>Ga0123355_10016345_pt1 | contig 11693 bp, 8 predicted proteins | sample TergutEmb28metaG_3_FD_89872 | JGI IMG/M metagenome (GOLD analysis project Ga0123355, IMG submission 89872) | Embiratermes neotenicus P1 segment gut microbial communities from Petit-Saut dam, French Guiana - Emb289 P1 | ecosystem: Host-associated > Arthropoda: Insects > Digestive system > Gut ...
ACGCGGGCGTATTGGATTATGTTGCAACGAAAATTGATTTATACGGGAATGACTCGCGCATCTAAATCGCTAATTTTGATTGGCGATTACGAAGCTTTGAAGTATGCAGCTGAGAACCCAGGTCCTACCCGGCAGACGATGCTTAAGGTGCGACTTTTAAGTGATGATGTATCGACCATCTCTGCGGAAGATGAGCAGCAGGTAGCGGGAGTAAATCCTTATGCGGATTACTTTGCTCTTCATGATATTCCTTTTGCTGGGATTGATGAAGTGAGGCTCAATGGGAAAACGCCTTATGATTTTATGTAGGATGGTGTAAGTTAGAATGAATGAAATAAAATGTCCAAATTGTGGGTATGATAATGTTCGTAATGCTAAACGTTGTGGTATGTGTGAAAAAAGAATTGCTAGACAACGGAGCACTAGGAAAGAAAATAAGAATGTAACTACGGTTATTAGTATTGTATTTATTTTGGTACTTGTTGTGGGGAACTTTTATATCTTTATGACTACTTCAACACTTTGGGGGTTGTTCACTCCTTTTGCGAGCATTATTGTTGTTGGTATTATTAAAGGCTGGCTTGATTCACATAAAAAGGGAGATCATCATCAAGGGAAGACAACTAGCGAAAGAAACTGGGGACAAGGTCATTGGTGGGGACCATTGAATAATGCACAGCGAAAAGTGTTGAGAGAAGCGAAGCGAGACAAGCAGCTAACAATTCTTGCTTTTGTAATTGCGACAGTAATAGGAGTAGTGGTAATAATCTGGGTGGTGAGCACTGCACTTGGCATTTTAACTTGAAATATGATTTGAAAAAATGTTTTTGATTTTGGCAATTATTTTCATGATGTATATCCTGAGGAAGATGGATAAGAAAATCTAGGTGGTGATAACTTGACAAAGAAACAATTTAGGCATGATTTTTTACGTGGGTTAGGCTCGGCATTGATCGCATTAAAAGAGTCTGATGATCCGAAACGTTACCGTGAAATTGTCATCTACGGTTGTTTGCATAATACAACATATGATCAACAATGTGAACCCCATAGAAATTGGTATTTGTATGAGGCAATAACGCTCCTTGATGAGGTAAAAAGCATTGAACAACTCGTGATAGAAAAATTCATTCGCATGAAAAGGGACACTTGGTTATTTGATCAATTAACTGCTCTATTATATCAATTTGCAGTAAATGGAAGTAGCGATGCTCGAAAAGCACTCTATCAACAATACAATGTAATGCTTGCTGAACTATCACGCAAACGTAAATTTACAGCAATGTGCCCAAGGCGTGACATGTTTGACTGGATATGTGTTTGGTTAACATCTCTACATGGTAAACGAGCATTTGAAAAGATTGTTGAAAATATAAGCGAAGTTTTATTGCCTAAAAACGTAGACTTCTTTTTCGATGAATGGTTTTACGTCAATTCAGTCAATAAATTTGGAGAAGATTATGTGACGAATTATTTAGAAAAAAGAGCAGAAACCTTGCCAGCTGTTCGCGTGTATTATGAGAAGGCTAAAGAGCAGAATAAGAGATGGGATCGTAACACTGAACAAGCTATTCCAACATTAGAGCAGGTATTGGCTGAAGCAGCTAAAGGAAAATATCGTGGTCGAGGACTTGCGATACATTTTGTTCGACGTGCTAATTTGGATGAGGTAGAAAAATTGGCAAAGATTGCCATGGATGAGACCGATGAGCAGGTTAAAGTTGAATTACTTTACGCGTTTAGAAGATGGGGGGATTTTAACTTTCCTGAAACATTTTTACTAAAGTTATCCCAATCAAAGAATGATGAGTTGCGATTGATTGCAATCGGTATCATGGGGAAAGCGCCAACGGATAAAACACGAGAATTCGCTTTGTCGCTGATTCGTCATGGAACAGATGTTGAAAATGGAATTGCATTACTATCAAAGAATCTTAGGCGAAAGGATGAAGCATTGCTTTATGAGGTTGTGAAATCCATCCCAGTTGATCGGAATGGAAACAGTAATTGGCACAGTGTGTTTAGGGATGCACGTGCTGGTATAGAAAAAATGCGTGGTCAGCCACAAACCGATATACTAGAATATCTTTATCGTGAGACATTATGTAGTTTTTGTCGTGAAGGCGACGTTAGGTTGATGCATAAGAAAAAGGTGTTGTCAAAGGCAATTCTACAAGAGTGTCGGTTTGACGCGAACGATGACCTTGCAGAGTTTGCAAAGCAAGTGATGATGAAGTCCGAAAAGTAAAAAAGTCATTGAATGACTTCTTCCTCAAAACTTAGCTGATCAATTTGCACTTTTGACAAGAGTTGCAGAATGTTAATCAAATATATTTGCTAGATATTTGGATTTTTGGTATAATATTACTTGTCAAGCGAAAGAAACGCCAGAATGGAAACCAGTCCATTTCTGGTGTGATTATGTAAAAGGGTAGGTAAAATAGAATGAAAAAATTATTATTGATATTAATGTTATTCACCGTGATGGTGCTTAACGGTTGCACAAATGGAGGCACTGAGACCGACCAGGAATATGATGATTTACAGGCAGAACAAGATGACCAACAGATAGAAGAAGACGAACCAGAGATAGAAGAAGATGACGCTCAAGAGGAAGAAGATTTGCAAGAAGAGCAAGATGACCCACCTGTAGAAGATTCACTGCTAACAGAGGCGCGTGAATTTGATGTTGCATCAGGTGAGCATGGTTATTTAGCTGTACAATGGATTGAACACATGAACGACTATTTGCCAAATCGACTTGCCTTCTCAGATCGAGAATTAGAAACGGCAGAATGGCTTGTGGAGACACTTTTAGAAATGGGATTTGATGAAAGCCAGGTGGAAATGCAAACATTCAGCTATGATGGTGAGACATCTAGTTGGTGGGGAAATGCGACAATGATGATCCAGATGTATGAATCGATGGGGGATTATGATGGGCTTGAGCGCATTGATTATAGTCAAAATGTTATCTTGACGATCCCTGGTCGTAGTACGGAAACGATTATTATGGGTGCGCACTATGATGGAGTTGGCAATCCAGGGATGAGTGATAATGCAGGTGGAACGGTGTTGCTTCTGGAGAATGCCTATCGCATGCGAGATATTGATCACTACTACACGCTTCAGTATGTCTTTTTCGGTGCTGAAGAAGTCGGGCTTATCGGTGCATTTCACTTCGTTGATCATATGACACAGGAAGAAATCGACAACCTTATCCTGATGATAAATGCAGATGTTATCATGGATGGACCAAACTTAGTCTATTCAATTGGCTATATTGACAAAATGCCAGCATACCCAATGGATCTCTTGTGGGAACTTCCTGATATTTCACAAAACGCATTATCAGAACAAGTAAAAGAAACTGCGGATCAACTCAACGCTGAGCAAAATACCGAGTTGATAAGTAAACCATCCGCGATTAATACGCCATCGGATCAACTAGCATTCATTCAATTTGGTATTCCAGTGATGATATTCTACTCAACACATCCAGTTGATTATCCAGAACTTGCGCCCGATGATGCCTGGATTACTGATCTATTTATAGGGGATGTTCTACATACAGATCGTGACTGCCTAGATTATTTAGTGGCAAATCATCCTGGCCGAGTAGAGCGAGCACTGCATGAGTTTGGCTTATTCTTAGAAGAACTGGCAAGTAGTGAATTTGTTCAATAATCAAAAATCCTTAACTTTGCACTCCAGTTGGGGTGCTTTTTACTTAACAAAATGTGTCATTGATTAACAACTGAACCTGAAACGGGTTACTCGCAAAAAACGCTTGATTTGGTAAGGAAGATACTGTATTCTTAATAAGTAAAGTGTTTTCAAAGTCAGCTACCCCTGTTTATAAACCTGCTTTTTACACATCTAGATCCAAAAAGGAGAAACCAGAAATGAAGAAACAAAAATTTAGAACTACCCCCAACGTGATTAGCAAACTGTTAATTTTTACGTTAATACTAGCGATGCTTTTTAATATCTATTCTGTAACTGTGGGAGCGACAGAAGACGCAATTGTCGCAAATGTTACAATGGAAATTGATTTACCTTATGAAACAAATGGGGGAATCATACTTCACGCTTGGAATATGAGCTTTAATGAAATCATTGCACAATTACCATATATTGCTGAAGCTGGCTTTAATACGATTCAAACCTCGCCAATTGGAGATTCACTCTTTCAGAATTCCTACTATGATGGCGAAGGAAATCCTACTTCGGACGAGACGCGTAGCCGAGTAGGGACTTGGTGGTTCTTGTATCAACCACGTTCCTTTGAAATTGGAAACATGATTGGGACCGAAGCTGAGTTTAGAGCATTAACGGCAGCCGCATCAGAATATGGAATCAACATCATTGTCGACGCTATCCCGAACCATACAACAGCGTGGTGGCATGAGATTGACGATTCATTACGCCGTCCTGAGCTTTTCCATGCAGTCCCCGGAGACGGAACGGAATGGGATCGAAACATCTCTGTCTGGAGCCACAGAGGCGACAGTAGACGTTCACGACTTCTCGGACTTGTGGATTTCTATACTGGAAATCCCGAATTTCAAGAGCTATACATGGAATTTCTAGGAAGAATTATTGATGCTGGAGCAAGCGGATTCCGATATGATGCGATGGTCCACATTGAGTTGCCTTATCCGTATGATGATGCTGAAATCGCCAGCGACTTCTGGCCAATCATCCAACAATTCGTTGATGAAAGAGTAATCGCAAATGGCAGAACACCTTTTCAATACGGAGAAATTTTGGGTAGATGGCATGAAGACTATCTAAGAGCACTTCCAGGGATGGCGGTAACAGCATGTACATATGGGTATCATATTCGAGATAATATTATTCGAGGTGTTCTTGGAAATTGGGATGATCCACACTTTCATGTTATTGGTTACGAGGGAGCAACAGCTGAGCGATTTGTTGTATGGGTAGAATCCCATGATACTTATGGGAACGCAGGAGTTTCAAGAAATATTACCGATGAGCAGATGAGAGTAGCGTGGGCGATGATAACTGCTCGCCAAGGAACAACGCCTCTATTTCTCGTTCGTCCTGGAGAAGGTTTTGAAAATGATGGACAGATGTTCTACAGAAGAGAAGATGGTTCATATGGAAACAATTGGGGTCATCGTGATTTCTTCCGCGACGAGACGATTGTTGCAGTAAACTGGTTTGCAAATTACTTTATTGATCAACCAGAACATACTTCAGATCATGATGGTCAAGTAGCTATGATTGAACGCGGACCAGCCGGAGCGACCACGGGTATCGTGATTACAAATGCCGGAATCGACACACGCGAAGTAGACTTCCCAGTACAAATGGTTGATGGTGAGTATATAGATCACGTTAGTGGCAACATCTTCACCGTTGAGAACGGAAGAATTGCAGGACCTGAACTTGAAGGACGAAGCGTTGCTGTTATTTATGGAATTGTGCCAAGCAGCTTAGAGATAACTGGTTTAATAATTGCTGGCATTGCGACAGTTTGTATAGTCGCGCTAGTAGCTAGTGCAGTCATAGTTAAAAGAAAGAGTAATAAGTAAATTTTTAAAATGCATCTATTTGGCTAGTGTCAGTTGGATGCATTTTTGAGCGGAGACAACCCTTTCAACATGAAAAAATCACCACACAATATAACGTGAAGTGATAAAGAATTTAGATTGATCACCATTACCCCGTGGATTCTCGCTCAATTAACTCAACAGGAATAATCGGATGCAACTCATCAATTTCCTCTTTATTGATAAGTTTGAACAATGTATGTATTGCCAGTTCGCTCATTGCATGAACAGGCTGCGCAATAGTTGAAAGTGTTGGATCTGTTAGTTCTGTAATACCGACATTATCAAATCCAATAACCTTAACATCTCTCGGAACATTTTTACCAAATTTTTTCAAACACTTCAACACGCTAGCTGCCATTGTATCACTTGCAGCGAACACACCATCCATCTCGGGATGTAGATTTAAAAAGTTAGTTATTTCAGTTTCGGTAAATGTGTTAAAGTCTAACTCTAAGATATGTGTATTTATTTCTGGGAAATCTGATAGGACACTTAAGAAACCATTAGTACGTCCATCGGCAAAGGCTAAATGATAAGGTCCTTTGAAATGTAAAATATTTTTACAACCAGTAGAAACCAATTTTTCAGCAGCAAGAACGCCTCCCATCACATTATCACAACCTATTGACGGTATTGAATCTTTGACGATACGCTCTAAAGAAACGATTGGGATGTCGGGCAATTGATTAATACCAGTAGGTGACATATTATAGCATATAATTAATCCAGAAACTTTGTTAGTTGTAAACATCTGTAAGTAATTTTTTTCACGCTCTGGGTCAAAACCAATTGGGCAAATCATTGTTTTATAGCCATGCTTGAAGATGATTTCTTCCATTCGTGAAATCATTTCATTAAAAAAATCATTTGTTAAGTCGTGGAGCATAATTCCAATAATTTTTGTTGATTTACGAAAGAGAGCACGTGCAACTTCATTGGGCACATAATTTAATTCTTTGATTGCATTTTCTACTAAGCTTCTAGTATGCTCATTAACATAACCCTTGTTATTAATGACACGTGAGACTGTTGCAACAGAAACATTTGCTCGTTTTGCTACATCCTTAATATTCGCCATGCAAAGCAACCCCTTTCATTATAATTTACCTATAATTATACCATGCAAAGCGGCAAAAGACAAGGAAATTGGATTTCTGAGCATTCCGTTTTTAAGACTATCAGATGCTTATAGCGCTTGATTTCACAAATGTTTAAGTTGTTAGGAAATTAAATCATGCATCGTCGAATATTTGCTGATTTTATTCATATCACTTTTTCATGTTTTTTTGCGAGTAAGATTAATCCCATAATAAATCCCAAAGAAATGATAGCTACTACAATTTGCCCTGTTTGAGATAAACCGGACATCCAATCAAACATCCAATCGAACATCCAACTAAATGAAAAATAATTCGACATATGAATCATGTGAACACCCTCCTAACCTTTGTTTAATAAAATAAAGTGTTTGAAAGCATCATACCACTACACTAGAAGGTTTTAAATAGCCATTCGCTCAGTAGTCGTAATGAGCAGCAAAAATCGTTATTAAACCCTAAAAAATACGAGTTTAGACCAGATAAAATTTTGACAAAAGATGTTAAAAAATTCTAAATTTTTAGAAATAATAATTTCAGATCGAGGAGTGTCGAAAACATTAGGCGTGTCAAAAACTGGCAATTATTGTCAAAATATGATATAATAATGACAGAAACAAAAAAAATTCAAGCAACGAGGGGATTTATATGACATATCTTGTACTATTAGTTATCCCGGATGAAAAAACATTAATGAAACTTGAATATTTCATTACTGAATTTCGGGATGATATTAAAATCCTTAAAACTCAGTCACTGGTAGAAGGTTTGAGAGTTTTAAAGGAAAGACCTATTGACGTTTTAATTACATCGACCTCATTTGAAAGTGACGAAGATGGCTATGAAGTTGTCTTTGATTTACGAAATGGATCTCATGAAAGACTTCCAGTTATTTTTCTAACTGAAAATGACGATATTGCTTTTCAGTTGAAGCTATTTAAAAAAACCAAATGTATTGATTGCTTAACGCAGCCATTCGAACAAGAAGAATTTCAACAAGCTTTGGGTACGGCATTAAAATATGCTACTGAACTCGAGCAAGGCTTTTTCATAGTCCCACAAGGGAGATCATCTGTTCCTGTTGACCTGAGAACTTTCTTATACGCGGAAATTCGTAAAGGTGAATCTAAGATAGATGTTTACCATTGTGATCATTTTGCTGGAGAAAAATGGAGTGAATGTTTGACTGAAATCAGTATTAAAAAGTTTCTTAAATTTGCAGCATCAGAATCATACACAAGTTCAGTTGCACAATGTTACCGCGGTATCGTTGTAAATAAAAAGAAGATTAGGGGTTATGACGGTAAAGGGAATTTGATTATAGATAGTAATCAACGTGTTCCACTAGGAGAGACATATGAAGCCGAGTTTGTCGACTTCGTTAAAACAATATAAGTGAGGTTAGCCCCTATGTTAATGTTAATACCATGGACAATTATAAATGCAATCGACTTTGTCATGATCTTTCTTTTATCTAATGCCATTGTCAAACAAAAACCTGTTTTAACTGTTAAAAGAGCTTTACTTGGGGTAGTTTATGCCCTTACCCTTGGGACGGTAGCCTTCTTTTTTGGAAATGGCTATATTTATCGTATTGCCACAACTGTACTGGGTATACTAGCTTTCTATTTCATTATGAAAAAGCCTTTTTCAAGCGCATTTCTAGGATATGCAACCTTATGGGTTGTTGCATTTATGCAATTGCCTTTCGGAATTATTTTTCAATTAAGCGGAATAGAAGGCATGCCACTGTTTTTGGCAGTTCAAATTTTGACCCTTATCGTTATCTTGATTCTTTGTAGATTTCTTCCGTTTAATAACTTCTTTCGCTTTATGGAAGAGCATCTAGTTTTAAAATTGATGTTCTTTATCTTAACATTTATCTGTTTAGGTGCCGCGTTCTATTTTAACTTTGAATATGATATGCCATATCTTGTTTTTTGGACAGGGATGTTAACGATTGTGCTGATTGCTATTTATAAAACCAGTGCGAGAATTATTTACTTGAGACACACTATACCGCTCATGCATAATGATACTTATCATACGACCCTTGGGTTGCTTATCAAAGCTTATCAAAGGGAAGATGTGAGCCAAGTTGAAGTATTAAAAAAAGAACTTCAAACGAATTATAATAGCCATTTCGAATTCGATGGCTTTCAATTAGGAAAAACAACCGAGAATATCATTGCCTTTATTAAGAGTAAACAAGCTAATGCAAAAGTTGGAATTAAGTACGATATCCGTTATAGGCAAGATCATTCAAGGGTTACTATTGATGTGATTATTAAGTTACTAAGCATTTTACTAGATAATGCTATTGAAAGTAAGACAAATAAACCAATCGTTATTGATCTTGGTGTTAGCTTGAGCCACATCCAACTTTCGGTTGGAAATGAGTTTAAGTTGAAAGATCCTGAAGGGATTAATCGCATATTGATGATTGATGGTTACACGACAAAAAAAGTGAATCAGCGTGGCTACGGATTAACTAATGCTCACCTTACACTTAAACAAGTCGATGGTGAAATGACAACGAGTTATAATTATAATCAAGGTGGAAAAGCTTATTATCTAAACATGATGATTAATATCATTGGATAAAAAGTGGCTGAAGTAAAAAAATTATTTGACGTTATTGAATGTCAAATAATTTTTTTATTAAAACAAAATTAGCATTTACTTTTCGTAGCGAGCAGGAAGCTTAGGTTCTCCAAACCATGTTGTGCATCTTCCGCTTGCTACAGGAACTACTGCTACTGCTAATAAGAAGGTTGCTACTCTTGTCAAAAGTATTTTCTTTTTCATCTTCATTCAAAACACCCCTTTCGACTTGTCTATTAGAACTCATTATATCATCTTTCACAAAAAAACTCACAGTTTTCGCTCCAAAAATCGAACTTTTTATTTAGAAGCATCATTTGTTGGTATTAAAACATTTTTAACCAATATTTACAGGTGATAAAACCAAGTTTAAACTAAGGAGCATATAAAACAAATCATTTGCAAAACCTAATAAATTGCTAGTTCAGATCAATAATGCAGTGGAGTGAGCTCTAATTTATAGCTGTCCAGTTGAATTTATTTCTTCATTCGTTAATAGTGGGCGATATCAAGTAGAATATCTGCCCTTGGATAACCTTGTAATTCAAGCCAAGCTAGATTCATAAAGGTTATAAATTGATATCTATGCTTGGTCAAATCCACTGCTAAATGACCATTTATCAATCTCTCATTTATTTCATATAACTTTTTCATTTTCGCTTTAATCAAATTCAAGCTCGGAGAAACTGGATAAAAACACGATTCAGACTTCCAGTCCTTTGATATTACAGATGTGTGGAATAGGAAGTGGCTGCCTGCATCATTGATATAGCTAAGACAAGAATGCTAGCACTCATCCTCACAAAATGATACTGATTTTCAATCAAAAAAAAACATGCCAAGCACACAAACTACTCGTTATGCGCTTGGCATGTCTCCCTAAGACATGATAATCTAAACCCAATTCAAGTGAAAATTAATACCGCCAGAAACTTTGACAGTTTCCACTTCTCTATTACATTAATTCAGCACTTTGATTTTGGTTAACAATGAAAAATTCTTCCTCCTGTTGTCATCCACACACTGCACCTCATACATAATCAAGAAATGTCATCCCTTTAGGAATCCCATTCTTCTCCATTTTCCTCAGCTCTCTCTAAAAGCTTCGTACACCACGCTTGCATACAGGTAAAGAGCTGACACACTTAGGATATATAAATATATCCAAGCAATATCAGCTCCTACACTTAAATTATTGAATCGCCCCGTATGCAAGTCTTATTATATCATCTTTTACCAAAGAACTCACAGTTTTCACTTTAAAAAATGCACACTTTTGATTTAGAAGTGTTATTTGGAGTAATAAAAATATTTTAAACATCAATTTTAGGTGGATAAAACCAAGCAAAAAAAAGATGCATGAAAAATAAATCACAAAACCTAGTAAACTACCAATCAGATCAACAACACAATAGAATAAGCCCCAATTCGCAGCTGCCCACCTGAATCTATTTCTTCATTCGTCAATAAATCCCTATACATTCTTGCAGGGAGTGCAGATAAATCTACCACCTTAGCCAAATCACTATTATTTAAAACAACAAAAATCTCTTCATCAGCATCAAATTTCTTGAATATGACATAGTTCTCTTGATCATTAGCCTCAATCCACTCAAACCCAGTAGAGCGCATCGCAGAATGATTTTTCCTCAAACTAATCATCCTTTTAAAGGATTCAAACATCTCTAAATCCTGCGCATCCTCTTCCCAAATCATACATTTACGGCAAAGTGGATCAGCCCCGCCATCCAGCCCTATCTCATCACCATAATAGACACATGGACAACCTGCTAGAGTCATCAAAAATGTATAAGCAAGTATTACTTTTCGTTTATCACCATTACAAGCAGTAAGGATTCGCTCAGTATCATGACTACCTAACAGATTGAAATTCACCTCACTCACATTACGCGAATACATGATCCCGACTTTTGAAATTGACTCTTTAAATTCAGACGCAGTCGTCGCATTTTTTACAATAAAACTCTTGACCTGCTCAAGTAATGGATAATTCATAACAGCATCAAACTGATCACCCTTCAACCAAGGATTCGCGTCGTGCCAAACCTCACCTAAAATATAAATATCATCTTTAACAGAACGTACTTCTTTCCGAAACTCACGCCAAAAAGCATGGTCAACTTCATTGGCAACATCTAATCGCAAACCGTCGATATTAAATTCACGAATCCAGTAGCGAGCCACTTTTAAGAAAAAATCGCAAACTTCCGGATTTTCAGTTTTCATTTTTGGCATTTTTTTATAAAAAGAAAATGCATCATAGTTTGGCAGTTCTTCGTCTTCAAGCTTCACAACTGGAAAACTTCCAATGTGGAACCAATCTTTATACCGCGAATTTTCACCATTTTCCAACACATCTTGCCAAGGACCAAAATTATAACCACAG
>Ga0123355_10016346_pt1 | contig 11692 bp, 13 predicted proteins | sample TergutEmb28metaG_3_FD_89872 | JGI IMG/M metagenome (GOLD analysis project Ga0123355, IMG submission 89872) | Embiratermes neotenicus P1 segment gut microbial communities from Petit-Saut dam, French Guiana - Emb289 P1 | ecosystem: Host-associated > Arthropoda: Insects > Digestive system > Gut ...
CAGCAAGTAAAATATAAGGGGTGACAAATTTGAAGCAATGGCAGCATTTTCTGAAAAATCTATTCAGCTTGCTGGAAGTCAAATCGATCATTACGCTGACGATCATTTTGGTGTTTTGCTACAAAACACTGATGGGCACGGAAATCACCAGCGAGTTTGTGATGATTGCCTCGGCGATTATTACCTATTATTTCGCAAAGCCGCCAGGATTGCAAAAGAGAAAGCCGGACGATGAAATGGGGGAGTTGAAATGAACCTGCACAAGTTGATTTTTACGCAAAACGCCTGCTATAAAGCGGGCAGGATCATCATACCAAAGGGCATTATGGTGCATTCTACCGGTGCGAACAACCCGGAACTGCGCCGCTACGTTGGGCCTGATGATGGCTTGCTCGGCAAAAATCAGTACAACAACCATTGGAACCAGCTCAAGCCCGACGGCCGCGAGGTTTGCGTGCACGGCTTCATCGGCAAGCTCGCTGATGGCAGCATCGCAACCTACCAGACTCTGCCGTGGAATCACCGGGGATGGCACTGCGGCAGCGGCCCCAAGGGCAGTGGAAACGACACCCACATCTCGTTCGAGATCTGCGAAGACGACTTAAAGGGCGCAGTCTATTTCAACGCGGTGTACAAAGAGGCCACACAGTTGTGCGCCATGCTGTGCAAGGAGTATCGCCTCGACCCGATGGCTGATGGCGTGATTATTGGCCATTACGAGGGCTTCAAGCGCGGCATCGCCAGCAATCATGGCGACCCGAGCTACTGGTTCCCGAAGCACGGCAAGTCGATGGACACCTTCCGCGCCGAGGTCAAGCGGCTGCTGGGCGCTGCTCCGGAACCAGACAAGCCCAAAGTTCTGTACCGCGTGCAGGTTGGCACCTATGCGGATAAAACAAACGCCGACGCTATGCTGGCAAAAGTCAGGGCGGCGGGATTTACTGGCGCGTTCATCAATATGATGTGTATAAAACACCAAACCGCGTAAAGGCTTGTCCTACACGGTTTTTGTAATAAGACAACCCCCAATGGCAATAGATTTTAGCATGGGGGTGAGGCACAATGAACGAGGAAAAAGAGCAAATCATTTTGCCAAAAGCACTGCAAGCGGAGATGATGAAATTCTTTTTTGAGGTCGCAGTGCGTCGAAAAAAACAAGAACAACTTGAAACTCGCCTATCAAATAAAATTGATAGGAGCGAAGATTAATGGAGACTGGTATTTATGTAAGGGTGTCGACCGAGGAGCAAGTAAAAGAGGGCTACTCAATTCGAGGGCAGGAACAAAAACTAAAGGACTACGCGCGTATTAAAGACTGGCAGATTTACGATGTTTATATTGATGAGGGGATAAGCGGGAAGAACATCACTGCCCGCCCCGAAGTAAACCGCTTGATTGCAGATGTAAAAAAAGGACATGTAAAAAATGTTTTAGTATTCAAGATAGACCGTTTGACAAGAAGCACGGCGGACTTGATTTACCTCATTGATTTATTTAACGAACACGATTGTACGTTCAATTCGTTAATGGAAAGCATTGATACGCAAACGGCTTCGGGCAGAATGTTCTTAAAAATCATTGGAATATTCGCAGAATTCGAGCGTGAAAATATATCCGAAAGGATTATTTTAGGGCGTGAACGCAAAGTCAACGAGGGGCTTACCTTGTGTTCACGAACTGCCAGTTATGGGTATTACCGTGCTGAAGGGCAAAAGGTACAGACCATTGTTGAAAACGAAGCACAAGTTGTGTGTGAAATTTTTGACTGGTATGTCAATCAGAACGTAGCTATTACAGAGATTGCCCGAAGGCTGAATTTGCGTGGTGTTCCGACCAAGGAAGACAGCAAGTGGAGAACCAACGGCGTAAGAAACATTTTGAAAAACAGCAATTACGTCGGGGACGTGCGCCATCACTTTGAAGATGAAGAACGCGCATATACCGTAAAGGGGCAACACGAACCAATTATATCAGCAGAGGTATTTCACAAGGCACAACACCTAATTACGAAAAAGGCACGAATTTCGCCCCGCAAACAGCCAATGGAAGAAAACTATTTTGCAGGCTTTCTAATTTGCGCACAATGTGGCTGTAAAATGAGCTCTCATAATATGTTTACGAAGCTGGTTGATGGCTCACGTAATTTTTGCGGGAACTATGAATGCTCAAATACCATCGTAAATGAGTGTGACGCAGGGTGCCTGAGTGCAAAAAAGGTTGAACAAGCCTTTTGCGAGTACATAGCAAGAATTGCAGAACTGGAAGAAGATACCGTAATTCGTCTTATGGAGCAAGAAAGAGAAAAACAAGAGCAACAGGCATTGATTGCAACCTATAAAGAAAAATTGTGCCAATTGGAAGCCAAAGCTCGTGAAGCACTGGATTTTTACGTGAGCAATACTTTTACTGTTGACGAATACCGCAGGGTAAAACGAAAACTTGATAATGACAGGGAAACCTTATGTACTGAATTGGAACGCTTACAAGTGGACGCAGAAGAAGTCGAAGAAAACACGCTTGAAATCGCAAAAAGTTTTCACGACAACTGGGAAGGGTTTTCCAACAAGGAAAGGCGCATGTTTCTAATGCAGTTTGTGGAGAAAATTATTATAAGATACGAAAGAACAGGGAAGGGACATTTGCATAAAAAGGCAACTGTGATTGATATTGTGTTTAAGGAAGGTTAATTTCAAAATTAGAGCAAGAGAGCCTATACCAAGCTGGCATAGGCTCTCTTGTTTGTTGTATTGGACGTGTTACGGCCTCATTCCCTGCAGATAGGGAAAGCCGTCATTAAAAGTGGGGGCAATCGCCCAAACGTTTTCGAAATCCCAGCCAATGAAAGAAGCTTGATTACGCATTTGTTCTGGGGTGAGTTGCGTTCCTCCATGACTACAGATTGCATTTTGCGTAGTTGACCAAAAGGAATTAACAAGAAATGGAAACTCTGCGTCCCAAAATGTTGCTAATGCTTGCGTCCAACTTTGAAGCGGAAAAGGGCTAAGTGCAGAAATCGTGCTTGTAGAGTAAGTATTTTCTACGGTTATTCGGCCTTGGCTTACGCCGACAAGTCCCGCAGACAAAGACTGTGAGCGATTACGGTCACTATCTGTGCCAATGCTAGAGGTTACCTGCCCTCTGGAAAATGCATTTGAAATTGCCAAACTCCCGTTACCACCTGAAAAAAACGTAAACGAATGGCCTATTAATCCACCAGCGTATGCTGAGCTGGAGCCATGTCTAGCAGAAATATTTCCGATAAATGAACTCCTTTCAATTCTGCTGTTTCCATTAGAAATCAAATCTCCAATTAAACCACCTGCTCGTGAACTGGATGCAACAAGTTGCTGGTGAATTGCAGTAATATTTCCAATAACGTGAACATTTGTAATATGAATGCTGTTTGTCGCACGTGCTATCAAACCGCCAGCCATACTGCTTCCAAGCGTAGTGTTAGGGTTAGCAGTAATGCCCGCTCCGCCGATATGGATTATAATATTTTTTATGATAGCATTTGAAGTAGAGGCGAAAAATCCTGCATTGTCTCGGTTGCTAGTGCCTAATACAAATAAATTATGCACAGCATATCCTTGTCCATTCAAGGTTCCTCGGAAATCAACAAGGGGTATCCACTCTTGTGTTAGGTGTATATCGTTATCTAATACGTAGTATCTTCCTTCGCTTTGTGTTCCACCGCTTATAGCTCTAAGTTCGGCTTCTGTTCGTATGCGGATAGCATTTGCTGGTATATCACCATTAGGCGGTGGAGGTGGTTGGGTTGGCGGTTCAGTTGGGGGTTGTGTTATCGGTGGTTGAATGTCTAATCTTGTTAGAACAATGGGGTCTGCTAATAGAATAATCGTATCAGCTGTAATCGTTACACTATTTGTAAGCGTCTCATACCAAGGGAAGGAGAACTCGAAGGTATATCGCCCCGCTGGCAATGTAAAACCGAACCGACCTTCTGCACTAGTGGTAGTTTCGGCAACAAGTCTGCCTTGTGCATTAAGCGCTCTTACGTTTACACCAGTCATGGGCTGGTCTGTGTGGCTACTCACCACAACAGCGCTAAACATTCCAGTGGGAACTCCGTCCGTGTGCCTTATTGCTTCTGCAACAGCATTTCTTGCGTTTACAACATTAATATTATTACTAGGAGTAATCACGCTCGTTACATTATTTAAAATAATATTTCGAACATCTGCACCGCTTAAGTTTGGGTCTGCACCCCACACCATGGTAGCTACACCTGAAACATGTGGGGCAGACATAGACGTGCCACTCATCCAACGTCCTCCCCATTGATCCCCATAAGTATTGTTGGGTAATGTGCTGAAAATTCTTTCGCCAGGGGCGAATATGTCGGGATTTCTGTTGCTAAAATCGGACTCGCGGAATTGGGTGCATATAGAGCCAACAACAATGATACGGTCTCTAATTTCCTCATCTGTAATTGCATTGAAAAATGAATTATAGCGAGCATCAACATTGCCAGAAACTGTATTTCTTAAAAAGTCAAAAGCTCTGTCGGATACTCTAAACCCAAATTCAACACTGTCATCTACGATGTATTCTATATTGTTATTATTTCCTGCACTGGTAACAATCAAAAATTCATACCTTTGTTCAAGTAAGTCACTTAAAAAAAGACTTATATCAGCAGCACCCTCATAAATAAAATTTTGGGCATTAATATTTCCCCTGTCTGCTGCAAACCCTTCAAGTCGCCCATTATTCATGCTAAAATTTATGATTTGGGCTCTATGTGTACGTATTAACAGTTCAAGAGCTCGCACATGCCCTGCAATGTCATTATGTGCTAAGGTATTAGCGCTATAGCCAAAAAGCCTAGAGTTGGGTGCTACACCAGATATTCCGATGCCATTATTAAATGTTGCCCCTAATGTTCCTGCTACATGCGTGCCGTGATGGCACGGAGCACCCGCTGAATTAAGGTTAACGCTCCGTCCAGCCAAATCTTCGTGCCGAAAATCAATTCTGGTATCTATAACTCCAACATTGACGCGTTGTAAATTGCTCCGATGCGCCCAAGCATACGGAGCACGAATTTTCTCAACACCCCAATTTTCACCTGCTGGTTCATATATGTTCCAACTAGCACCGTTCCAAGGGTCATTTGGTATAAATTGATCAGGACTGCTTTCAGACACTAAATTTATTGATGCACGACGAATTTGTGGTAATGAAGTCAAATGTGCAATCAAATATTCCAACTCAGGAACAGACTTCGCAATAGGAAACTGTACTTGAACAAAATTTGAAGAAGCTATATATCCTACCATTTCCCCATTTAAATTTTCGACAATTGTTTGAATTTCTGCTTTAGTAAGATTACGTTCAGCAAAAAAATCAATTGGTTATTTACATATCTCCACCCACGTTCTGGACAAGTAGATACATCTGTCATATTGAGGGGCAAAGTAAAAGATTCTTCAGGGTTATATATAGGGTCTCCAAAAAATACCCTTACGTCAGTGCCAGCTTCATATTGCCCATTGAACAGACTTATCAAATTTACGCCATGCCATACAATTACAAAGTCTCTGCCATCATTGAAACCATTATCGCCTATGTTAGCCCTACCACCTTGAAACAGCGAAGAAATCCAAAACAACGGCAACAGCAGATTATCTAAACTGCGAAGCCCGCTAAGATTGGCGTTGTAAGTAAAGCTAAAGCTTTCATTTGGTGCAAGGCTTGCCCTCGTAGCCGTGAATTCACTCCCACGTGCCAGCGGTCGCAGGCTATCACCAAACACCGTTTCTGCACTGATGTTGTTCACCGTTTCGTTGCTCACATTGGTTATGGTCGCGATGAACTGCATTCTTCCAAGCAGGGTATACCTTGCCCTGTTCGACGAAATTTCCACCCTTAAAGGTGCGTCCCCACTTGAAACACTGGTAGTGCTTCCGTCTGCTGATGCTGGCGCGACCGCCCCTGCAATTAACGGCAACGATGTAACCAACATCACAACCGCCAAAAGCACGGACAGCCATTTTTTCAAATTCTTTTTCATGGGCTTGTCCTCCTCAAAAATTTATAGTACAATATACCTTGCAACTGGCAATGAGGTCACTCGCAAAGCTACATCATTTGCGAGTAAAAACCATGCAAGCCAATTATATCAAGCAATTGTGAATTTTCCATGACCAAAACTCTGACCATGAATATCTTTTTTCTATGGCAAGTTAATTTCCCCAATCGTTTGTTTGTATTTCACTAGGGAATCTTATTTGCCACTATTTCGTTAATAGCAAGCGCACAAACGTGTCATGCTTGCTCTTTTTGTATCTATGGAGCTATGTACATATTTTTCAAGTGTAAATCGAACAGAAGAATGCCCCAATAATTCACTCAGGCTCTTATCATCAAATTGCTGTTCCTTGGCTCTGGTGGCAAATGTATGTCTTAATGCATGAAAGTTCGTAGCCTCAACACTAGCAGACTTCAAACAGGCTTTAAAAATATCCTGCATTACCCTTGGGTCGATGTATTTCGCCCTACCCGAAAGCACATAGTTTCCGCTCGGCTGTTGCCCTCGCCACTGTTTCAGCAGACAAAGCAAATAATCGGGTAGTGGAATTTCCCTGATTGATTTTCGGCTCTTAGGTTTATCAATGACCATTTTTGTCTTGCTGGTGCTGTTCGGGTCGGTGTTCTTTACTCTTTGCAGGGTCTTAGTAATGCTCATAACTCCCGTGTGAAAATCAATGTCGCTCCATTGCAGGGCGCACAACTCGCCCAAACGAATGCCCGTGTACAATGCAATCATTACCCCAAGTTTTTTATGGTCAAGATTTTCTTTCACATAATCCAATAGGCTATTTTGCTCCTGCGCAGTCAATACCGCCAGTTCCTTTGGCTCTGCCTTTGGTCGTATCACGTCATAATCAAAACCATCAATATAGCCCTTCTTCTCGCCGTACTGGACTATCTGCAATGAATATCACGCACACGCTTTGCCGATAACCCGCCCTTGCCGTCCAGTCTGCCATTTTGAAGTTTATCCTTCACAAATTGATTGACTTTTTCATTGGTCAACTTGCTGGAGTTTAGTCCCTGAAAATACGGTATCAGGTGACCATGTATTACTTGGTGGTACTCCGCATAGGAACTTTCCTTCAATTGCACACGCTTATCTTCCAGCCACAATAAAAAAAGCTGTTCCGCAGATATGAGGCTTGTCACTTGCCTTTGTATCTTTGGAACAGCTTTCAGTTTATTTAATTTTTCTTTTACTTCGCCGTAGCTCTTGGCGTATATGGATTTATAATGGGCTTTTCCGTCATTTCGGTAGAAATCTACATATCTGCCTTCCCATCGTCCGTCTTTTCTTTTGTATATGTTTTCGCCACGTCTAGGCATTAACACAACCCCCTTTAAATTAGACCAAAAATCTGACCATGAATAACTTGCTTTGTTCTGGTAAATCCTTGAAAAACAAGCTGTTTTGCTCCTGCTCGGCTGTGAGTTCCTACAAAGTTTTTTGCAGGCTCAACTTTTCCTTGCTTTTTATGGTCGTATCATGTAATATTATCTTACAAGTACAAAATATTTGCAACTCGCAAATGATGTAGCTTTGCGAGTGAACAAGCTGTAACAGGCTAAAACCTGTTATGGCTCTTTTTATTTTATGCTGAAGTTTCGGAAATGTTCCAAGTTTTTTATGGTCAAGCGATCATAAATTAAAAAAGCCAAGCATAAATTTAAAAGATTGCTTGTCCAAAACAGGTAACAAAAGTGTTCGTTCTACAAACGACACCCAACAGAAAATACAAATAAAATAGCTTGCCCCTACTCACCACGTCCACCCCTTGACACGTCTGCGTTTGAACCATTGTAACCATGATGTGCGTGCGGGGTCTCGGCTGGATTTTTGCAAAATCAACCCGAGACCCCGCACGCACATCATGGTTAAGAAATATTATAAATAATATTCAATGATTCAAAAACAGAAGTTTGGGGTGGACGTGGTGAGCAGATAGAAGAAAGTACAAGGTGTGATGGTATGGGATAAGTTGTTAAAAGAATAATTATAGATATGAATGAGATTAGATTAGTAGATAGAGATGTGAAGATATTAAGAGAGTTAGGACGTTGGAGAGTTGTGTTAAGTAGGCATGTGATGGTGTTGGCAGGGTTTACAGGGCAAAGAGCATGTGAACGAAGATTAAAAAAATTGATTGAAGCTGGGTACATAGAACGAAGAAAAATATTGTATGGAGTGCCGAGTATTTACAGCGTGGGAGCTTTGGGGTTTGTTCTGCTGGGGGAAAGAAAAAAGACGGAGAAAGTCAGGGTGGAGCAAATTCCGCATGACATAGCTGTATTAGATACCGCAATATATTTTCACAGGGTGAAAAATGTCGATTTTTCTGACATGATAACAGAGAAGCAATTACACAGCCTAGACGGTTTTGGCGTTCGCAAGCACAGACCCGATTTCGTTATTCAGCGCGGGGACAAAAAATATTGTGTGGAAGTGGAACTATCGCTAAAAGCGAAATCCCGCATGGAAGCCATTATACAGGATAATTTCATGGAGTACGACCACCAAATATGGATAGTCCCCGACAGGCAATGCAAGATATATCAAATCCTAAAGGACAATCAATCACAGTATAAAAATAATATTTCCATCATGGAAATACAGGAGGTAAAACGATGTTTAGCAATTTAATTGCACGGTGTGCAACGATACCAATTTTTAATTTTAACAATCTGCATATTAAGCTCTGCCACACTCATGGGCTGGCAGAACGTGAGGTCTTACAGGCTCAGGCAAGTTTTCAATTTTCAGAAGGAGCTAAAACGGCATGCGTAGAAGCAGAAAGAAAGCCAAATATACCATGAAAAAGCAATTGCCGGAAGGTACATTTATAGGGACATCTGGCAGGCGTGGCATATATATCCCTGATAACGCAAAGCATGTGTTTGTATGTGGTACGAATGGTTCGGGTAAAACAGTGGCACTTTCAAATTTCATCAAAAATGCTGTAGACAATGATTTTCCAGCTCTCATCATTGACGGCAAGGGCGATATGGGCACGGGTTCTCTGCTTGACATCGTTCAAAGGCTGAACAACGGCAAAAAGAAAATCTATGTTATTAATTTATCTGACCCCGCCAATTCAGATAAATACAATCCGTTTTTAGGGGCTTCGCCTGCAATGGCAACAGCCATTCAGAAAATGACAAGAGAGCATCCGAGGATTACAGCGCGGATTGAACGAATAGAAATACTGCTTGACCAAGAAAACTCCATGCAGAGCTATCCATTGCCCCTTAATTAACGAGTTGCAGGCTAAGCAAAAAGATACCTGGCTTTGCTCCAAAGGCTTGCTAGGTATCTTTTTGTGTGACTGCGTATGCTGGGGAAGGGGTATGGTGGCAAAAACAAATTTTCTGATTGCAATATGTTCTTTTCGGTGTTATACTATGAATGAACGGAGGTGGTTGCTATTTGTACGCAAGAACAAATACAAGAAATACTAAATAAGGTTCATGCCAAGGTAGATGAAATTTTTGGCATCAGCTTAAAGCAAATCATTCTTTATGGCTCTTATGCACGTGGTGACCATGTGCAATATTCCGACATTGATGTTATGATTGTGGTTGACATGGACAAACACGAGCTTACGTCATACCGTGATATGGTTTGGGATTTCGCGGAAGACCTCGCATGTGAATATGATTATGAAATTGTCTTGTCGCTGAAGCTACAGGACGAGGAAACATTTTTGGCATGGAACAAAGTGCTTCCATATTACAAAAATGTGTTAAAGGAAGGAATTAGAATTCATGGCTGAGTTTACGTTGAATGATTTATCAAGATACCGTTTGGAAAGAGCGAAAGAAGATTTAAAGGCAGGGACGAACGCATTAGAAAGCGGTGATTTTCGTGTATCTGCCAACCGTGCATATTATGCGATATTTCACGCTTGTAGGGCAATGCTGGTTCTTAAAGAATTGGATTTCAAAAAGCATTCTGCGGTGATTGCACGTTTTCGATTGGAATATGTTAAGACTGGAATTTTCAGTACAGAACTATCTAAGATATTAGGCAAAGCTTTTGAAATACGCACAGAAGCAGACTATGAGGACTTTTTCATCATTTCAAAAGAAGAGGTAGAGAAACAGCTTGCCGATGCAAATAAGTTCGTGAATGCGGTTGAAGAATACTTACAAACTTTATAACTAAGCGAAAAGATACCTGGCTTTGCCCCAAAGGCTCAGCTAGGTATCTTTTGTGTGACTGTATATAATGGACTGAATTCCTTACAATTGCTTAACGGATTATAAAACCCCGCAATCGAAATATAAAGGGTGAAAAATTCTTTTGCTTTGATAAGCTGGTGCAAAACAATTTTTCATGAATTCGCTTCGCTCACCCTTGACATTCCGCTTTCGGCGTTTTGGGTATAATTAAGCAAATGTAAGGGTAAATATACCGAAGGGAGTACGTGTGTAAATTCCACGAAAAGCGCTAAATTACCTCTTGAGATGACATCGGACATGTGTTATAATGCTTGTAGATAGGGCGTTTCAGAAGTTGGTTCGGCGTTTTGTATACATCACAAAAGTAGAGTGATCAACAAAACACACCCTCACTAATTGAGCGGAGGGTGTGCTTTTGTTTTGATGTTACTTGCGGCTGCGCGCGAAGCGGCTAAAGGCCCATGGATTTTAGGTCTGCCGCCAGCTCGATGTAAAACTCCCGGATGTCCGCAATGCCGTCATCGCTTGCCCACAGGGAGAAGTTCATGCGGCGGTAGTCGGTGGTGTCGGCGTGCGAAACGCCACGGTGGCTCGCGCTGCGAATCACGCCGCGAAAGTTCCCCCACTGGGCCGATTCCACCGAAACCAGGCCGTCATTGGGGCCATCGAACCAATACACCACGGCGAATGCCGGCGCAATCAGCGGGTCGCTCCACACGGTGTCCATCCGCCCGGCAAAGCTTTGGACATACACGCGGGGGTCATCGGGATGGTCAATGTTAAATTGCGTCATGAAGTCCGTCGACATGGATTCGATGGAAGAGTAAAAATCCGGCCGTCTGTCGCCAATCAGCCAAAACCAGGCGTTGACCGGCCCGGCGACCATGCGGCGGAAGGGAGTCGGCATGCCGGTGAACACATCAACAGTGCGCGAGCCATGGTGCGGCGTGCTGACGGTAGTCAGCGACGCGACATAAGGGGCCATGCCGAGCGACGAAATCATGTAGCGCGCTTCAATCCCGCCGCGGGAATGTGCGATGATATTGACCCGATCCGCGCCTGTTTCATCAAGGATTCGCTCCACGCTTTCTTTGATTGTTGCGGCATTGACCTCCACGCTGCCCCAGGCGTCCTGCCCGCCGAAAAACACCTGTGCGCCGTTTTGTTCCAGCGCTGCGGGAATCCTGCCCCAGTAGTTGAGGCCCGCCATGGTGTCATGAAAGCCCGCGCCGTGCACGAGTAAAATAGGGTATTTCGTTGCCGCGCGCTGCGAGGTCTGCGGCGAAAAAAATGCTTGCGCGCTGACTCCTGCAGCAACCGAGAACAGCAGCGCCGCCGCCAGCGCTGTGCACATGTGTTTTGTCCATTGCTTCTTCATACAAATTTCCCTTCAAATGCTGTGTTTTGATGGCGCTTGCAGTTGTAGTCAGCGAAGCGACGATGCCGCACCGCA
>Ga0123355_10016347_pt1 | contig 11692 bp, 10 predicted proteins | sample TergutEmb28metaG_3_FD_89872 | JGI IMG/M metagenome (GOLD analysis project Ga0123355, IMG submission 89872) | Embiratermes neotenicus P1 segment gut microbial communities from Petit-Saut dam, French Guiana - Emb289 P1 | ecosystem: Host-associated > Arthropoda: Insects > Digestive system > Gut ...
AAACTCTGGCTGGCGGTCTGCGCGAAGGTCTTCGTCACGGAAGCATTTTGCTATTTGAAAATACTTATCAAAACCCGCCACCATAAGGACTTGCTTCATCTGTTGCGGAGACTGCGGCAGGGCATAAAACTGCCCCGGATGCATTCTGGACGGCACAAGATAGTCCCGTGCGCCTTCCGGGGAGCTGTTTATCAGTATTGGGGTTTCAACTTCCGTATAGCCGTCAGCGGAAAGATAGTCACGGACAATTTGTGCCACTTGGTGGCGGATTTGGAATATTTTTTGTATCTCCGGCCTGCGCAGGTCGATATATCTGTATTTAAGGCGCATGTCCAGCCCAACGTCTTCGTCCGTAACCTGGAACGGCGGCACTTCCGCTTCCGAAAGCACGCGCAAGTCCGTTACGTCAATTTCTATTGCACCGGTTGGCATGTCGGGGTTCACATTTTCCGGCGTGCGTGCAATGACCGTGCCCGCTGCGGCTATAACAAATTCGCCGCGGATCGTCTCCTTCGCAAGCTGGTAATGTTCGGCAGATACCCGCTTTTCGTCCACCACCACTTGCACAAGGCCCGTCCGGTCTCGCACCACCAAAAATATCAAACCGCTAAGATAGCGGCGTTTGTTTACCCAGCCCATTATCGTTACTTGTTCGCCAATCATCGCTTGATTAACCTCGCCGCAGTAATGCGAACGTTTCATGCCTTTCATGCTTTCACCCATGATTATTCTCCTTTGATAAAAATTAAAACGCAAGCCGAATTTAAGACAAACTCGACTTGCGCCCTATTTTATCATAGAAATTTGTGGAATGCTACAGCATGGGAATGTACGATACAAAATTTGACATATGATTAGTTTACTATATGGTAATGCCAAAGTAAGCAAACTCATTCAATGAATCATCAATATCGTCTTGCTTATATTTATTACCTTTTATTTTCAATACTCCATTAACTATACTTTCCCTTGCTTTACTTTCTAGATGATTATATGCATATATTGCGGTTGACAATAATTCCAATTCTGACGGAGACTTTCCTTTGAAGTGTTCAATTACATCAGTAATAGTACCAATATAGGCAATAAGATTATCCTCAGGTTCTATTGTTGTCATTTCATCATTCTTGTTTATTCGTATTTTATGTGCATTTCCTTCATAGCTAAAACAAAGTACTCCATCAGCGTTTAAGAAATTAGCTTCCGCATCAAGAGTCGCGCTATATGGACCATAAAAATGCAAACCATAGTCGTAGCGCAAAGGTATTCCTTTCTCAATCATCAAGAATACCAATTTTTGAAAGGCTTTCTTTCCCGGGCTTTCCTCCCATATTTCGTTTATTTGCTGTACCAGATAAGCAATATTATTTTCCACCTGTATCATCCTTCCGTATATATTAATTGATAAGGCTTCTAACCAAATTTTTAGCATCTTTTGCATGTTCCCCACCAACATAAATTCTTCTTATGTTAATAGGCTTACCGATAAGACTTTGTAGTAAAAGCGACTGTGCTGATATACTTGCAGGTTTATTCATATTTTTAGTTAGTATAGGAGTACCTTTACCACTATCAGAATCATATTGTCTTAAAATTGGAATTTTATGAGCTAGCTTGCTGGCTGTATCCTCAATTATCTCACAGTTAAGATCCTTTTCCAATGCTTTGCGAATCATATTATAGATTGTTGTATCTGATCCAGAATTACTGTGTGCATCTGTTTCATAAACACAAGGCATTATTTGCCTATTAATAAATTGACTCGCTTTATCATCATGTGATTGACGTTTTTTAATTTCTGTAATAACTTTTTGGTCATCCCACAGCAAATACTCATCTACATCTGTCGGATACTTGGCAGATGGTAGGATTCGTGAGATATTTTCAACCAGCAGCTTATCTAAAAATCGTCTTGTCCTATGAAAATAAACTTGTATAAACATAAAGTACCTAGCAATAATAAATTCCTCAAATGCGTGAACTCCACCCTGCTTTACTGCCAATTGCATTATATTCTCATTGCTATTATTGTAAACACTAAGGGAGGATATTAATCGGTTCAAATCATACTTTCCATAATTAACTCCACAGTAGTATGAATCACGTAACAGGTAATCCATTTTATCACAATCAAGTTCGCTGTCCATAAAACTTTTCAAAAATTTGAAATCCGGCATTATGTATAATAGGTTCAATTCTGGGTTTTTCTCACCATATATTAACCATAATAACTCTGGTGTTATACTATATTCATCACCAACATTATAATGTTGGCAAAATTCATTCCCGATATCTCTAATATACTTTGCAATTTCAGTTTCAACAAGAATCTTTTGGGTAAAATCTTCATGCTCTACTCCAGTATCAAATAAAGCTTCTGATGCATGTGAGAACGGGGCATGACCCAGGTCATGTGTCAATGCAATTAATCTTAAAATTTGACGATACCATTCCTTTTTAGGAGATTCGAACAATTCACAGCCCTTATCTTTTTTATAGTTAGATAATGCTGAATCATACGCCCTAGAAACCAAATGCATAACACCCAATGAATGGCTAAAACGAGTGTGTTCTGCCCCAGGATAAACCAAATAAGTAGTTGCTAATTGCTTTATATTTCGCAACCGTTGAAAGGGAGCAGAATCGATTATCTTTAATTCTAATGGACTAACTTCAATAAAGCCGTGTATGCTGTCTCTAAACTGCGGCAATTGTATCGCCCCTTTTGAATGCATCTTGATCTCTAAGAGATATTTATATTACTATGCAAACATTTATATGTTCAGTATAATATCTTTTCTCGTATCACAATGCAAGCCTTATATAAAGTTGATACATAAAACAATTCTTATCCAACATTTTACGCTTCCCGCGTCAAATTAACAATCCACTTAAACCGATTCGTTTTAATAAACGCAATAATCCACTTGTAAAACTGGTCGCTGAATATACATAGGAACACAACCCACGGCGGTGCGTTAAACACGAACGCCGCCAGGAACGTCATAGGCAGTACAAATACCCAACTGCAAATGCCGTCTACAATGAACACAAATTTTGTGTCGCCGCCTGCCCGTATGATACCCGTAAAGCATGGCGCGTGATACGAAGTAAATACCACGGATATGCTCAGCAGGGTTATAAACTGCCTTGCGATAATTTGTGTCTCTTCATAAAAGTTGTACAGCGATATAAAAATATCCCGCAATCCAAATATCGAAAGCCCAGCCGCTACGCCCAAGCCAACAAACACAATTTGCAATGTCCTGGCGTATTGTTTTACTAGGTTGTGGTCACCGCTGCCCACTGTTTTGCCTATGATTACGCCGCTTGCGCCGCTGGTCGCCCACACCATTACCGTGATTAAGCCAAACAGTATTGTAGAAACACTACTGGCGGCCATGGCTGATTCGCCCATGCGCCCTATAACCGCCACCTTTATTGCACCAATGATTCCCCACGAAACATCGCCGCCCATCACAGGCAAGCCATAACGGAAAAAGTCCGCAAGCAACTGCCTATTCGTTTTAAGCAATTCCGTAAAACGGATTTTTAGGCGTTTATCTATGAAGCGCACGTATACAATCATAATAACCGCTTCCATGACACGGGCAGTTAAAGTGGCAATGGCTGCACCCTGTATGCCCATTTCCGGGAACCCAAGGTTGCCAAAGATAAGCAAATAGTTCCCCACCACGGAAATGACTAAAGTGGAAAAAGACACCACAACGCCTATTTTAACGACTTCTACACAACGCATTGCACCCATCAAAGTTTGGGTAAGACAAAAAAACACATAGGAAAAAGCCAAAATGCGTATGTAGCGCACGCCCTCTTCTATTACGCCTAGGTCGTTGGTGAAAATGCGCAGCACGTAGGCCGGGAAAAGCAGTGTTACTATGCTAACCAGCAAGCCCACGCCCAATGCCACTTTAATGCCAATGGATACAACAGCTTTCACGCTATCGGTATCATTTTTACCCCAATACTGCGCGGCAAGCACCACCAGCGATGCGGATATGCCAATAACCAGCATATTCAAAATATTCTGCACTTGGTTTGCCATCATTACCCCGGCAACGGCGCGCTCACCAAGTTGTCCTACCATTATATTATCGGCAAAGCCTACGCTCATAGACAGCAAATTTTGCAAAGCCATAGGTATTGCCAGCATTAACAGGGTTTTGTAAAACTCGGGCTTTTTGACTAACAGGGTTCGGTTCATTGGTATTCATTCTCCTTATGTTTTGCATACAAGTGGTGTCTCACAGACACCACTTGAAATTTCAGTTGGTTAGCCACACCAACCAACTGAAATTCAAAATCTAAACTTCATGTTTTCCGCAAAATATGGTATAACTATATACTGACAAAACACTAGGAGAATGTCAAATGTTTGAGCAGGCAGAAATAAACAAACTTTCCACAGTTACAGAAGAAATACTTTCGCAGATAAATGAACTTGGTGGAGGGCTTTCTAAGTACCGCAGCGAAGTGCTGACGGCGCGCAAAGAAATGTGGCGCGAAGCACGCATTGTGATACGCGATTTTGACGATGTCGCCGACTTATCCATTTTTGCGGAAGAAGTCGCCCGGAACGAGAACCAATACGCCGAGGCCAGCAAGCAAATTCTTAAACTAAAAAAGATGCTGAACGAGCCGTACTTCGCCCGTATAGATTTTATCGAGGCAGGCTACGATAATGTTGAGCAAATATATATAGGAAGATACTCACTTTTTGACGAGGACACAAAGACCTTCCATGTGTACGATTGGCGTGCGCCGATATCTTCGCTGTACTACGATTACGGTGTTGGCGAAGCCAGCTTTGATGTGCCCGGCACAGGCGCGACCATTGAAGGGCACATTGCGCTAAAACGGCAGTACCAAATAGAAAAAGGCAAATTGCTGTATCTTTTCGACAACGACATTGCCATAGACGACGAAATTTTGCGCCGCGAGCTTTCCAAGTCCGCGGACGCTCATATAAAGACAATTGTGAACACCATACAAACCGAGCAAAACAAGGCGATTCGCGCGGTGGCGCACAGTGTGCTTGTTCATGGGCCGGCCGGCAGCGGGAAAACATCCGTGGGCTTGCACCGCTTGGCTTATTTGCTGTACCGCGACAGGAACAGCCTGACATCTGCAAAAGTGCGGATTTTCTCTCCCAGCCCTATTTTTGCATCTTATATCGCGGGCATCATCCCGGAACTTGGTGAAGATGACGTGCAAAACCTGGACTTTTCTGCGCTCATTAAAGACATGGCAAAAGGCCGCTACCATTTCCACGGCGCGTACCAGCAAATCGAGCACGTGGTTGCGCGCCCGCAAAACGACGAGCGCACCATGTGGCTTTTACACAAGTATTCGCCGCAATTTTTGGATGAAGTGGAAGCTTATGTGGCAAATTACGCCCCGTCATTCGAAGATGTAATGTTTAACACAGACAAACTGTGTAGCAGAGCTAGGCTGGAAGAACTGTACCAAGACCGTACCGTAAACAGTACCCTCAAAAGTAAGACTGACCGCGTGTTGTCATACGTAGAGCGTACGTATTCGGACTACTTCAAGGTCAAATTTAACGCAATCACCGAGCTTTTTAATAATATCCACGGCGAAAATTTTAGCGACCACGAAATTCGCATTAAATATGAAGAAGAAAAAAGCATCGTAGTGCGAGATTTGAGAAACCGGCTGCGCCCGCGTGCTTCAAAATTGTATGGGCGGTTTTTGAAAAGCTACGCGTATAGGACCGGGTTATCCCACAATTTTGCACGGCAAGCATTGGACATGGACAAACTCTATTACGAAGACGCGCTCATGCTATTTTATATCGACATTTTAACCGGGCAAGTGCCGCAGGATAAAACCGTAAAGCATATCCTGCTGGACGAAGCCCAGGATTTAAGCCACTTGCACCACAGGATATTAAGCCGCCTATATGTTTCCAGCAACTTTACCGTGCTTGCGGACGCAAACCAGGCCCTGTATAAAGGGATAAACCTCGACAGCATAGACGAGCTAAAGGCACTTTACCCCACGGCGCAAGACATCCCCCTTTCAAAAAGCTACCGTTCGACTTATGAAATTAATACCTTTGCCGCACAGTTTTTGCAAAACCCAAACCCCGATGCGTCATACATGCGTCATGGGGAAGCACCGCAAATTATACAAGCCACAGACCCATTTGCCGCAGTGCTGGAAATTTTACCGCAGCAAGAAGCATACAGCACCGTGGGCATATTACTGCCAACTGCGGGCGAAGCAGTAGCTTTCCATGCGCAGCTGAAAAAAACATACCCTAAAGGCAGCTCACTACCCCTGCGGCTGATTGCCAGTGAAGATGACGACTTCGCGCCGGGCGTTATGGTAATGGCAGTGCCGTTTGCAAAAGGGCTGGAATTTGACGTGGTTATTTGCCCGGGGTACGGCTCCGCAAGTTTTGACGGGGAACTTGGCAACCGGCTGATGTACTTGATATGTACTAGGGCGTTGCACAGATTGTACCTACTAAGGAGCTAGCAATGACAAACGACTACACAAAACAAGCCATCATATGGGATTGGGATGCCTACGATGACACACCCGAGTACGAATACTGGTGCAACTACGCCGCCCGTTTTGGAAAAAACGTGCTAATTCCCATGTGCGCACATGGGCAAACCGGCGCGTATATGGCAGAAAAAGGATTCTATGTAACGGCATTTGACATAACGCCGGAAATGATTGCCGAGGGCAAAAAGCGATACGGCCATATAAGCAGCCTCAATCTAATGGTAGGCGATATCTTAGACCTGAATTTGCCCGTCAAAAATTTTGATTTCGCTTTTATCTCCGGCAATGGAGATTTGCATTTGCTGCCGTCAATTAACGCAGTCGAAACGGCGTTTTTACAAATTGGCAAACATATGAGAGCAGGGGGTTGCTTGGCGTTGGAGCTAACCCTGCCGCAAAGCGAATCTTGGAGTTGGCCCAAGCGGATTTTTCACCCAAGAGTGCCAAACTACAAAGACAAAAAAGTGTGGAAAGAAAACGAAAGCAGCTACAACGCCGACATAAAGCAGCATTTGATTAACCAATCCGTTTATATCGAAGATGCAAACGGCACAGAATCTTTCACGCAGCAAGTTTGCCTGCAATATTACGACCGTGAAAAAATATTCGAATCGCTGGACAAATGCGGATTTACCGTGACCGGTGAATATTGCAGCAGAGATAAAAAACCTTGGAAGCCGGGAGAGACATCGTTAATTCTGGAAGCGATTAAGGAGAAATCATGAAACCGGCAATCATCTTTGACATGGACGGAGTGCTCATCGACAGCCAGCCACTCCACTACCAGCTTGATATACGCGTGATACAAGCTTGCGGCTACCCCGCACAGCTTTCTACGGTTGTGCCGTACACAGGCCTATCCAACCCGGATCGCTGGCCAAAATACAAAGCCGACCTTAACCTTGCCCCTTCGCCGGAACGCCTTATAGAAATGGCCGAAGGCGCCATGCGGGATATTTTCAGCGAAACGAAGCTAGCCGCCACAGACGGCATCCCGGAATTGTTGCAGGGTGTAAAAGATATGGGCTTGCATTGCGGTATTGCGTCTTCGTCATCGCACGAACTCATTGAATTGGTGCTAAACAAAACAGGCATAGGCCAATATTTCGACGCCATCACATCCGGCGAGGATATCACAAATGGCAAGCCCGCGCCGGATATATATCTTCGCGCGGCAAAAAAGGCCGGGGCTTCTCCCGCACACTGCATTGCAATAGAAGACGCACCAACCGGGATACTTGCGGCAAAAAACGCGGGGTTCACTTGCATAGCCTATACAAACCCTAACACATACGGGCAAGTGTTTACCCACGCGGATTATGTACTGGAGCATTTTAACGCGTGCTTGCCGATAATACAAAAGCTAGGCGGTAAAATTTTATGATGCACATCGCAGAAGGCTGGCGCGACTACACACTCATAGACGCAGGCGGCGGCGAAAAACTGGAAAAATGGGGCGATGTAACCGTTGTCCGCCCAGACCCTCAGGCATTTTGGCCCCGCTCCGCCAAAGCGGACTGGAGCAACCCGGATATGTACTACCACCGCAGCAAATCCGGCGGTGGCAGTTGGGAGATACTTGGCAAAAACGTGCCCCAAGCCTGGCAGATAAGCTATAACGGACTGAAATTTCACATTCGCCCAACAGGCTTTAAGCACATGGGACTGTTCCCGGAACAAGCCGTAAACTGGCAGTGGCTGGATGAAAAATTGCGAGGAGCAAAAACGCAGCCCAAAGTACTAAATCTCTTCGCCTACACAGGCGGTGCAACGTTGGCTTGCCTAAAAGCAGGCGCGAGCGTCACCCACATAGATGCGGCAAAGGGCATGAATAGATGGGCAAAGGACAATATCGCCCTGTCCGGGCTGACAAACGTACACCACCGCGTAATGGAAGACGATGCCCTAAAATTTGTACTGCGCGAAGGGCGGCGCGGCAGCTTTTACGACGGTATCATCATGGATCCGCCGGTATTTGGGCGCGGCCCGGGTGGCGAAATGTGGAAACTGGAAGAACGCCTTTACGAATTGGTAACAGCTTGCACGCAAATTCTTTCGCCCAATCCCAAATTTATGCTTATAAACGCATATACGGCAGGGTTTTCCCCTACCGTATACGGAAATATTCTTTCTATCGCCACACAAAAACTTGGCGGCAGTATTTCAGTTGGTGAAATTGGCCTTGCTGCAAAAAGTGGCGTTACGCTTCCGTGCGGAATGTATGCCAGGTGGTTCAATTAATAAGTACAGAGCGTGTTGTCTTTTTACCCCGCGTCGTGTGCATTCCAGGCCGGCAGCGGTGCTAGGCTAGAAGGGCCGCCCCCGCGCAGTGCCCTTTCAGAAAACCACTCTTCTACCATGTCGTTCAACGTATGGGGACGCACCGCCCCTTTTGAAAAATGCTTAATCATTGCCAATGCTTCGTTAAGATCGTCTGTAATTGCAAAGGATTCGGCTTCCTTGTCAAAAGTTCTATCAAGGTTACTTCTTACAATTTTGATGCCAAAGCGGCCTTTGCCATCATTGCTGAGGTTTGGATAGGTTTGAAGATAGTACTCCAATAACCCTGTTACGTCGCCATCTTCATTGCGCCCTTCTACAGCTGTAACAGGGTCATGCTTTTGTAAAACGACTTTCACTTAAATAACCTCCTTTTTATAAAATGCTCACATTTTGTATTCCAACAATACAATACCAAATGTGACTGTTTGCGTCAATACGTTTTCCATATTCTTACTAGATTTTTTCGGGCAATATGCCTGGCCTATTTCCCGGCATATAAAAACAAGGCATAAAGGTTCTAATAACTCCATACCTTATGCCTTGTTTCTGTAAATTATGCCTAAATAAATTCAAGATGGTTTAACTAAAACAATCATCACCTCAAACAAATCCCCCCGCAGGCTTATTTCTAGCTGGCCGCCCATAAGCTCCACCAAACTTTTAGCTATATGCAACCCAAGCCCGCTGCCTTCGCTGTGGCGTGCCAAATCGCCGCGTATAAACTGCTCTGTTAAAGCCTCTGCCGGTACATCTATATGGTTTTTGGACGTATTGCGCAACGTGAGCATAACATTTGTATTGGTCGCTTCAATTTCCGCAAAAACTCTGGTACCGGGCAAAGAATACTTTGCGGCATTGGAAAACACATTTTCCATAGCACGGAATAAATGGCGGCTATCCGCCAGTACATATAACGGCTCTGTGGAGGCCTGCTGCCTAAGCACAAGCGTCAGCTCGTTTTCGTCAAAAATATCGCTGAATTCACCGGCGACTTGCCCCAATATTTCCGACAAGTTAAGCGGCTGGGTATCCATTTTTATTGCTCCTGAACTTGCTTGCGATGCATCAATAAGGTCGCTTAAAAGCTGCTTTAGCCGAATAGCTTTTTTGTCCAGCACGTCTACATATGTTGCGGCCTCGCCTTCTAATTGTCGGTTTTTGAGCAGGTTTGTGTAGTTAATGATGCTGGTTAGCGGCGTGCGGATATCATGTGACACGTTGGTAATCAGCTCTGCCTTAAAACGCTCGGAATGGATTTTTTCCGTGTTGGCGGCATCGTACTGGCCAGAAAGCCCAAGCACAAACGAGGCGAAATAATTTAGCCCACAAAACGATATGGCAATACAAGAAAATAAAACCATGTATGCGGTCATATTAAACCACCTGCCAAACCGCCAAAACAGTGAAGCACTGCTTAGCTGGTGGTTTCTTGTCAACAGCCCCAGCACGCCCAAAGACTCTGTCGTTAACAGTGCAAACAAAATGGTTAAAAGCACTGCCATGGCAACTTTAGGCAAAACATGCGGCAGGTTAAAAAAATTCCACCAATATAAAGTTTTAACAAATGACTTATTGCGAATAAGCACTGTCATTTGAACCAGTGCGAAAATTGCGAATAAATATGCTAAAAGCGGAATAAATAAAATAACAAAAACCGACCAAAACCGCGAAAACATTAGCCTAATGCAAAATAGCGACAAGCAAATCCCAACCACAACAACCAAAGAAGCATCTAGCTTGTGCAATACCGAAGCTTTGCATGGGCGGGAAAGCCATACGCCAAGCAATAGCAAAAAAATGCATATGGCAAATATGGGCAGCGCAATGATACTAACAATATCAAGCGGCAAAAGCGGCGAGCCAAGCGTAACCCCTACATGAAAATGAAACGCCCAGCTGATACTTCGCATCCAATCAAAGCTTGCAAGAAAGCCAAGTGCCACAAGTATAATTCTTGTAAGCGGATGGCATAAAATTTTAACCAACATTTAATTCATGCCTCCTTCGTCGGCGGTCACAAATAGGTTGGCATAAAAAATCAAAAACAGATTTTTCACGCTTACTGCAACCTCACAACTTTGTACCCCAACCCGTACACCACCTTCAAATACTGTGGTTCTTTTGGGATTATCTCTATTTTTTCGCGGATGTTCCTGATATGCACAGACACGGTTTTGGATACATGAAATGGCGGCTCGTCCCAGCAGGCTTCGTATATTTGGTCGGACGAAAACACCCTGTCCAAGTTGCTTATCAGGAATTTTAGAATGCGGTATTCAAGGGCGGTAAGGTTAACCTCCACGCCGTCTACGCTCACATGCTTTTGCTCATCGTCCAGCACAAGCCCGCCTGTTTGGTAGATATTTTCCGACTGGTTGGCTTCTTTCATGCCGCCAAGCCGTGCATACCTGCGAAGGGCGGCTTTCACCCGTGCCATGAGCTCTACCGGGTTAAACGGCTTGACAACATAGTCGTCGCCACCCATGTTAAGCCCCAAAATGCGGTCGGTATCTTCGCCTTTCGCGGACAAAAATATGATGGGCGCATTGCTTTGCTTGCGGATTTCTACCGCGGCGGAAATGCCGTCCATTACTGGCATCATCACGTCCAGCAGCACCAGATGAATTTCGCCATGCTGCACCGCTTCTACTGCTTCGTGCCCGTTAGAGGCTTTGACAACGGCATATCCTTCTTGCGAAAGATAAATTTCCAGCGCAGAAAGGATATCCGCGTCGTCGTCACAAATTAAAATGGTATACATATTCAAGTCCCCTTTATTCCCATGCGGTAATGACATACCCGCCGCGGTTGCTGGCAGATACGGTAAACGGCAGATACCTTGGCACATACA
>Ga0123355_10016348_pt1 | contig 11692 bp, 13 predicted proteins | sample TergutEmb28metaG_3_FD_89872 | JGI IMG/M metagenome (GOLD analysis project Ga0123355, IMG submission 89872) | Embiratermes neotenicus P1 segment gut microbial communities from Petit-Saut dam, French Guiana - Emb289 P1 | ecosystem: Host-associated > Arthropoda: Insects > Digestive system > Gut ...
ACACGCAATGCGCCTTAGGCTTGGTATTGATGATCTGGGTCGGCGTTCCGTCGACGGTGTGCCGCGAGTCGATCGGATAGACCGCGACCTTGGCCCCGGTATAGGAGGCGCAAAGCAGATGTGCGCCGGCCCTGTCGACATTGAGGTAGGCCATCTGGTCGATCAGCGGCACGGTACCGACCACAGCTAGCTTTCCGCTCGTGTGGTCAATCGAGAAAGTCGAGACCGGGTACGGCGCGCCACGCAACTGGGCATAGAGGAACCGCTTGTTGGGAGTCAGGGCCATCGGCAGGCTTGCGAGCGAGGTTTTGTCGGTCCCCGGAATTGGCGTCGTGTCGATGTGAGAGAGCTCGCCCGTATTCCGGTTCATCCCAAATAGACTGATGTCCTTGGTCCCCGCGTTCGAGACGTAAACGAAGGTTTGCGCGGGATCAGCAGCAGCGGCAATGTACGCTCGGTTCAGGGGAAGCATTCCGAGCGTCAACCCGCCCCCGGTCTGCAATACACGCCGCCGGGCAATACGTCGCCGCTCCATCGTTCCCTCACAAATTTTCATCGCGGTGCAGCGGGAGATGTCGCCGTTGCGGCCCGCGACGGGGAGAAAGTCACAAGAATGAAAGCTCGTGGTATCGAGCGGATGGAGCAACCGCCGGTTGGACCGTATCGTGCTGGTCTTGCTGGCGGGCTTCGCCCCTTGATGATGTCACCGTCGATTGTGTTGTGTCTTTTGTAAACTGGCTGGCCCGGCGGTCCTGAAACTGATGAATGCCTAGTTCGAGGCGAAATGTGGCATCACCTCGCTGATGAACAGCGCGAGCGAGCGCATCGCAAGGTCGTGCGGCAAGCCGAACGACGCACCATAGCAGAACAGATCGACGCCGACCGCGGCATACTGCTGCAACTTTGCAACCACTTGCTCCGGCGTGCCGACAACCATTCCATCGCGCACGCGCTCCGGACTGTACACCTCGGGATCGGCCATCTGCTCCCGCGCCACGGGTTGAGGAAAGCCGTCCTCCACCGTTCCGACGTTGCGGAACAAGTTCTCGAACCGCCTGTTGTACTCGGCTGCTATGCGCACCGGGACGACCCAGTCCTCCTCGTGCGCACAAACGCAGGTCCGTCGCAGCATCAGGAATCGTGGGCGCGTGACACCAGGGAGCCTCGCTAACGTCTCGGCGAAACGCTGGCCGAGAGCCAGAACTTCCGCGTGCGGGCGGGACAGCGGCGTTGCCATGATGTTGGCACCCGATTCCATCGCCCAGGCAAAGGTGTCAGGATCGCGCGCCGCCACCCAGAGTGGCGGATGCGGCTGCTGCAACGGCTTCGGCACCGAAGTGGCGCGCGGAAAGCGCCAAATCTCGCCAACATGTTCGAAATCGCCATCCCACAGCCCACGCAGGACAGGCAACATCTCACGCAGGTGTCGTCCGCCTTCGCGCTGATCGATGCCGCCGGCCATCCGGTCGAACTCGTACTGAAATGCGCCGCGGCCCAGCCCCAGTTCCAGCCGGCCATCGCTGTACAAATCGACCAGCGCGGCTTCGCCGGCGACGCGAATAGGATGCCAATAGGGCGCTACGACCACGGCTGTGCCGAGCCGGATGCGCGAGGTGTGCGCCGCCCAGTCCATTAAGAAGGTGAACGGATTCGGGCCGGCCATCAGCTCGATCGTATGGTGTTCCGCAGCCCAGGCGATCTCGAAACCGCCCTGCTCCGCCAAACGCACGAGCTCGCGCATCTGCCGGATGACCTGGCTCGGCGTCTTGTCAGGCCTGGAGCGCTCCATATTGACGGAAATCGAGAACCTCATCTGCCAAGTATTCCCGCGGGAAATCGCGCACCGGCCGCGTGACCAGCTCCGGCGCCTCGAGAAGGATGCTGTGGCGCCGGTTTTGGCCGTTCACTGGCACGCCTTCTACGGCGACTATGCGGACCAATTCCGCACGGCGTCCAGCCGGAGCCGGGCTGGAACAGCTCTCGCTACGGGCGGGGCGCATGCCTGTCATTGCGAGGAGCGCAGCAACGCAGCAATCTGGGCAAAGCGGCGGACAAACTATCCGGGGACGTCTCTCACCGGCAATGCCTCGTCGCTTCGCTCCGCGAAACGACGGTGCTGTGTGCATGTCCAAGCAAAGTGTTCTGCTTCTCGGTATGGCGCCGTCCTTTCCTGGAGGACGCCTGTCGTCATCGATCGCTGGCGCGGTCCGTACCGGAAGCCGCGTTTCCCTCAGTGCCTGCAACGCGGTCCGCCATGATGGGACCACCGCCGGTCTCGGTGATCCCGCCGCGCAGGCGCACGCGGCGCTAGACGGCATTGAAGCGGCTCTGCAGGCCGCCGGCGGCAGTCTGGCCGATATCACCCGCCTCAGCACCTGCCTAGTCGATCGCGCGCACCGCAAGTCGGTGTACGAAGCGATCGGCCAACGATTGCGCGACGTGTACCCCGTCAGCACTGGGCTGATTGTCGCCGGCCTGCCGTTACCGGAATTGGTAGTGCAGATCGACGCCGAGGCGGTCATCGGTGCTGAAGTCACGCGCCATCGCACGTTCGCGCTGAACCAATGGTTTGGCCAGGACATCGCCTGGCAGGGCGCCATGGTGGCCGCGACTGACTCCGAATTGTTCATCCGCGGACAGACCGGTTCGTCATTTGACGGCCGAACCATGGCCGGCACCGGACGCCGGGCCGAAGACGCGGCGGCGCAGGCCGATCTCGCTCTGACCAATCTCGCGACGCTGTTGCGCGAGTGCGGTTCGGACCTCGATGAGATCTGCAGGATCACTGTTTACATTAGTGACCGCGGATACCGTTCCGCGGTATATCCGGTGATCGGCCAGCATCTAGCGGGCGTACGCCCCGTCTCAACCGGGCTGATAGTCAACGGCTTTGCCCGCCCGGAAATCTTGTTCGAACTCGACGTGCAGGTCATTCGCAAAAACGGAGGGCCGCATGTGCGGATCCGGCCATATCACTCCAATCTCGCGCACTACGGGTTGGCGCGGCAGGACCTCGGCTGCGAGTTCTGCATGGCTGTGCGGGCCGGCGAGCACATTCGGCTGCGCGGCCAGACCGGGGTTGATCTGAACGAACATATGCACGGCATCGGCGATGCCGCCGCGCAGGCCGAGCAGGCGATGGAGAATGTCGCTACACTGCTGGGTGAGGCTGGCGCGTCCATGGCCGATGTCACAAAGGCCATGGTGTTCGTGACCGACCGCGCCTTTCTCACGCTGGTGGCCGAGCGTGTCCTGCGGCGGCTCGCACCCGCCACGCCGGCCTTCAGCGCTGTGATTGTGAAGGGACTCGCCAGCCCCGAACTGCTGATGGAGGTCGACATATCTGCCGTCATTCCCGGAGGTGTTGCATGACCTTCTCCTTGGTCGGCCGTTGCGCTCGCACGGGGATGCTGGGCGCGGCGGTTACAACCTCGGCGATTGGCGTCGGGGCGCGCTGCCCCTTTGCCCGTGCTGGTGTCGGCGCTGTTCTCACTCAGCACCGCACCGATCCGCGGCTCGGTCCCCTTGCGCTCGACCTCCTGGAACGTGGCTTTGCCGCCGAGCAGGCGCTCGCAGCGGTCGTCGCTGCGACACCGCATCGGGACTGGCGGCAATTGGCGGTGTTGGATGCATCCGGCGACGCTGCAACATTCAGCGGCGCAAGGGTGCGGCCGGAGCGCGGGGAGGCGCGCGGGACGGATTGCGCCGCGATCGCCAATATCGTCCGTACGCCTGCCATCCCGGTAGAGATGGTCGCGGCGTTCGAAAATGCGCTGGATCAGCCGCTGCCGGACCGATTGCTCGCGGGTCTGATGGCCGGACAGTCAGCGGGCGGCGAGTTCCGCCCGGTGGTGTCCGCCGCACTGCTGATCGTGCACCGAGAGATCTTTCCGTATGTGGATCTGCGGGTAGACCAGCACGATCAACCGATCGAGGCGCTGGCAGGGCTGTGGGACGCGTACCGCGCCGAGGCCGACCCCTACGTAGTGCGGGCAGTCGATCCGGACGCGTCCGCCCCGCCACCATCGCAGGTCTGACCACTACCCATCGAAATAGCCGGCCCGTACCGCCGCGCCGATCACATTGACGATTAGCCGTGATGCGGGTGATGCGTCGGTCGCCGGGGTGATCTCCACCACGTCCTGGTTTCAGCGGCGCCGAGCCAGGCGATTCCTGATAGTTTGATCTAGGTCAAAGCCATCCCACACGACACATCAATCCGCTCAGGCTTGACTATCGTGCCCGGCGGAAAGCGAAGAGCATGCTGTGAACCCGAAGCTACCATCGGGCGTCGGTCAGTGCGGGAGTACACGATACTGCCCATCGACCGGACCACTATCAGCCTATTGATTGAGACCGTGATACATGCACGGAACGCCGGTAATCACGAGCCATGGTGCGCGACCATGATCGAATCTGACGCAGCGCAGTATCGTCCTGCACGCGAACGGCCGGAATCTCGAAGGGATAGCAAGGGTGTCCCAGCTTGATCCTGATCAATGACCAAGTGCTGCATTCGATCCAAATAAAGCAGCGGGGTGAGCGTTGGTGCAACGGACCACTGGGGCGCCGTGCATTGCTGCGGACTCCGGTGGCAGCGATGCCACAAGCCGACCTACACCAGGGAATACCAGGACTATGCTGACTTATATTCTGCCGATCCGTCCGGAAGAGATCGTTCGACTGCTCAAGGCAGAGGTCGCAGCCACGGACGGGCAACGCGAACTCTACTATAGTGTCTGGGAGGATTACCTAATCGAGGAAGATTCCAAGCGCCGAAGTCTTGGCGTCACGGACGGCAAGGATTACAACTTGGTCCGAGCTGACGCGGTGCTCAATATCGAACCACCGGTGGAGCGGAATTACTGGGCGCTTAAGGTGGTTGCGCACCGCGATGTCGGGCCGCGGAAGATCGATGACGCCGCGGCGTTAATCGGCACCAAACTCACGCTAGAACAGTTCGTAGCGGTGGTCGCGGATCGCGCCAACGTCGTCACGGTGCGGCTGGATGTCTCGAATCCCTTCGCCCGCGATCGCTTCAATACATGGCTAGGTGCATTACGAGCACGACACCGTGATGAAGATGGTACGGTGGGTGGACCGGCCGCCGCGATGGCACCGCCCAGGGATATGTCGAACAAGCCGCTGCCAGTGTTCGGCGAGCATGCGCTGTGGGAGAAGCAGCTCGACGACAGAATTATCGCGTGGAACAAACGCTCATCCGCCAAGGTGGAGCGGCGCCTCGATCGGTGCTTCGAGCTCGTTCGCAGCATGCTCGCACATGTTTCGGGAAGAAATTAGCCGCTACGAACAAAGGGACCCGCGGTCGTGCCAGTGTGGTCAAATGGGCCAGCGGCGGTCAGGTTGGCCCGTACCTTCATGGCACGTGGCATGCGCTGTCGAACACTGGAACACACCACACAGCCCAGATCTTGGACATCGCGATCTCGAACGGTGTCAGCAGCATAACCAGCAGATGGTCCATTGTTGGTAGTATAGAATTGCACTGGCTCCATCCTCACGACGCGGACCACCGACGGGGCGTTTGTGCAAAACCATCCCGAAGTCTGGCAGGAGCTTCAACTCCAACGCGGTGGCATTTTCGGCAATCGAGATTCCCGGGCATCACCCCAGAATTGATCCAGATCATTGCATGAGCTATTGGTCGGTTGCATGGGCATAGCGGTCGTGCTGGCGGAGAGAAAACATGCAGAAACTCGAACGCTTCCTTGTAGCAGTCGACTTTTCGCAGCCTTCTGTACGGGTTGCGGAGATTGCCGCGGATATTGCCAGGTGCCGCAGTGCAGAGCTCGTCCTGCTGACAGTCGTTGAGCATATCGATTCGCCGCAGGCAAGACTTGCACGCATCGCGCACAATCGGTACCCGAATGAACCGGCCACGCTGGTCGTCGACGAGGCAGTCCGGGCCGAACTGTGCCAGCTGGGCGAGCGTTTAACCGCGGCCACTGGATCGCCGGTGGCATGCCAAGTAGAGGTTGGCGAGCCGGCCGAGACGATATTGTCATTCGCTGAACGCCATGCCATTGATCTGATCGCCTTAGGCCATACTGGCCGCAATCGGTTGGTTGGTGCCGTTCTTGGCAGTGTCGCGAAGCGTGTGATCGATACCGCGGTGTGCCCAGTACTGGTGGTTCGGGGATGATTGAGCCGTTGGGCGATGTTGCGCCTGTCAGCTGAGGTCTAATCCGCCACGACACTGTCGGAGTTGTGGCCGACGCCGAGATTGAGCTGCCTCAGATCGTTGGAGCCTATCGGGAACCCACCGAATATCTTGGCAAATTCGTCGACCTGAATGACGTTATTCGGCAAGCACCGTCTCGGCCGGACCATGGCGACGAGGTTCTTCAATCCCATCTCGCGCCGCGTCCGTCGTAGGTCCACACATTCGAGTGCGAAGCCCTATGCGCTTCCCGCTATCCTCATTCAGCCTGGCGGAACCGAATCGGAGTATTTGGACAAATCCGCGTCTGCTATATCGATGTGGTTTCGACATATCGCCGCGTGGAGTTCCTTGAGCGCGTCAAGTCTGCTCCGCTTTGTGCGGTATCCGTAGGTACTGGGACCGAGGTCCGCCTCCAACATCGATGCTGCCGATCAATGTGGTTCGTGTTGCGGAAGACGGCAGACGTGGTCCTGCAGCTGCCGGCGGGTAGCCTCGAAGGCGTCGCGAATGGCGCCATAAACGCCTTCATGCGCATGGTGCTGACCGGGTCCGCTGTCGGCAACCACAAGGCCGCCGGCAAGCGCCAGCTCGATGCGCACGCGGTAGCGGGCATGTTGATGATGTCGGTGATCGACTGCCTCCAGTACCACGCGGCAGGCAATCAAACGGTCAGAAAATCGCTCCAACTCCTCGGCGCGGCGTCGCACGGCAGCTTCCACAGCGGGCGAATGGTCCATGCCGTGGAAGAAGATTTGCACGTCTAGCGGCATTTGCACCTCCTGCCTGACACTCCAGTCGAACTAGCGGCATCTGGCAGACAATGCATTGATCGTGATCAATGCGTCCGACCGAATCCGTGGTCGGCGGAGGGTGGCGGAACGAAATCGCCGATTCTGGCTTGAACCGGCACTGCGATTGTTCTCGAAATTGCATTCCCGACAATCGCTGTCTACACCATGCGGAAAACGGCGAGTTCGGTCAGCAGCGAGCTTGCGTCACATGCTTTGAAGGGTGTGGTGGCCTACGTGCGGCGCCCCTTATCTCGGTCAATGGCTCGGTTGCCGCCTCGATGGGTCACCCAACCTGGTAAATGGCTCACGTTGCGGACGCAAGCTCGATCAGTTCCGCGGTGATTGCTTCCTGCCGCACTCGATGCTCAGTGAGCGTAAGTTCTGCACGCATGTCCAGCACCTTGGTCCGCGCGCGCACCATCGCGGCGGCGCGCGCCTCATTTTCGGCGACGAAAGCGTGCATTGCCGCTTCGCATAGAGCGGCAAAGATGTACTCCTCGGCCAGCCCTTCCAACAATTCCTGTGGTGGCAGCGTTGTCAGCGGAGGCGTCTCCTGTGCGACAGGAAAACGAGTCGGATCGAGCGGTAGCAGGGACTCGCATGCCACGGCCACGCTCGCTCCACGGGACCAGGTCGGGTAGACCACTTCGACACCGCACGGTTTCCGCGTCGACATCCATTCGTACAAGGCCTCGGCCACCCGCATGCACAGGCCGGAAATCCCCGCCGGCTGCGTGGCCATGGCGCTCTGCCATACCGGTACGATCCTGTGTGTGGGCGCAAACAACAGGCCACGAGTGCCGAGCAGGAAGACATCCGCCGGCGGGTGCGCCGCTGCCACGGCGAGCACATGCTCCGTGAACCCGCCCACGAAACCTTGCTCGGCGCAGAACACGATGCGTGCAAAACCGCCCCGTTCGTCATTGCTCCGCACGCCACCGTCCTGAAGGCGTAACGCCTGAGCCATCCCGTGCCCCACCACGCTCGAATAGGCACGGACGCCGGGCAGCAATTCCCTGCTCTGCTGCGCATACGCCGCGGCAATGCCACGCATCGCGCCGATCACCGCGTCAAGTTGCTGCACGCCGTGAATGCGCGCACGGACCGCGGCAAGGTCTTCAGTCATGCTGGGCCTGCAGCGCGAGCAATTGGGCGATCGCTGTACGTAGCGTCGCAGCGGCCGATTCGGGCATGCGTCCGTCGCGAGCGATGGCCGTAACCACCGCGGCGGCGTGCGAGTCCAGCCACGCCGGTAGGGCCGACCGCAGTTCCGCAACTGACGCGATTGGTATCGCGTCCAGCATCCCTTCGCCCAAGGCGAGCGCCAAGGCTACTTCATCAGCCAACCGCAACGGTGCGAATTGCGGCTGAATCAGCAGCGCGCGTAAGCGCTCGCCGCGGACAATCTGCTTCTGCACGCGCGCATCGGGCGTACCGCCAAACCGAGTAAATAATTCCAGCTCCAGGAACTGCGCATAGTCCAGGCGAAACATACCGGTGGCGCCACGCAATGCCGCTGCCTGTGTCTTACCGCCGACGCGGCTGACGCTGGTGCCGATGTCGATCGCCGGCTTTTGCCCGGCATGAAACAGCCGCGCGTCCAGTACCAGCTGGCCATCCGTGATGGAGATCAGGTTGGTGGGGATATAGGCGCTGAGGTTGCCGCCGTCGGTCTCGGCGATCGGCAGCGCGGTCAACGACCCGCCACCCCTTTCCGGCGACAATTTCGCCGCGCGCTCCAGCAGACGCGCGTGAAGGTAAAAGATATCGCCGGGATACGCCTCGCGTCCGGGTGGATGGCGAGTCAGCAACGCGATTTCGCGGTGCGTCGCGGCATGCTTGGTCAGGTCGTCAAGGATCACCAGCGAATGCTGGCCTCGGTCGCGGAAGAATTCAGCCATAGTCATGCCGGCGAACGGGGCGATCCATTGCAATCCCGGTGCAGAAGCCGCACCGGCCACTACGAAGATACAACGCTCCGGGGCGCCCAGACGGCGCACGGCATCGATGACCCGTGCCACAGTCGACGATTTCTGCCCCACCGCGACATAGACAGAGATCATGTCGCTGGATTTCTGGTTGATGACAGTATCGACCGCGATGGTGGTCTTGCCGATGGCGCGGTCGCCGATGATCAGCTCGCGTTGTCCGCGCCCGAGCGGAAACATTGAATCGATGGTGAGGATGCCGGTCTGCACCGGCTCGTTCACCAGAGCGCGGTCCAGGATTTCAGGCGCCGGTCGTTCGACCGGGTCGTGTCGCTCCGCAATCACTGGCCCACCGCCGTCCAGTGGTCGGCCGAGAGGATCTACCACGCGGCCCAGCAAGCTGGTGCCAACGGCAGTGCGCACGACTTCTCCGGTGCACCGGGCGGTGGCGCCTGCCTCCAGCGTACCGATGTCATCGAGCAGGACGCAGCCGATCGCGTCGACGTCCAGGGTCTGGGCAAACCCAAGCCGACCGGTTTCGAATTGCAGCACTTCGTCCAAGTGTGCATTGGAGAGGCCGGTGACCATGGCGATGCCGTCCCCGATACTGGCGACGTGGCCAAACTCGGTAATCTCCGGTGCGAGCGGCGTCGCTGCGACTCGTCGTCGCGCGTCTTCAAGCCACAGACTGGAGGTGGTCATGGGCAGCGGCTTCATGCAACGATTGTGCGATGCGCTCGAGGTCGGCACGCCACGAGTTGCGGATTAACGTTGATGGCGCGACGATCTCAATGCCGGCGAGCAGGGATGGGTCGGTGTGGAAGTTGATGCGCGGTGGACCTCCAAGCGCCCGGGTGAGGATTGTGCGGGTATCGGACTGCGCTGCTTGATCCAACGGAATGGCTGAATTCAATACAAGGTCTGCCCTCAACAAACTCGCACGCGCTGGATGCGTGGCGAGCGTTTCCGCCAGAGTGTCAATGAAGGCACGATTCAGCTCGCGTGGTGGCACGCGTTGCAGCAGCCGCGTCGCGATAGTCACCGCAAGATCGGTAGCCTCGCGTTCCAGCGCCTCGTGCATGATCCGTCGATCGCGCGAGATGGCTTGTTGTGCATCGGTCTGCAAGCGTGCCGCCGCTTCGGTGGCTTGCTGCAACAACATGGCGCGTTCGGCTGAAGCTGCGGTGCGCGCAGCTTCGAGGATGCGCTGGCCCTCCGCGGCAAGGTCGTCGCGTTCGTGTGTGACGGATACGGCTTGATCGGACACCTTCTGGCCTTGCGCTTCGGCGTCCGCGAGCAACTTGTCCACCGCGGCGCGCCGCGCGGCGATGACAGCGGCAACAGGTCGGAACAGAAAATGTGCTAACAGCCAGACGAGAACCAGGAGGTTCACCGTCTGCAGCGCGAGTGTCCAAAGGTCGATGCGCATGGACAGGACTAATAAACGCCCGCTGCGGGCCTGGGCCGCGAACTGGACCAAGATTTCGGGGACTGCTCCCTGGCCTTCATCGTCCGTTCACCTCACAAACGGATTGGCGAACAGCAGAAGCAAGGCAACGACCAGGCAGTAAATTGCCATGGTCTCGATCATCGCCAGGCCGACGAACAACGTGCGTGACAGTGTGCCCGCGGCTTCCGGCTGGCGCGCGATCGCGTCCAACGCAGCCGCTACTGCGCGGCCTTCCCCCAGGCCAGGACCAATGGCGCCCAGTCCAACGGCCAGCGCAGCGCCCAGCGCGCTCGCCACTTCGATCCAGTTCATGACATTGTTCCTTTCGACGGCGGCGCTTCGCCAATGGCACCGCCGATGAAAACCATGGCGAGCACGCTGAAGATATAGGCCTGAATGGCGCCGGTCAGCAGTTCCAACGCCATCAGCGGCACCGGCACCAGTAGCCCGGTCAATGACAGCACGATCCCGATGACAAAGGCGCCGCCCATCACATTGCCGAACAAGCGCACCAGAAGCGAGAAGGTGCGGGTGATGCTTTCCATAAGATTAAGTGGCATCAGCAGCAAAGTCGGCTCGGCAAAGCTGGCAAGCCAGCCGCCGACGCCGCGTGTCCGGATCCCGAACCAGATGATGGAGGCAAAGACGATGAGAGCCAGAGCGGCGTCGGTTTCCAAATGCGCGGTAGGCGGCTCGACGCCGGGAATCAGCGACGACCAGTTTGCGGCAAGGATGAACAGGAACAGCGTTCCGATCAGCGGCACATAAGGCCGAGGGTCGGCATGTACCGTGTCACGGATCTGATCAGACACAGCATCGACTAGCAACTCGAGGACAGCCTGCGCAGGGGAAGGCCGGTCCGTCACGAGGCGCCGCCGTAGTATCCAGCTGCCGGCCGTGAGCACCGCCATGATGCACCAACTGAACAGCACCGGTTCCGTCACCGGGACCGGGCCGAGATGCAAGAGAACCGGCATCGACAGGGGCGATTCGGTCATGACGCCACTACCATGACTCGCAGAATGAGCATGCGCGCCAGCAAAACGCCGAGGCCGGCAAACAGCAGTGACGCGGTCCCGTGCCATGCAGCGAAAGTGAGGGCGCCGGCGGTGACCGTCATGCGCACTAGCTGCACGGCCACGGCGCGCAGGACACCTGAGCGGGCGAGATAGAGGAAAGCGTTCCACCGCAGCAAGACGAAATGGCCCATCCCCGTGGCGGTGCCTAACGAAAGCCACGACACCACCACGCCAGCCGATCCCGGGTTCATGGCCGATGCATCCATCGCCACGCACCCCAACACCCGATCGCAAGCCCCACCAGCATCAGCGGCGCGGTG
>Ga0123355_10016349_pt1 | contig 11691 bp, 2 predicted proteins | sample TergutEmb28metaG_3_FD_89872 | JGI IMG/M metagenome (GOLD analysis project Ga0123355, IMG submission 89872) | Embiratermes neotenicus P1 segment gut microbial communities from Petit-Saut dam, French Guiana - Emb289 P1 | ecosystem: Host-associated > Arthropoda: Insects > Digestive system > Gut ...
AACAGTTTGTCTACAAAATACAGGCAATAAACTGAGGCAAACAGTCTGTCTACCAAATACTGACAATAAACTGAGGCCAACAGTGTGTCTACCAAATACAGACAATAAACTGAGGCAAACAGTGTGTCTACCAAATAACAAAGCGCTGTTTTAAAACTACTGGTCATTCTGGACAATGATGGACAATACCTCTTGAATTTGGGATCGACAATTATTTTCCTTGAAGAGGTCGGACGTGTTTGGCTTCGAAATTATCCTGGGCCGAAGCAAATAGAAGTAAATAAATAGGTACAGTTAAGAACATTCACAGTTACCCGTCTAAAGTTTATGACACATATCTAACAATCAGCGGCCATAACTTTTCTCAGGAAGAGCTTGTTTGTATCTTTCTTCTAATTTGCAGCGATTAATTCCTTGCACAATATTAACCGAACGGTGGTTACAACGGTAAACAAGGCTGTTTCCTGTGAGATACGAACTGGTTCCTTATAAACACGATTTAGTTGAGTTTCAGTCCTTTAAAGTTCGTGTCATGGCTCAGACTGTTAGTCATCAACCTCACCGTCGAGGCACGAAATCCATTCCAGGTCATTCCGTATGGGGTGTTTCATGGACAAAGTCACGCTGGGACAGGCTTTTCCCAAGTACTTCGGGTTTCTGCCGTCTGTATCGTTCTAACAATGCTCCATACTTGTCTTTATCTACAAGTTGCTCTTACCAGAAGGACAATCAGGCGAAGCCTGGGAACCTTCCAGGTTCGTTGGATTTTAAGGGCTTAAAAACTGTAAGCATTTTTTATTGAGACGATATTGTTTACGGATATACCAACACGTAAGAATTGGCATTTTAACCCTTAATTTGGGGACTTTCATATACAGTGTGATTTATAGTCTCACGTCTTAGAGAAGCACTGAGCAGAAACTGAAGTGGAATTCTTTCGAATTTCTCGTATCAAGTTGTAGGCGTAATAAGTGACATGGGCTACTAGAAACATGAACATCTAATTTTTATCAGTTTGTATATTTAAACCTTGCAAACTCTTGTATACACAACCACGGGAAAAAATTATTTCAAATTGAAAATATAATGAACTTGTCCATATATTTAAACACCACTGCTTTAAAATGCATAGGATAATAAAGACAAAATTCTTCAATTTCTTTGTAATTTATAGAGATGAGTGATTAGTTTAATGAGCCGGCTGCTTTGTCATCTAAAACCAGTGAATAGAAGTATGTTTAAGTCCTAATATCTTGAGCTGATGGACGATATGGAAAACACTGCCCCACCCGGGCAGTAAATATGTCATGTTATTAGCAGCCACACTAACGTCGCTGCTGTTTTTGTTTACCGATGTTAAAATTGCGTTTACGAGCTACAAGTTCGATGTACCTGTTCCGATAAAACAATTATGTGCGTTCGTAAACAAACAAAGGGGACGTGCAACTGTTTAAAGACACATTCAGATATGTTTATAGTTACAGTTCAGTTGGCAGGCACTCGAAATTCCGTTTGCTCTACAATCTGCAAACCTTAGGAACACACAAAAGTGCTGACGTAATGTGGGGTTCCCTGAAGGTCAATTTTTGTTGCGACGTCAAGTTGTGTCCCACGTACAGTACACAGAGACAAGCACGGTTCGCTCTCTCCGTAAGGCCGTCCATCCGTTCGGTAAGCAGACTGTGCAGCACACAGTCAGAGGGGTGAGTTACAGTGTGAAAAGCATCTCGGGCAAGGGCAACATATTGTCGGATTTATGAACGTAAACGGGAAGTTATTGCTAGTCACGCCATTATGGCGTAAGCGGGACTGGAGGTGTAGTTCCTTTCATTGTTACGCTTGTCACTGGTAAGGTGAGTGATGAGCAGAATGTCCCCGCCGCTCTAGCGCCTTAAAAGGATCTCCGAGCCCCATTCAATAGCTGACATATATATATATATATATATATATGTGTGTGTGTGTGTGTGTATATAAAATAGAATAAATATATATTTATGTATATATACATATATATATACATATTTTTAATGGAAGTATCACGATGTGCTTATAAACGTAATATAATAGTAAACAGTGTACGTCAGCACAACCACTTTATTACTCAAGGCATTTACATAGGCTACATGTTTCGACTATAAATAGTCATCTTCAGGCCTATTTTTGTCATTTAAGTCACAAGATGCTAAGCACACTTTGGGATCCTATCGTGTTTACATCTATGGAATACATAAAATTTAATCATTTATCTCAAAGGGCGTGACGTGACCTCCTACATGTTTCGGTCACCTTTTGTGGCCATCTTCAATGAGGTGATTTTTCGAAGTGTGTATTACGTAGGCAGCCACGCACTGGTAGCCATTGAATATGAGGTTGGGTGGGCCTCAGAATGGGTCTGGACTCGGCAGGAAAAAGAAAAGAATTTGCTACCACCAAAAATAGGCCCTTGATATAATGGATTTTATTCCCTATAACAGTCACTATATTGACCGGGCTACCCGGTTCCTATTAAAAATGACTATGAGTAGTTACTGAAAATAAAAATGCATACATAATTTTTATATATCCTTTGATGGAAAATGTGTGCTTTTTCAGAGAAGTTAAAAGGCTAAATAAACATTTTTTGAATCGCCGTCCGCCCCCATTTTATGGGAATCAGTTGAGGACATTTCGAAATATTTCTTGCCACCGGGCAGACCTGCTATGGGATTTCATTATTTGCTCCTTGTATTTGCGAATGTACCTGGCAGGAAATTGTGGCTTTAGTCCCTCTGCGATACTTTGTTTGGGTTGCAATGACTGTGAAACAATACACTATGGTCGGCATTTCGAACCCTGCCACGCACACATACACACACGCACGCACGCACGCACAAACACACACACAGAGGCTATTTCGAAAGTCAGCTGTAGTCTATAGCTTCTCACGTGAGAATGGTTTAAATTGTAATACCATTTTGTCATTGTGATTCTAAACCAATTAATAGATATTGATTTAAGTATATCCGGATATAATTCCCATGCAGGCGATTCCTCTGTTGTAATTTTCTACCATTCTACAACATTTCACCAACATGGCGGCCGTGCCGAATACTAAAATGGTAGAATAGCTGACATGACTTCTGGTGTCGGTCGAGTCTTGCAAATGTCAGTGTAACATAACTCATAAAAATAAGAACTCATTTCTTTTGAACATAAACCAAAAACTTAATGCCGGTCCCAGTGGCCGCGCGGTCTAAGGCGTAGGTCTGCGGCCGCTCGCCTGCTGAGATTGCGGGTTCGAATCCCACCAGTGCATGGATGTCTGTTGTGACTGTTGTGTGTTGTCAGGTAGAGGTCTCTACGACGAGCTGATCACTCGTCCAGAGGAGTCCTGCCGACTCTGCTGCGTCGTTGTAGCGGTAGCACAGTGGTTAAGGTGCTGTGCTACAAATCGGTAGGTCGCTGGTTCGATCCCAGCTGGTGTCAGTGGATTTTACATTGACATAAAATCCTTCCGATCGCACTATGGCCCTGGGGTCGACTCAGCCTCTAACGGAAATGAGTACCGGGACTATTTCCTGGGGGTAAAGGCGGCCGGTGCGTAAGGCTGACAACCTTACCACCATCCTGTGCCGTTGTCACGAAATCTGTGAACCTTAACTTTCTGGAACCCTCTGGGCCACTCCAGGCCTGTAACGGGACTGCTTTACCTTTATGGCTGCATTACGTTGCCGATACAGCAGCTACGAGAACTTGAAGTTTTACTGAGAATACGTGCGTAACTTGCGTTGTGTCTGGGCTATTTCAAGTTCAGCCGCAACTTTTCTTCTGCAGGCAGTCTTCGAGTTTTCTGTTTCTGAACCAGATGTTATCGAAGGCAGTGACAGCCACTGTTTAGCACGTGTCGCCTCCGTAAGGCCACTAATCCGTTAGCTCGACAAGTGCATAACCTAACCACAGAACCACAGCAGTTCCATTCTTGATTTTCATAATCGGTGGTCAACTTGAGTCTCTGACGAGAAACTGAAGCAAACGACGCTTGTGCACAAACCTTTCTCATCTGTGAATTAGGTCCTTACTCCTTAACCCTTGGTTCACAATTATACGTTCTTCTGTTTTTTGTAATAAGAGACCTTAGATTATGTCTTAATGATGATTGATGAATGAATGTGAATATGGAGCTTCTTTTGTTACACAAATCTTGCATTTTTATATTTAATGCATTAACCAACAAATGCACTCAATGAAAAGTAATACAATACAGATCATAAAATGCAATTCATGGTATTTTCGGCCCCGGAGTAACATCGGTGAAAACACTATTTTCGTAAGATTATCTATTGTCTCGGTCAAAGGAATCCTTGTCCAACAGCTTACTATGAATATAATATCTAGGCCTTGTACGATTAATGTAAAGAACATTTCCTAACACCTAAATATTAAGAGGCGGTATACATAATAATAAATTAGATCTATCTTATATTACCGCCAAAAGGCATTTGCTTCTTTTTATTCTTCCTTGATTTCAAGTGTTTGGTTTTTTCGATTAACACATGTCTTAGTTCAGTTGCCTAATAATTAATACTGATATTTCAGAGTGACTTTATAAAGAACTCCCATAACCGGACAGATGCTGAAGGTGCATGTAACACAAGAAGAGAAAACTGATTCCAGTGGAGTAGGTACACATTTTGCTGAATGCTTTTTTGGAGGCATGGGATATTTTCTCTGCAATTTAAGGCTGTTCGCTGCAGATACAGACCAAGATATTGTTCCTTCGCTTGCAGTGTAATATTACATTAAGGAAGACTTTAAGTTCGTAGCTTCCGACTGTATTCACCTCCTAATATTTTTAGTAACTTAGGGTTATTTTCTAAGTATTTCTGTTTATTTAAACATTAAAAACTAAATGCAACAAAACGCGCATAATTTAAAAATTTGGATGGAATAGTAACCTTTCTTATTTTTTTGTGTTTGTCTGTTGTTGAAGGGGCGAAATTTATTTAAATATATTTCGATAAGTACACTCTATACCGAAAATTATTTCACATAGAATTGTAGACTGATGTAATCTATGATTTGTCATGTACAGACTTTCTGTCATTAAAGAATTTAATTATTGTTAATAAATCTAATTGGAACATCACATAAAAGGTGCCGCAATCAGCTCTTACCAATTAAATTCCCGCGGCCATTTGAAAGTAAATTTTCTATAAAAACTTCAATAAGGATCCGATACAACACACGGAACTTCGAATACCTCAACGTTTTCCTCTTCTTACTCGTAGGTGCACATGCAGTTTCCTCTGCATTCCAGATGCGACTGTGTGTTTCCGGTCTCTAAGTTTGACGGGCGCAGTGCCTCGTAAGACAAGAAGAACAATATCCAATACAAGAGCAATATCTGACCTGACTCTCACTTTTATTGTTACAGATATATTTCCGAGGCACCACTGCTAAGGTTACTCCCTGATGGCATTTTTGCTGGACTAACTAACAGATTCCTTTCCCTGTGAGTATAAAGTCGTGTTCAAAGAGTGTGTAACACAATTCCCATTATCTCTATTAGATTTTTGGTTATTGCTCTTTTATTTCAACAAAAATCTTCTATTCGTGTATTTCTATGATAATACATTTCTTCTATTGAAACGCCAAAAATAAACAGATTTTTATCTGTGCATGGGCAAAGTTTAGGTGGCTTAGCCGTGGATTTGATTTTCTCTGCTTAACCGCCGAGAGAACACATATAGAAAAATAGAGATTATGACAAATCTACATCCTGCCAGAGGCTGCTTGTTCTTAGGGGTGTCTGCAGGCAGCCGCGAACAAAACCGAGAATAAGGGAATGATTTATCGAAAACATTATTCATTTTCAGTTCTCTGAGGACTCTAATGCCACAGAATAATTTTATCTTGTAAGTTCTGAAAGATACAATTAGCAGACGCCGTAACCTGTAGAACCATGAAATTAGGAGGTATATGAGTAATAATGAGTAGGTAACCTTCACATAAAATTTCAAATAAGAATCCTATGATAGTGGAAATGCTGCGACTTATGTAACACTTCAGTTAAAAATTGTATGGACATTATTTTCAGCTTTAAAAAAAAAAGTATTTGTTGCTTTGTTATTCCCTTTTTATGAAACAAGTTCTGTTTTCCAAATTTTTTTTTCGAAAACTTCCATACCGAAAACATTCAGTGGATAGTTTTGTCATATGATATTCTACCATGACCGATACGGGTTTCTTGCATTTTAGACACAGATTATTGTCTTTTGCGGTTCAAAAATTTCCTAGTCCATATTTCTCAAAGCACTGCTTCCTCGGTATCAAATTTCTCTCCTTATAAAATGTTACTTGAAGGGTATATTATAAAAATGAAAGAAGTATACCAGCAGTGCGAGAGTGAATCTCTGTAATGACCACAGCTAGGCTTACTAAAAACAAAAAAAATATTCCGCAAAAATTTCCTAAGGCTGTGCAGAATAAAAGGTCAGCAGTCAACAGAAGACGTTATAAGCCACCATGTATGAAAGTCTCAACAACAGTATAAATAGGGCAGAACTGAAGCCACTGCAATGTGCTTTGCACTTGAAATATCCAAAGCGAACATTAATCACAACAGTTTCAAATGTTTCATCGTCAAATAAATCAACCAAACCTATAGTTAAGAAAGGAACATATTTATTGCCACGTTAAAACACTGCAGCGCAAGAAACACGTAGCCAGAAGATTCAAATCATACCTTATAAATTTTAACGTGGCGTGAGCTTTCGCAATCAGACATGGTCATATTTCTCGAAGCCTTAAGCTGTGAAGAATCTGAGTTGTTTTGGGTACTGGATCGTGTAGATTGATAAAGAGCTACCGAAGGTACGTAGGAGCTTCGTGCCTCGAAGTTCAAACTTCGGTAGTCCAAGAAGACTTCTTGGACTTCTTGATCTTAAAAGTGGACACCCGAGGAATCCTGGTTCAATTCTCGGCAGGAGTAAGAGATATATCTATTTTCTGAATGGTTCAGCCAGTCACTGGAGTCCATCCTGCCTCATAGCCAATGAGTACCGCGCGGAATTTTACAGCGTTCAAATCGGCCAGAGCGTGAATCTGACCACTTACACCTTCCAGTGTGGAAGGTAAGAATGTGTGAAGCTCTAACTATTTCCTCCTCATATGCCTAAATGCCATGCATAGAAACAACTTTATTTACGCCACTAAGAACCAAGAATTCTTGATTCTTCAGCAATACCGCTATGAGAACCAGAATAACAGCCGTGTAGTTTTAATACTAAAGACTGTGGTGTGAGTGGCAAGAGTGCTGTCATGTGGCAACCAGTTGTGGAGAAGATAAAGTTTGGTTAGATAGAAGTCTGAGGATTATATACAGAAAAGTTTTATTTGCGTGGACTGAAGGAAGAAGAAGATTAATCTTACGAGTTTATTTTCGTTAAAAATATAGAGCATTCCAGGCGGCAGAGGGAAAATGAAGGGTCGTTTACTTACAATATAAATTATCTCAATAAGAAACAGATAATAGAAGCGAGATGATCTTCATATGGCTGACACAGGAAACTGAAACTTATCAATCCCATAAATATTTGTCAGTGGCCTGTCCTGTATCAAGTCAACGACACAAACGCCGACATAACTTTCTATTTAATTGCATCAGCTCATAATTTCAATCCTTTCTAATGAATCTCAAATGTACCAGTTTTATGTATTCATACACTTAGGCACTCTAAACAGCTATGATGAAACTCACAAATTCAACTTCCGGTTAAGAAAGTCTGAAATGATTTAAGATTGCACAATCCTGCAGAAAAATTCCGTGTCTTAACTGACCAAAAATGGCGAATTTTAACGAAATGCTTAACGCTTCATCCAACTGTAATTCGATTGGAATTTCTTACCTGAATAAATAGTATTTTAGAAGAACGTTTCAGTACCTTGTATTTCTCTTTGTTTTTCTCCCATAACCAAGCCTGGTATTGGACATTTCCACCAATATTCGAGGACGGATAAATTTTTAAGTTGCTGAAAGGAAATCCACGAAACATGGAAATTATCAAGAAAATTATGACAAAAATTTTCGTCTTTCGATATCTTCTGGTAAGACGTCTCACGTCGTAACTATCTTCAACAACATTTTGTTCATCTTATCGGCAACATTCAGTTCATCACTCCATTTAACACAACATTCCGCGGTTTTTGAAGCGAAAAATTTTCATTTGCCTATTTTTATGATTAAATCGCCCTCTATGGTCCTATTCCATTTTCAACAACAATTTGCCACAGCGATGTATTCCATTGCTCGTTACACGTTCTGCTACCAGCGCACTTGTTCAGTAAGTGACGGGCATAAAATAAAATGAGTTAATAAAGACGAAAACGTAGGTTTCAACGTACTTTAATGCAGGATACATGTTTTCAAAGATTGTGCCGGGTAGCTCAGTCGGTATAGCGACTGACTACGGGCTGGACGGTCTGGGATCGAATTCTGGTGGAGACGAGATTTTCCACCTGTCCAGACCAGCCCTGGAGCCCACCCAGCCTCCTGTAAAATGGGTACCGGTTCTTTCCCGGGAGTAAAGTGCGGCCGGGGCTTGCTACTGACCGCTCACCCGCGGTCATGGAAGAGTAGAGCTAAACCTCTACCCACCCTCTAGACCACACCGGGCCTGTAACGGGATCACTTTACCTTTTTACATGTTTTCAAAGAATATATTTTATAAAACGGTATTTGAGACACATTTGCTATTGACCACATCAGGTCAGAAGAGCTGCACACTTGCTATAGGTCAAATATACGAGAAAAATTTAGCAATAACTCGTATTTTCCCATTAAAGATCACAAATTAACAACTTCGATGGAAAGAAACAACCTAAACACCTTTGGACAAAGACAGAACGTGGAAAGCTTCAAAGGTCGTGACAGAGACAGAGCGTGCTACGTCATCGGAAGGAGTTCCGACTAATACTCACTTCTCAATGGTTGAATTTCTTGGGACAATCCTTGTGGCTGTTTATAACCTGACCGCCCAGGACAGAGTCACGAAAGCAATCAGTGCCCGGACTCTTGTCAGTGGCTTGTTGAACGTGTGGGATTGACTTCATTACTGTCCACTTTGTTTACAAAGTGGACGAATACGTATACAGCGAACCAGTGCATCATTGATCTTCCTTTCAAAGCACGTACAGTAATCGTTCTATTAATAGTGAGATTCGCGTAAAAGAATATCCCCCTCCCCCACAGTTTCTTAGAGAAAACAATTGGTCTTCAAAGTGTACCGTAAATTTGTGTATGATCTCTTTTTTTTTATTTTTGAGCTGTTATACCTGCACTGCAAACACTGTCGCAGAAATGTTTATTGCCTCTGTATGAGGACAGATTTTGTATTTCGGTTTTGAGGTGCGTCATCTCCGTTGTGTTGGTTCAATATCAAAGAATTTAGTGTGTAACAGTTTGGTGTTTGTAACAGCCCTTGGTCATGATACCTAATATAGAAACAACGAGATCTCGTTAACCCCAATACCCTCAAAGAACAACCCACACATCTTGTATAGCTGCTCTGTAAGTCAAAGCACAAACTCAAGATGGCCCACATATAGGGCCGAAACATGTAGTTGTATTCCTACTGTACTACTAGGTTAAATATAGTTGTGTTCGTCTGTAAGTATAATACAATAAATTCTTTGTTATGTATTTCGGTATTTAAAAATTTATTGTATTTACATAGAAATATGCAGGTAAATAGAAAGCGGTCCCTGTACAGACCTGGACAAGCCCTGAGGGTTCCAGTAGGTTGAGGCTCCCGGATTGCAAGACAATCGGCGCATGAAATTAGTAAGGTTGTCAGCCCTAAGCAACGGCCGCATTTACCTCCCCCCCACCCCCAGGAAATATTCCTGGTGCGCATTCAGATTATATAGGCCTATTGTTGGCTGTGCTGGGAAGATGATCGCGAATGGTTAAGAGTTAGGTGTTTGGAAGAAGGAAGACGTGGTCATTGTCAAAGTAGTGCCCCAAAATTTACGTGGGCTAAAGAGCAATCAACGTCAGTTGGGATAGCCGGTCAGATGGCCGAGATTTGGAACATATTTCGCAGTACAGAAGTCCAGGCTGTTACTGGTACACCATCCTACCTTGATAGCAAATGAAAGATAGGAGAAGTTATGCCCAAACTATCGTCCAAACAATTAATCTTCTTTCTTTAGGCTGGATGAATCAGATTCGCCGCTCTGGCCCAATTTAGATTTAACTATGAATATTTTATACATGTCTTACGGCTCCATGTATTGGAGATGGAAAACTCGCGAGGTTTCTAACTACAAGGAGCAACATGCCAATAATCGCACATAACCAATGTACCTAGTGGGATTCCAAATAGACGACTACAAGCTTGTAAGAATCGCAGCGAGTAAAGTCTGTCACATGCCATAATTATAACGCTATGTAAGTGTGTAACGCGACCCGGGAGGTGAATACTACAATCAGTAGGGCCTTGAGAGTTTGTTTGTTCACATAACGTGGACACACTAATGTCTAAATTAACTCTTTTCTTGCAGTGAATGAGACTTGTGGAACAGAAATATTAGCTGCCTTTTTGTGAAAGTCTTAAATGTTTAGAATTTGCAAAGAAGTAAATTACTTGACGAATTCTCCCCCCTCTTCTTGAACCTTTAAAGATTTGTGTTTTTGATCTGTTGCAATTCAGAATAATGTTCTGAAATTAAGAAATATTTTGAACTTTGGCAGGAAAACAGAAGAAGGGCCGTCGAATGGCCTCTAAGTGCACATGACAATAAAATACAAAAGAAACCGGGATTCATAATCCCATTTTGGGGGGCTTTTGAAGACACCCGCGGTTTCTTTAATTATCCCAATTATTTGCGAAGCTTCTGCGATAAAACTTTCGTGCTAATTTTCACGGATACAAATAAAATACATTTTTGGCACACAAATAAACAGAGCAGTTTCAAAATGTATAACCGCTGCTTGGTGTAGATAGGAGGAAAGATACAGCGATGAAATGGGGCTTGGAATTCGATTATAAGCTTCGTGGCAATATTTTCGTAGCAGTATTCTAGTTATAGAAAGTGTGGCAGTTCAGGTGTGTTGTGCTTTGTTTTTTTATTTTCAGGCGAATAATGCGAACTGGATTAGAAAATTTTCCAGACCTGTCGGAATTCTCTGAAGGATCCATAATGCATATGATGTAAGTAATGTAATATAAACGAAACACAAAAATATAATATTAAATAGTGTACGTCAGCACAATCACTTTATTACTCAAGGTAATTATAAGGCTACATGTTTCGACTATAGATTAGTCATCCTCAGGCCTATTTTGTCAATTGTGTCACAGTATGCTCTGCACACTTTTGGATCCCATCGTGTTTACATCCATGGAACGCATCAAATTAAATCTTTTGTCTCTAAGGGCGTGACGTGCAAATTGTGTTTACAAGAGTTACAATTTTAAACACAATTGTAAACACAATTTGCACGTCACGCCCTTAGAGACAGACGATTTAATTTGATGTATTCCATGGATGTAAACACGATGGGACCCCAAAGTGTGCATAGCATACTGTGACACAATTGACAAAATAGGCCTGAGGATGACTAATCTATAGTCGAAACATGTAGCCTTATAATTACCTTGAGTAATAAAGTGATTGTGCTGACGTGCACTATTTAATATTATATTACGT
>Ga0123355_10016350_pt1 | contig 11691 bp, 5 predicted proteins | sample TergutEmb28metaG_3_FD_89872 | JGI IMG/M metagenome (GOLD analysis project Ga0123355, IMG submission 89872) | Embiratermes neotenicus P1 segment gut microbial communities from Petit-Saut dam, French Guiana - Emb289 P1 | ecosystem: Host-associated > Arthropoda: Insects > Digestive system > Gut ...
CATTGTGATGGAAGCCATTAATTACGATAAATTCAAATGGCAAATCTGTGGTGACCTAAAAGTGATTGCCTTACTATTTGGACAACAAGGATTCAAAAAATATTGCTGCTTCATTTTTGAATGGGACAGCAGAGCTCGGTCCTTCATTACTCAAGAAAGGATTGGCCTGCCAGAAAATCTCTGGAACCAGGAATCATGAATATGGAAAATCAACCACTAGTGGACCCGAGTAAAATTCTGTTGCCATCCATGCATTTAAAGCTTGGTCTGGTGAAAAATTTTGTAAAGGCCGTGAACCAAGCAGAAGCTGCCTTTACTTACTTATGAGAAAAGTTCCCCAGACTAAGTGAGGCAAAATTGAAAGTAGGTATTTTCGTTGGTCCACAAATACGAGACCTTATCAAGGACGAATACTTCGACAGGCTCCTTCAAGGGGACGAAAAGGCGGCTTGGGACAGTTTTAAATTTGTAATAAAAGGATTTTTGGGAAACAGTAGGGTTCAAAACCATGTGGAACTTGTGAACAAACTTTTGCAGAGCTAGCAGAAATTAGGCTGCAACATGTCACTAAAAATACACTTCCTTCACTCGCATTTGGATTTTTCCCAGAGAATTGCGGTGCAGTGAGTGATGAACACGGAGAACGTTTCCATCAAGACATTTCTTCAATGGAGAAAGGATATCAAGGGAAATGGAACTGTGCTATGCTCGTCGACTACTGCTGGACTTTGGCAAGGGATGCCTCTACCGTGGAATGCAAGAGACAGGCAAAACGGAGGGGGGACCTGTGATTTTGTTTGTGTTAAATAACGAACTTACATGAAAAAGACTGTGCAGATGTTCAATTTATGTTGGAAATATTATCCCTAAACAGAATGAGTCTACTGAACACATTCTTTTCCACTGAACAGTATTTAGTTTTTTATTTAATCCACCGTTCCGTGTAATATTTCAACCCATTTCGTAAAATATTATAATTTTAAAACGAGCCAAGTAATTTTTATGTCCCTTTTCTAACTTCTTCTAACAAACACAAAAATTAATAACATATTCTTCACAGATACAAAAAATGTTTTGAAATTTGTTGTTCAAGGTTATTTTTCATTAGGATCTTCGTGGTTTTCCTCAGCCCGTCCAGGCAAATTCCGGGATAGTAGGCTACAATGCAGAAAGCCATAACCACTTCCACATCCTTCCACAGCGTCTGATCACTCGACGAAACGGTATAAATTCAAACTTACTGACAAGATCGTTAAATACACTACAAGTAAACAAAAATAATAGCACGATTACATCCACAAAGTCCCCGTCATTTGTCATGACAACTTTCAGCTTCAGACTCACACATTTTGCGGCCCTCCTAACTCAGTCACATGACTGCAGCTGTTACGTAAGCAGACTAAAACTGGCACTTCCACCTCTCTGACTGCACAAACACACTGATCTACGCGCACACGACTTCAGGCACCCTCCCGCCTTGTGACATCAGCCTAGGTTCGCTAATATTAGCTGCGCCCGAAGCTGGAGAATTTGTAGAATTAATCCTGCTATACTCCAGGCTGGAACACCTCCAGTACTGGCTAGTTCACTGCGAAAATTGTCCGACAGTTGTTTCGTGCTGATTGGTTATAATTCTTTTTAATGTGTTTATTTCACTTGTTATCCCGCCTGAGAGTTCAGGCATCGCAAAATTAAAGCTGTTATTACCAAACACATCCACCCGATTAAAATGTGCAGATAGGGCATGGAAGTTCGGTAGGCTTATATGCACTCAATTTATTATACTTGTACACGATATTTCGGAAGAATATATCAGACTGTAGCACAGGTATAAATAAGTCATTATTAGTGAGTGGTTTATCGTAAATTTTTAGGTTAGTCCTCGAACCTGAGAAATAGCCGCCAGGTACAATTAGCCAAAATATTTTAACTGAGAGTCACATTAAAACTGGAATTATGGTGAAGATTAATATGGACCTGGTGACAATATCATTGTCTACGGAAGGAACTATTTAAACTGGCAATTGTTAACACAAGTGACGTAAATGTTGTGACCCACACTAGTTACCACAAATTAACGTTCTGTTATGTACTACTTCGAGAGCAGATTTCCTCTGATACAGACAACTTTATAGTCCCCATATCAAATTAAGGTCGGTCGACAAATTTGTTGGTGCCACATTACGTCATATAAATATTGTAATTACTACTGTCATACACAACATATACGAGTATTAAAACCAGATGCTTAATTACAACTGGGTTATACTTGGCGACATGTTTCGGCCGTTAAACGGACATCCTCAGGCCAACTTAGAACAATATTGTTAAGGTACAGTCCAAAATTGACAATTTTTGACTGTACCTGAACAACATTGTTCTAAGTTGGCCTGAGGATGGCTGCTTAACGGCCGAAACATGTCGCCAAGTATAACCCAGTTGTAATTAAGCATCTGGTTTTAATATATGTTGTGTATGACAGTACTAATTATATATATATATGTTGATACACAAGGGGAAGGCCCCCTTCAAAAAAATTACGTCATTTAGCTTACAAATGATGCATATTTTAATAATTCACCTTTCACCGCTCTGTTAAGGAATCCCTTGTTGATATGGAACCCGAGAATTCCCCATCATTTTTATAAAAGAAACGGCCTGGCTACTTTACTGATCCACTGTAATTTAGTTTACATATTAAAATATTTTAATTAAAATCAATTTTAATATTATCTTGCTATGTAAGCCTGTACCCTCCCTGTAAACGGTTGTCCCTGCGCTTATTGAAACATTATGATATAAAAGTATACGAAATAAAGAAGGTACCGCTCCAGGCATTCTTAACCTGGACGCCCCACAGCCGCTGTGGGAGTTGTGGTGAAAGAAAGCACATCTTGACATAACCAACGATCGAACTTCGATTACTCAGTCATGCCTGAGGTAGTGTAGTGTAGTCACTCTTCAAACTGAACTATACTTAAAAACTGTAAATGCTAAACGAATAGCATAATGAACACTCTGAAGCAATTAGTTATGTATTTTCGCCATTCTTCTTTAACACATCTACATTTAGTTTACATATAGCCTTCAGTAGTCTACTCAATTCTTCAGTATCCTCCATCCGTCTGATTACATCAGAATAAGAGGAGAATTTTGACAAAAATAAATAAAATCAACAAGCAAATTGGCAGTTCTACAAAGAGCACAGTACATAAGAAAATACCGTGGGTTTCCTACAGGCTTCGAAACAATTGCATTTTAGTATTTAAAACTTGACAACCGAAATTAATAGAAATAACATGTAACACTTCACTGGCCTGGGGGACAGAAATTTTGAAATATACAGTAACCACGGGAGAAAGGAATGGGCAAAGAATATTTGAAAGGGAAGTTTGAAGACAAATAATGGGTATATTAAAATTGGAGAACGCTGGGGCTGAGAACAAGCAGGGAAATAACGGACCGTTACAAAGGGAAGATGTAGCAAATTTTGCAATCCTCCTCCTACTAAGATGATATTGCCATGTGTAAAACACGCAAAACAAAAAGACTACCACAAAATAGTAACTTATATTATAAAAGGAAGAAGGAAAAGAGGAAGATCACGTAAAATGTAAAGGGAAGAGTCTGAAGAGGATTTAAACATAATGAGAATAAAAAAAACAGGAAAGCAATACCTAGAGACCGGCTACTGAGGATGGTATTATTGGAATAGACGATGCATAAGGGACAGTAGTGTTTGTGGAGGATGGGTAGGATGAGGATAAGACGGGAAAGAAGAAGAAGAAGACACTACTTCTACAGTCTCTTAACAGTGTTTAAATATGGTGCAGTTAGCCAGTACGAGAATTTCATGTAACAGACGTAACACACTCTGCGGGCAAGATGCAGAGTTTTGAATGCCAAAACAACCACATTATTTTAGAAGGTTGAACATGACAGTGGAGCTGCTGTGTAGCCAATCCGTTGGTCCTGGTCTCGGGTGAAGCTGAATGTACAGCTTCTGTCACACAAACAACGCGGTCCGCTGCGCCTAGAATACGCACTGTGCGTTATCTACAGGTATCATCTCGAGTGTGGCGTGCTAAGGGTAAGCCAACTATGAGCTGCCTTCCTTCCGGTATTTCAAATACAGCATTACACAACCAACCATTCAACTCTATGCAAAAGGGGCACATCGGTGCAATTTAATCTACAGTGTAACAGTCACAATTAATAATGTTCCGCTTGAAATATATTACTAAAGTATTCTCTTTAACGATTGTATTTTGAAACACAGGTGCTGGTACTGTGCATCACGTGCTGTAATACCAAAAATGTTTTATCGTACTGTGCGTTTCTTTCGTATAAGTCACGCAATAAACGGAGATTATTTCCCTAAAAACATTAGTTGGTTGGTCTCTGAAATTGGGATGCGTCATCTATCCGAAGAAACAAGAACTGGGCTTTTATACCCTGCTTTGCAGTTTCAACACCAGAATACGACAAACGCCTAACCCGGTTGTGCAGCCCACACTGACCCCCTGATTCAAACCCTGCTCTGGGGACGGCTTTTAAAATATTTTGTGTCATATAAAGAATGATAAGCCCAAGCGGATATGTAGCACGCAAATCGAAATGAGACATACAATAATTTTTTTTTATGTTTTGCTGACCGTGCATCTCAGTATAATCTTAGTAAGTGACCAACTTAATGCACAAATTCTTGTTTTATAATAAGTTTATTATATGCCTCTACATGTTTCGAGCACTATGTGCTCATCATCAGGAAGTCAAAACTGTATTATACAGCATCTGGTATAGTCACACCTTTAGGTGGCTTTCCGGTGCAGAGGTTGAGAGAGGCAATAATTTGGTGTGCAAACTTCGAAGTGGAGAAGGTCTTTGAAATGTGGATGTCCGTATGAGGGCGTGACGTTTCTGCGAATGAGATATAGGGAAATCGGCAGATGGCAGGCACGTGGGCAGGATTCACTGACTACAAGCTTATGGTTCTCGTCGATAACGATGTGTAACACTGATTTATAACTAACTGACGGACAAACTAACTAACTAACTAACTAACTCCATTGAGAAGAGTCCTTCCTGAGAAGCTAGCAGTTCTTTAGAAGCTAGTCAAGAAATTCCACTCATGTTGTGGAACCTGAAAGTTAAGTTATTGCAGGCTTCCGCCGTGCCGTAGCTGAGAACAGTGCCCTTCATTATTATTACGCAGTGAGTGGTGGTAAATTTATTACCGACGTTTTGGGACAACCTATCGGTCGCATTTTCATCGACCAAGAATCCATAAAGAAAGGCGGTAACTCTAGTATGGGGTTTACAGATAGAAGAATGCGGGCGGGAGGTCGTCACAATATAAACCTCATACTAGAGTTACCAGCTTTCTATATGGATTCTTGACCCTTGAAGATGGGACCGATAGGTTGTCCTGAAACGTCGGTAAGGAATTACCACTACTTGCTGCGTAATAACGCTGAAGAGCGCAGTTCTCGCACATGAAAGTTCATCGCCGCATTCACAAGAACGCGCCTCACATCCTCATCCTGAGCCAGATCAATTCAGTCCTTGTCTACCCATCCCCTTCTTGATGATATATTTTAATATTATCTTCCATCTAAGCTTAGGTCTTCCAAGCGCTCTCTTTCCCTTAGGTCTCAAGGAAAAAATCTGTATGCCCACAATTATTGTTGTTCTTCACCAAATATTATGATGAATATGCATTGTTGAGAAGACAAATGCTTATCGTGTTTTGGTGGGAGAAGATGTGGGAAAGAACCACTTAGAACTAGACAGAGATGGGGGTTAATGTTCAGATTGATCTTAAAAGAAATAAGGTTGGATGATGTGGCCTTGAATAATCTGTTGTAGGCAAAGGACAAAATGGCGGGCTGTTGTGAAAACGACAATGAAAGGAATTTGTGGGCTGTCTGAAGAAACATCAGCTGCTGAAGAAGGAATCTGTTCCGTGGGGTTAGTCACGGAACATTTGACGCTATTTACTTGGACTGCGTACATTGTCGCAGTCTTTAGACTGAGGTCACGACTACTAGAACAGAATATCGAAGGGTAAGCACTGCGGTGACCCGTGCAGCTCACAAGCACAGCTGCAAGTGCATTTTGTTGGACTCACGTTAGGAACTGTCTGATGTGCGGAGAGCAGGACAAGCCTTACGATCGGGTGACCACAACATTTCGGGGAGAGTTCGGTTTCGTCAGTTCGTGAGGGCAGGAGTGGTTCCGTGCCTACAATACAGCTACGTATGTCACTGAGCCCAACACAACAGTGACCGTAGGTATTAGGATCTTCAATTTACGACGGAGTCAAGTTAAGAAATGAGGGAAGATTAGGTTTTTTAATGTTTTTCTGTTTTTACACAAACCTAGTAATCTTTCAGAAAAAAAAGTTTTCTTTTTTATTTGCTCCTCTTCAAATCAGTGGACAAAAACACTATTCTTAGGGAGATCAAATATTGGTGTGGGGGCATTTGCCCTCCTCCTGACTCCCAAGTTAGACGTAGGTCTGTAACTTTTATGTTAAACCTGAATTCCAAAATACGTTTTCGGGTTCCGTAAAACGAAGAATTTATCCTCAGTAACTACCGGTTTAAAACAATTATCTCAAAATGAAATCTTCGTTCTTCTGAGATGTTACGCACCGTATAATGACAGTTACTGACGTTTCCTGGCAACCTATCGATCCCAACTGCTTGAAACTTGAAGACAGGACCGATAGGTTGTCCCGAAACGTCGGTATCTAACTTCCAATATTCGCTGCGTAACATCCCAGAAGAGCGAAGATCTCATCCTGCAAAATGCAGTTAAGCTTGGTATGGTGAGCTCATCCTGTACGAGGAATGCTGGACTGCCGCTTATTATGTACAGATCCATGTTTTGAAAATTGCTGTGGGATGGAGGATCCCTAAAGTTGGTGTTAATAAACACCGAAAAGCGTAGGAGAAAGAGCTATAGGAGTGCTGGTAAGTCCTTAGCCCGACCAGGAACGAAACAAGCTACATTTCCCGCATTTTATGGAACTTGGAGGTTCATTACCACATTCACAACAGTCCACCACCTGTCCCTACCCTAGCCAAATCAATCCATTCCTCTGCCCATCGCACTTTTGACAGGCGCAGCTTGTTTCCTTCCTGGTTGGGCTAAGGACTTATCAGCACCCCAGTAATATGTGAGTGAAGAAACACGGTGCAGTGCGCGCCAGTTGGTAGATAAATTGCGGTACTGAACATAGTTCACAGTATAAACGGTATTAAGCTGTAACTCAGACACTCGGCTGTTACTCGCACAACAGTTTCCGAAGAAGAAAGCCTGATCCAACGTCACCCTGAATAAACAAGTATTGTGTGAGCTTCACTGATACCGATAGTCGATGTAGCGACTAGGCTACTGACTGGACGGTCTGGGGTTCGAGTCGCTGTTGGGACAAGAGCTTTTTCTCTTGTCAAAAAGTCTGAACGAGGTCTTGTAACCACGCAGCTTCTTATTCATTGCGTAACGGGATTTACTCGGGTGTAAAGCGGCCGCAGCCTGAAGTTAACCACTTACTTTCATCTAGTTCCGAGGGTAGGCCTAAGTGCAGCTGTATTTACACTTACCCTATATGCCTTCATGGTGTGGACAAGGAAACTTGCCCTATATGCCTTCATGGTGTGGACAAGAAAATTTCCCTATATGCCTTCATGGTGTGGAAAAGAAACTTGACTTATATACCTTCATGGTGTGGACTTGCCCTATATGCCTTCATGGTGTGGACAAGAAACTTGCCTTCTATGCCTTCATGGTGTGGACAAGAATCTTGGCCTATATGCCTTCATGGTGTGGACAAGAATCTTGCCCTATATGCCTTCATGTTGTGGACAAGAAACTTGCCCTATATACCTTCATGGTGTGGACAAGAAAATTTGCCCTATATGTCTTCATGGCCTGGACAAGAAACTTGCCTTCTATGCCTTCATGGTGTGGACAAGAAACTTGCCTTATATGCCTTCATGGTGTGGACAAGAATCTTGGCCTATATGCCTTCATGGAGTGGACAAGAATCTTGCCCTATATGCCTTCATGTTGTGGACAAGAAAATTGCCCTATATACCTTCATGGTGTGGACAAGGAAATTTGCCCTATATGTCTTCATGGTCTGGAAAAGAAACTTGCCTTCTATGCCTTCATGGTGTGGACAAGAAACTTGCCTTATATGCCTTCATGGTGTGGACAAGTAACTTGCCTTATATGCCTTCATGGTGTGGACAAGAATCTTGCCTTATATGCCTTCATGTTGTGGACAAGAAACTTGCCTTATATGCCTTCATGGTGTGGACAAGAACCTTGCCCTACATGCCTTCATGGTGTGGACAAGAAACTTGCCTTATATGCCTTCATGTTGTGGACAAGAATCTTGCCCTATATGCCTTCATGGTGTGGACAAGAAACGTGCCTTATATACCTTCATGGTGTGGACAAGGAAATTTGCCCTGTATGCCTTCATGGTGTGGACAAGAAACTTGCGTTATATGCCTTCATGGTGTGGACAAGAATCTTGCCCTATATGCCTTCATGTTGTGGACAAGGAACTTGCATTATATGCCTTCATGTTGTGGACAAGGAAATTTGCCCTCTATGCCTTCATGGTGTGGACAAGGAAAATTTTACACATTTATTTCACGGATGCCATCCGCAACAACACGTCTAACATTCAGATACTGTGCATTTTTTCCAAACAGTCTATTTATGTCCTCCTCACGATTCTCACACTAAACAGCTATTATTCCTCGGAACAGCATTCATTTAGTGACTGATCTTTGTACAGGAGGAAAACTCCCTTTGCTTTGGAGCAGAAACTGAATTTTTAAACAATTCTTACGTGACAATTTTGCTGTTAGTTGGAAGAATATTAAAACACAAACACTTCCCAATTGGTCACACAGTCCACTCTCTCTTATTCCCTCAGATTATTTCCTGTTCAGTTATTTTCTTGAAAATCAATTCCATCTGCTTGGGAAAGAACACAGGTCCTTACAAGAAATAGTTTTTCATGTTAACCAGTAAATAAAAGAAGAGTCATTGCCACACGCTTTTAATATTCATATTTTAATATTCATATTGTATTTCTCGTGCATGAAGTATTGTACTTTATTTCGTTGTTGCCAAAATCAGGTCCCTCGTTCAAAGCACCATGTGACATATTCTATGTATTTTTTATTACGTCACATTTTCCTCCATATATATTTCCATATCTGTTCCACGCGATCTCCTAGATTTGTGTTAGAGATATATTTTACTACAAGGGAGAGAGTGCGATGAGTGGTATGGGTTTTGAGGGGCTTATTTTGTCAGCGTGATGTAGAATTGTTAACTGGTGTGTGAAATATCAGAGTACAGTGCATGTTTGGTAAACCACTTCTGAAAATGACCTGATCCTCTTTAAAATGTTTCAAACTTAATGGAAAATTAGCTCAACGTGTATTTAGGAATGTCGTCTGCTGAAGTGGCTTCATTGTGCTTCTCTGATTACTTAGACCTTATGACGTCATCAGTGCGCTGATCAAAATTTGCAAGCATTTATGCAGAAGATAGAAGACAAGCAATGTACGTATGACGTAACATTGAGACGCGTTCGTGTAACTATTGTTGTTGTGGAAAAGCAATAAGTATTACATATTCTGAATGTGTGTTTGTAGATTTAAGTGTCCAGCATTCATTGCTCGTGCGCCGTATTACACTGTCATTTGTGGCCTGTCCGGCTGTACAATATTTTCGAGATTATCTCATAAAGGGCAGGATTTTCGAAAAAAGAAATATTGAACGTAAATGTGTGTTTTGATTTTCTCCACAAATTTCTTCTGCAACAGTTCTCATTATAAGAAGAGTTGAACGAGATATTATGAAAAACGTGTATTGGTCTTCATGTAAAGTGCCATTTTTTGGTCAGATTTTAATAAAACCTGAACTTTTTCGTAGATTTTCGGAAAAAAAAACTCAAACACCAAATACCATGAAAATCCTTCGAGTGGGAGCCGAGTTGTTCCATGCGGACTGACGGACGGACAGACAGATGGGCATGACGAACGCTAATGGTCGCTTTCCACAATTTTGGGAAAAGCGCCTAAAAGCGTGGTAGGTCAGTACCAACGTTTCAGATGAACACAATCTTCTGCTTCTATCCTCCATACACGTGCAGTCAATGTGTCCCTAAGCACAAGAACGCAACACGCTGCTATAGACCATAATCCCCTTAATATGGACATTTAGCACAGGGAAATCCTCCCGTACATCTTTATCTAAATATGTACGTAAAACAATGCGAATATTTCGACTGGAATCGTCTAGTTACGAATAGCGTGCAGAAGATGCTACTGTGAATGTAATAATGAAGCATCGGGTTACATAACAGGAGGGTAACTGGTCAACTAGCTGAGACACTAACGGTTTCTCAACACGTCTGTCACACGGAGTAGGTTGGCTAGTATTTACGCAAACTGTGGCACTCAAACGTTTTGACGGCAATATTTTTAACAGCATGTGTTCGGTGTCATTTAGTGCTACCGCTTGTATAGATGACAGCTGTTTTGTGACAAATTTGTTACTTTAAATTTCGTTAATGTTTTGGTTCTAAAAGAATTCAGTACGGACCCTCACCACATTTCATCTACAGGGGTGCTGATAAATCCTTAGTCCAACCAGAAAGGAAACAAGCTATATTCCGCGAATTTTATGAAACTTGGAGGTTCATTATCACAGTCAAAAGAGTCCGCCACCTGTCCCTATCCTAGCCACATCAATAAATTCTTTTTTCCTATCGCACTTCTGGTCAGGCTAAGGCCTCATCAGCACCCCGGTACGTCCCCTAAGCCACTAGAAACGGAACATGAACATAATTCCGGCGCCAAACGGTTAACCGTTTGGCGCCGGAATTATTTTTTTTTAATTTTAGCACACACTGTATATAAAATGTGAATAAAACAGGAACCAAATACGTTAGAATTATGAAAAAAACTGCATTTTGAAGAGAAAAAAACGGAGAGTATATATCATGTTAAAAATATTCAGTACCTATATTTGTTGAATAAATATATAAAATGTAACGTTTAGAGGTTAGCGGTGCGGTACGACCACTATAGTGGTCATTAGGCGTCAAAGGGTCAAATCTTTGCAGCCCGAAATACCAACGTGAATTATAATAATCCGTTCAAAACCAATTTTTCAGAAAATCTCGAAATTTGTAATTTCAAAGGCAGCCATTATATGGCCGAAACTTAGAGGAAACCAACATAAAACTTTCTACAATAACGTGTCGATGTGAGCTCGACAGTTTGCTTGGTACAGCGGAAAGGACTGTCGAATATAACTCGACTTTGGGCCGATAAAGCGTCAAATATCACATAAGGAGCCAGTCACGCTCTGGCGCGTGTGCAGAAGAAGGCGACTGGATTGAACTTTTCTGTGGCCAGCGAGGATTTTCGGGTGGGGGTGGGAGTTATTGAACACAAAATGTGTGTTCCAATTTTTTATACAATTTGGTATAAAACATTTATCATTCCAAGAAAAATAGAGATATCATAAATGTATATTGGACCGCCTCTGTGGTCTAGTGGTCAGAGTTTCTGACTACAGATACAGAGGTCCCGGGTTCGATCCCCGGCGCTACCAGATTTTCTGAGTAGTAGTGGGTCTGGAACGGGG
>Ga0123355_10016351_pt1 | contig 11691 bp, 7 predicted proteins | sample TergutEmb28metaG_3_FD_89872 | JGI IMG/M metagenome (GOLD analysis project Ga0123355, IMG submission 89872) | Embiratermes neotenicus P1 segment gut microbial communities from Petit-Saut dam, French Guiana - Emb289 P1 | ecosystem: Host-associated > Arthropoda: Insects > Digestive system > Gut ...
AAAAATACATATAACTAATAAAGCCGTGGTGGATTTATTCCATTGTGTTTGTGTCTGTGGCACATTCGCAGGTTGTTAGCGTGCCAGCGCTTCACCCACGGTATTTAATTTTCCCTATAATTATACAAAATTGTAAAACTTTAGGGAAATTATCCGTATTATACACTATTTTATAAATCCTGTCAACTATTATTTTGTTTTTTTGTTATGAGTTGCCTAACATATTTTTCGCTTTGATTCCTGTAAAATTGTGTTAGGTGATATTATGGGAAATATTGAATTCGATAACAAAATTTACGACACTATTAGAAGAAACATAAAAAAATATCGAAAAGAAAAAGGAATAACCGCTGCTGAGTTATCCGAGATTGTTGATTTGTCGCACGATTTCATACGACAAATCGAGAGTGAAAAAGCCGCGTATAATTTTTCAGTCGAAACTTTTTATAAAATTTCGGTTGCTTTGGGGGTTGGTTTGGATAAATTTGTTGTGCCAATTGAAAATGATGATGAAGTTTAATTGAAAATAGAAAATTGTCTACCATTTGTCTACCAAAATCGGTTTAGAATTTTTTGTTGGAATAATTGAGTTCGTTAGCGAACGGGGTGGAAAGTCGCTTTAAACGCTTGTAACATAAGGATTTATCTTGTATTGTGAATTTTCAAGTTAGGTTAAATATGACATAGCAAGACGCTCTTTGACTCTGGCATTCCGTAGGTTCGAGTCCTGCCAGCCCAACCACGCTCAAACCGCCGTCCCGCAAGGGGTTGGCGGTTTTTGTTTACCCTCAAATTTGATGTAAATTTGTTCGTTTTTCCTCAATGTCCACGATTTTGTCCACGATTATCAGCTAATTCCCAAATGCCACGAATTTCTCATTCAAAGTATCAGCAATATTACGTTTCGCTGATAAATCTAAATGGGCGTAAATATTCATAGTCGTCCCTATGTCGCCGTGGCGCAACCACATTTGAATTTCTTTCATCGAAAATCCCAAATACAGCAGATAACTCGCTGAACTGTGGCGCAAGTCGTGCAATCGAATAACTTCAAGATTATTCTTCGCCAATATCTGCCCGAAACGCTTTGTGACGTAGTTCGGTAATAGCAATTGACCGTCATCTCTAACGAAAACATATCCCTCGTCTATGTAGTCATTTGGCTGTAACAGCTTGTTTTGAGCCTGTTTCGCACGAAGTTTTTTCAGCATCGAAATAATCACGTCGGGCATTGGCATTGATGAATTGCTCGAAAGATTCTTAGTGGAATCCTTTTTATGCAAGCCGTGTTCGCCCTTGACAACGGTGTGATTGATGTTGAACGTTTTGCTATCAAAATCAATCGCCGACCATTTCAACCCCAAAATCTCCGAGCGGCGCATACCGTAAAACACGGCGAACAAGATAATTCCCTCAATAATATCACCTTTCACGACTTGCAAAAGTTCGTCAATCTGCTTCTCGTTGTAGAACTTCGCACCGTTGTACTTGATTTTCTTCGGCTTATCAATACCTTTCACCGGATTGAACGCAATCAAATTCTGCTTAATCGCCGAATCAAAGCATTTCGACAAGTTCCATAGATGTTTCCGAGCCGTGTTCGCTGACGCAGATTTCAGCTTGAAATTGACGTATTGCTGAATGTGCATTGGCGTTATATCCTTAATTTTCAGCTTCTTAGGCTCATAGAACGGAATTATTTGGTTATGAATCACTTGCCGATACGAACCGTATGTCGATTCTTCAATGGACGGACGTAAATTTTCCAACCATTCTTTTACAAATACCGTAAACAACACATCTTTGCTCAAATCAATATTCTGTAAGTCGTACTCCGCCAAAACTTCTTTCAATCGTTCATTCGCCTTACGCTTGTTGTCGCCCTTGACCGAAATATCAGTCGTTATCCACCTCTGACGCTCCTTTTTCGTCGTTTCATCTTGGTAACGAATCACAATGTAATAATTCGGTCGCCCTTTTTTCACCTGCAATGTTGCAGTCATAAGTATCACCCTTTCTCAAAATTTGGAAAAGTTCTACCTATGCTACAATTAACCTTGTCGGCATTGTAGCATAGGTGAACCAAAAAATCAAGAATTTTTAATTGTAATTTCTAAAAAATTTCTTGATTACATATGTTTTCGGAACTTTGTACGCCCTGCCAATTTGGATTGGCGTTCCGAATTTGCCGTCCTTAACGGATTTATATATGGTGTTCTTGCTCACCTCAAAAATCGTTGATAAATCCTCGACTGTCAGCAAATCGCTGTAATTTTGTAAAACCTTGTTAATATAATCACCTATCCCTCTCAATTCCCTTATTTTTCTGTTTTGCCAACTTCCGCTCCCCCAAAACGCCATCAATAAACGCCTTAACCCTCTCCGGCGCGTGTTTAACCGCATCGAAATACCGCTTGGATTTATCTCGCAACTCTCGAAAATCATCCCAAAGCTTGTCAAGTTGAGTTTGCAAATTGTCATAAGCTCGGCGAAGTTGGTTATAATTTGACTTGATTTTCGTCAACTCCTCACTCAAATCATCATTCTCAAGTTGAGCCTCAATCCCAGCCCGCGCAAGGGTTTTCAGCTTTTTGAACTCTTTCGGCGTTAGTTTGATTTCATCACCAAAGATTGCCTTTTTTCCGATTTCGGACAACTCGTGCCGTTGCATTTCAACTTGCTTCTGAACTCCGATTTTCTTGTCAAGCTTCGCGGATTGCACCATTTTAGATTCAATTTCTTTATCCAATTTCGCCGCGCGTTTCTTATCCTGCTGAAGCTTGAACTCCATATCCGACAAGTGTTTCGCCGTACTTTTGTACTTGCCGCGCTCAAAATCCTCGAATCCCGCCGACTTCATATGCTCGAAAAATCGGTCTTGCAGCAACGAATACGAATTCACAAGAACCGCTTTGCCCTTTTTGTTGCGAAGAATTTCGCCGTTTTCGTCCGTTTGCGTAAGCCGCGGCCACTTCTTCGAGTGGCTGACTTGGTTGATGACTTCTTTCAACTTCCCCGCCAATTCGGGATTTTCATTGTTCTTTTTGTAATAAACTTCCTTTTCGACCACCGGAACATAAACAACGTGCAGATGATAATGGTAAACATCTCGCCCCAATTCCTCCGAAACCGCGACATTCCGCTCGTCCGCGTGCATAACCGCCGACAAAATATATCGCTCGTCGCCGACCTCCGAAACCGCCAAATTATAGGCTTCCTCAAAGAATTTTTTTGCGAACTCGTAAGCGCCATTTTCCTCGAAATATGAGGTGTTCACATCGAAAATTATCTCATCAATAATTTTCGCGCTTCCATCAGTTTTCAAGCCTTTTACGACAATGATTTTGTCCTCAACAAGCTTGTCAAACGCCTGTTCGTATGTCGTTTCGGGCTTTTTGTAGTACACATTCATCGGCGAACGCTCAAGCTGAATGTCGGCGTTGGAATAACATTCATTTTTCCGCTCGTTATGCCGCTCTCGAATCCCGACAGAACCCCTCGTATAAGCGGCGTTGCGGACTACCGTCATATGTTTTTTGCTAATAATCTAACCTCTTTTCATCAAATTTTATGCCCTGCGCGTCGGCGCGTCGGTAATTTCGCACCCCCCCTAAGGGGGTATCCATTTTTGCCGACGCGCCGACGCAAACGCTGAAACATCAGCTTTTCAAGCGTTTCAGCGAGATGATTTTGTTGCTGTGCGTTCGCTCGAATTTAACTTCGATTCCGAATTCTCGTTTCAACAAATCCGCCTGCGATTTTAGCTGTTTCGTCAACGTTGCCGGATTGAAATCCGCGCCATCGTCTAACTTTTTCAACTCGGAACAAAGCTCCGTTGCAGTTCCGCTCCACTCATCGGACAGAAAATCGTCCAACAATATCGCCAAATCCTCGTCGCTATCGTCCTCGCCAGAATAATTGCCCATAAATTCCCAACGACAAGTATTTTTGTCAAGCCGTAATTCGAAACAAAACCCCTCGGTATCACGATTTGCGATTGTCAAACGCGCGGCGTTGTCGATTCGGCTCGCTTTGTCGAGAACGAATACACCGTCAACCGCGCCAACCAATCCTGTACTTCCTGAAATCGTGTTAAGCGGGTCGGGGTCGCTCGCCTTGCGAGTGTGATGAACGAGCAACAACGTCAACTTATGTTTGTTCGTAATCTCCCGCAAACGGTTCATATCATTGTAATCGTAGGCATACATACTTTTGTCGCTTGCGCCGTTTCGAATATGTTCGAGCGTGTCAATCACGACCAAATTTGTGTCGGGAAATCTCGCCACAAAATCGTGAATTTGCGCAATCAATCCGTCGTGGATTCCGTGTGAAGTTACCGCCATATGCAGGTTTGCGGCGTTTTCGCCGTCAACGCCGACCCTTTTCAACCGATTTTGCAAGCGGTTGAAATTATCTTCGAGCGCGAGATACAACACATCGCCCGGCGTTGCCGAATAATCCCACAACTTCCCGCCTGTCGCGACTGCTTGGCATAAATCTAATGCAAGCCACGATTTCCCGACTTTTGGACTTCCCGCGAGGATAAATAATCCGTGCGGCAGAATTTTTTCAACGGCGAACTGTAATGGCTCAAACTCCTGCTCCATCAGCGTGTTGCCGTCGAGCGTGAATAATTCACGCGGTAGTACATTTGTTAAATCTTGATTCATAAAACTCTCCTTTTTAATTTTTTTATTTGCGCGCAAGAAGATTATATAATGATTTGACAAATAAAAAAATTAGTGTTATAATTTTCGCGTGTATACTTTATTAAAGAAATAATATTTACGATTTCATACACGCAAAAGGACGTGAGAAAATGCCTAATCGACAATACATTTGTTTTAAAAACAAAGAGGAAATTTTGAATAACGGAGATAGAAAGCCTATCGGTAATTTGTTGTTCACTTTTTTGGATTCAGATTTTTATAAACTCAAACTTTGGATTGAAAATACACAAAAACGCATAAATATGCTACCTCACGATGAAAACAGCGTAGTTTCACTCGACAAAGTTGAGGAAAAACCGTATTTTATTTTCGCAAGCACATATCAATTGGTAATGAGAAGATTGGAAACATTTCACCCGATGTTCAGCTACTGTTTTGACATTTATTTGGAGCGAATTCGTGATGAAAAATATGGCGAGATGAACGTTGGAGCGGAGTTGGCTCACAATATTTTCCGCAAGTTTCCGGGTGAAGAACATTTTGTGGAAACGATTGCTAATTTCAAAGGCAATGATGATAAAATTTTGTGCGACGTGACCGCGTTAATTATCGAGGGAGCGTTAAAATTTTTTGATAAAATTAATCAACTTCGCCAAGATTTATTCCGGCTGATTGAACAAGTTTTAGATGTTGACGGCGAGGATAACAAACTTAAACCGATTCAACGGCTTTACGATTTGCAAATTTCGGAAAATGAACTTATTCGTAAGTATTATTTTTTGCATAATAAGTTGCGAATTGATTACAAAATATTGAGCGAGAAAGGCAATTTGAACTCGCAAATTTTCTACTCTGCGGAAGATTTACGAGCGTTGATTTATTTTGAATTTGAGTATATGGCGGCGCAAAATATTTCGGTGAAGAAATGTGAGTTTTGCGAGCAATATTTTTTGCCGTTCTCGAAAAACAGCATTTACTGTGATAGAATTGCGGAGGGCTATGATAAGACTTGTAAACAGGTCGCACCGAGCTTGAAGCAGAAAGAAAAAATGTCAAAGGAAAAAATCGATAAACTTTATCATCAGTTGAGCAATCGCTACGGCGCACAACATCGTCGAAGTCCGCACAAAATGACGAGGGAGCGGTTGATAGATTGGCGTACATTTGCGAAGAATTTGAAGCGGCAATATACCGCCGGGAAGATTTCTTTTTACGATTTCGAGATGCTTATTGATATGACCGAGTGGCTTGGAAATCGCGCTCAAGCGGAGCAGAGAGCGGGGATGAGGTAACACCGCCGAACCGACCACGTTACTTTGTTTCAAAGAACGTGACCCACTCTGACAGTTAGAAACCTCGCCGCCAAAGGGCGCGCGAGGTTTCTAACTGTCGTGGGCTCTGCCGCGGGCTTGGGCGTTGCCGTTGGCAACGCACGGCGCGACGATGATTCTGTCGCTCCGAAATTTTGCGGCGAGTGGAAACAGGCGAAGCCTGTGCCGCAAAATTATTCGTCCGCATAATGGCGAACGAAAAAATCCCGAATGAAAATTCGGGATTTTCAATGGTTGCGTTTCTGTGGAAACGCTAAATTCAAAATCATTGTTGGTTATGGGTTACGGCTAACTGCGGTTAGCCGTAACCCTTTTCCTATTGTGTTTGATTGTTCGTTTGTCAAGGGACAAGCGGTTGTATTTGCTCCGCAAATCTCCACCGCCAAGTATGACCCCTTTGACAAATCTTAATCATCACTCAACCTCGCCATCACCGCCGCAACCTCGGCACGAGTTGCCAATCCTTGCGGATTGAATGTTCCGTCTGCGTTGCCTTGCATTACGCTCATATTCGCTAATGTTTGTATTGCGTTTCTTGCAAAACTTGAAATCTCATCTGCATCTTCAAATATAAAATACATTTGCGTTACAGCGCCATCAAATCCAAGAACATTCAACGACCGATAAATAACCGCCGCCATTTGTTCGCGTGTGATGTTCACGTGCGGAGCAAATTCTGTTTCTGAAATTCCGAGAACGATTCCATTTTCAGCCGCCCAAGCAATCGCTTGACTGTACCACGTTTCGCTTGCGACATCGGCGAATTGATTGTCAGCGTTCGCCGTTGGCTCACCCGCCAAACGCCATAGAACCGTTACGAACATCGCGCGAGTTGTCGGTGAATTCGGCGCGAATTCGGTTGCCGAAACGCCTTGCATTAGATTGTTGCGGTAAGCGAATCCAACGTAATTGTAGAACCAATCGTACGAACTCACGTCAACGAACGAATTTTCCCACGGAGTTGAACCATCGTTGCCGTTCGGATTGAGCGGTGAAGTATCTACGCTGAAGTTGCTACCGCCGCCTGTTTGTCTTGTAAATCTTACCTCTAATACTGCACTATCTGCCATTCCGTTAGCAACCGCGAACGCTCGCACTGTGGTAGTTTCTGTTAAAGCAAACGGCGCGAGATATTCCGTGCTTGTAATTGTCGGAACTGTTCCGTCTGTAGTGAAGAAAATCGTTGCGCTCGACGTTTCGGTTGTAAGTGCCACAACTTGACTTCCTGTAAATGTGCCGCCGTTCGGTTCAGCGATAGGCATTGCAACTCGTTCGGTAAAAGTCATATTCAATCGTCCATTGATTTGCCTTATTGATGTAAGCGGAAAATCGCCAACGGTGTCAGTCGTGTCAATCGAATTTTTGTCTGTTGAGAAAATATACGCTACAAACAAAGTTATATTTTCGACAAATGCTCCCGTGCTATTTCCCGAAAGCGTAACTGTTGCAGAGGACGGTGATTCAAATGTAACACTTTCAATCGTTACACCATCGGGAAGCCCCCAAAAATGCAAGCCTAACGGCGTGTCACTGTCAAGACTGAAAGTATCGTGGGTATAGAACGGCGTATTTCCAAAAAGAACATCAGCAGGCGGTCCGCTAAGAGGAAAATTAGGATTTCTGCCGTTTCTAAAACCTATATAAAACTCAGTACCATCTTCGTCGCCGTGAACAAACTCTATATCACTCGGTGTGATTTGATTAGGCGGCGCATCTTCTTCGTGGATAAAAGAAAAAATAAACATATCTCTGTATATAAAGTTATTAACCGTCAACCATTCCGACCTCGAAACCATTATGTTGGTCGTAATGACTTCGGGGAAAATAATCAAGTCAAGAACTTGAACTATCGTCAAAACAGGTGACGGAACATCCGAGGGTTCAATCTCGAATGTGAACTCTCTTGAATTTATGTGCGTAACTTCCGTAATCCCTGCGTTCCAAGCGCTGTGAAGCGTAAAATCTTGTGGTTGCAGGTTGCTTGTGGTAAACTCAATAAAGTTTAATGTTCCTGTAAACTCCATTTCTCTTGCTTCGTCAGCAGTTACGGATTCGCCGATTGGTGATATTTCTATAAAATAATTTACTGTCGGCGATATTTGATTATTGGTCGGCGTGGTTAACATTTGTCCGTATTCGTTGCCGCCCCAAAGATTTACGCTTTGAAAAGTGAGAGCAACAGTGTGATTAAGTCCAAGTGCTGCTACAAAGCCATATTCAACCCAACGCGGAGTTAGCGTGGTTAGAACATCTGCGGACAAGTCAACGCCGTGTACTGTGGTTTCGTTATCGAAAAACCAACCTGTTCCTGTATAAAAAGTGCGGTCATCTTCATCGCGAATCAAGGTTCTAAATTCTCCTGCCCAAATATAGTCTACACTACCTCTATCATTCCAAATCATCTCCATTATATCGTTCATCGTATGACCTAACTCTAATAACCAATCTATATTCCAATTACCAAGTGAATACCAAAACATCGGAATAGGCTCATATGTCCACGGCAAGCCGTCATCTCTGCCTAATTGATATTCCATATTGCTTCCCCAACCGAAAGTCGTATTTGCATTAACCATTTCCAACAACATAAGCGAATGGTCGCGCCCTGCGTCAATGCTTAATACGCTATCGCCCGTCGGATTCGGAACTTCAAGCGGAGTTGCGGAGTTAGTTCCTTGCGAACTGTTTTCACCTAACTGTCCAAAACTGTTATTTCCCCAAGCGAAAATTGTGTCCGAACCTTGAATGGCTAAGTTGTGGTTGAATTGGGTTGCAATTTGCGTTATATTCGACAACCCTGCGACTTGTTGCGGAACGGCATTTTGACCGCCTGTGTTGCCTAATTGGTAGAAGTCGTTTCGCCCCCACGCCCATACATCGCCGCTTCCGTCAAGCGCGATATTGTGAAATTCGCCCGCCGAAATTTGAATAATATCCGAAAGTCCGTTTATCATTGCGGGAACGTGCGTGTTTGCTACCGTTCGCCCAAGTTGCCCGAACTCATTACTGCCCCACGACCATACATTTCCGTTTTCGTCAAGCGCGATACTGTGGTACGCTCCTGCCGACACTTGAATAAGACCAATCGGAAAATCGATATAATTCGGCTCGTAAACTGCCGAACTTGCAGGCAAGCCGACTTGACCGTGCGAATTATTCCCCCACGCCGTAAAAGTTCCGCCGTGCGATAAAAGCAAAGTATGATTGTGTGCCGAAGCTATGAACGGCATATCTGTAAGCGGCGGTGGTGGTGGCGGAGGAGGAACTGCGTTCGCCGAAAATGTCGGTAATAAGGTTGTTAGTAAAGCTGTCGTTATAAGCACGGATAATAGTTTTCTCATAATTTTAGTACCTCCTAATATTTTAATTAATCTTTATTGTAAAACAAAATATGATGTAAGCGGTAACATTGAAATTGTATCTTCCCATAACATCAACTTGACAACAATATCTTCCTCCGCATTTGGCGGCAAATTAGCTATGGCTCCCTCAATGTTCGATGAACCGTTTGCAGGAATGGTAACACTTGCCCTAAATTCCGAATGTGTAAATCTGCCATTTTCAAAAAAGGCTAACACAGGACGGACAGTAATAGGGGTACTTGTTGTGTTTTCGACTCGCATCTCATATCTGGCGTTCCTGCCTGTTAAGTAATGCGCTTGCCGCCCATTTATATTAAACACCGTGCTTGTCGGTGTAATCATACCACCTACAAAAGTATCAAATACTCTAATTCTTGGGTCTATATGTAAATATGCTTTCGGCGTGGTAAGTGTAAAATTATATGCGACATTGCCCAAATTATGCGAGTTGCTTACAACTCCTGCTCCTAACGAAACATTAAGCCTGCTTTGCGGAGCAAGTGGTGCGTTGGGTCTGAATATCAATTTATTATTATCGGCGACAAATGTTCCTGCTATCTCGCCGACGCCTTTTTGCATAATTTGCACGTTGTTCGAATTTTCTATAGTTAATATCGAATCAAACGTAAAAACAATTTCCCCTGTTTCATAGTTGTAATATCGTCTTAAAAGCCTCGGTTCGCGAGCGTTTCCTGCAATGTTAACATCAAAAGCTGCTTGGCTTTGCGCCGAATTTATCGATATATTAGTTATCGAAATTCCTGTCGGCGTGCTGTCCCATCTGTTGCTATTCGGATTAGTGGCAGGTGTGAACTCGTGTGCGGAATTGAAGAAATGGCCGCTGTTCGACCCCCAAGGTCGGGGGCTAAAAATCCCTGTCGGATTAATACCGTTTATGTTTTGCGAGCTCCCGCGGCGAACGAGAGCTAACAGGGGCGGCAATCCACCACGATTGAAATTTGAATTATTATGCATAAAATTCGAACCCCGTTGGTTTAACTCCGCACTAACGTGCCATATTACTACATCTCCGCCAGCGGTAAATGGATTTGGCGCAATGGGTCGAGCGTTATTTCCTGTTCGTTGTCTGAACTCCACTAAATAAAATGAAGAATCCGCATTTAGTGTTGCGTCCGGCATTATCAGTACAGCACTTGGAAGTTCGCTGTCTGCGCCTATGGTTATACGCCCGCCACCTGTGCCGATAACAACAGGCTCAATCCACCCTAACAAAAATTTGGAAAAAGCGTTGTGGTCAGTTGCGTTACTATCCATCATATCTGCTCGGCCTATCCCGAATCTTGGATTGTTTAAATTATAATCATAGAAATCCGGTAATCCTAATAAATGTCCGAATTCGTGTATTTGAAGGCTCGCTCCTCTTACATTTGACGCGCGCGTTGAAATGTGAGGTTGCCAAACAATTTCATTTATGGTGTAACCTTGAAAAGTCATACCTCCTGCGTAAGTTGCTTGTTGCGCCCACCAAAACGAGCCCCACGCACCTTCAGCGGCAGTCCATTTGAAAAATATTGAATCAACAACGCCTGAACCTGTATTGTCAAACTGTGAAAGGTCTAAACCTTGCGCTATAAAATAATTGAGCGACTGTTCTATCAATTCGTCCATATCCCCCAAATTAGTATAGTGCGTACTTGAGTGAGGCGCTCGAAAATGTCCCCATACTTCACCACTCAATCTCAATTGACCGTAAGACGAGCGATAATAAAACGCCGCCATACTTTCATACGGAAAAACATTGCTCGACGGATTCGCCGGTCCAAACATAAGATTGTACATATTATCTCGGCTTTGAGCCGCCGTTGCCGGACGATTAGGAAAATCTATCAATATAACTAATACATTAACATCTCCTGTGGTAGGCGTGTTTACAAAAGCAGATGGTATTTGAGATGGAAGCGCACGACTACTACTAAATCCGGCAGTAAACGGATTGCCGATTAAGCTTGTTAGTCTTTCTTGCAATTGAGGCGAAAATCTGTGACTTCCTATTTCTCTCGCCATTTCAATTTGCTGTTCAAGGATTCCTTCCTCGATTAACCATTCTATGTGTTCCTCGCTTGGCTGCGGAATAGCGTATGCTTGCAAAGTTCCCATAATTACTGTGCTTAACATTATAGTAAGAATACTTATGCTTAAAAACAACTTTTTCATCATATGTAAAAAAATCCTCCTTGTGATATAAACGTAGTGTAAAGTTAAATGGAAAAGAGAACCTCGAATCCTTTGTGGTATAATGATTTCGCTAAAAATCCATTATCCTTTGAAAGGAAGAGGTTCTCTATGCGAAAAATTATACCAATAAAG
>Ga0123355_10016352_pt1 | contig 11691 bp, 13 predicted proteins | sample TergutEmb28metaG_3_FD_89872 | JGI IMG/M metagenome (GOLD analysis project Ga0123355, IMG submission 89872) | Embiratermes neotenicus P1 segment gut microbial communities from Petit-Saut dam, French Guiana - Emb289 P1 | ecosystem: Host-associated > Arthropoda: Insects > Digestive system > Gut ...
TAACTCAGCACATAAGTCGCAAGCTCCTGAGGATGGATGTATTAACATCCGAAACATGTTGAGCATTAAATAAAGAAATAATAAAGCAAGTGACATCAAGTTGGTCTCTCTTTACTCAACTACTGCCTTCATCTTTGAGGATTTACAGGTCCATTAAGTCCACCGCTAGGCTCTGGGAGATAAAGACACTAGGTTCCTTCGAAACGTCCGAAATAATTCACGCATTTGCGTCCTCACCACGTCCAAGAAGACCGGAATCCTCAATGACATGTGTGAAAACCTCAACACGCAAAGAGGCTATACCGTCTTCCCACCACTGGTGCATTTGACAAATACACCAACATTTTTGCATTCAACAAGGATTTAAGAGACTGTCCTAGGTTTCCCACGACAGTTTATCTGGCAAAAATTAATAATCTGATAAACTGCAAGACGTGAGATCTGTGCAGCGCGCTGCAGCTGGAGGGATGCCTTGTTAGGGTTATTTGATACTCCTTTATTGTGGTCTGTCCTGAAGAAAGCTTTGGTTGAGAGGCCGAAACATGTACCTGTTGATCGTAAGCAAAGGAATTTTGTGCACCCTTGAAGTTGTGTCGACTGAACCAAAAACGTGTTCTTGTTTGCCTGGTCATTGTGATGCTGTTCCCACCACTCGTGTACTTGGCCAGTCCACGTACCGAATGTACAGCAACTCTCCGAAAATAAGGCAAGTACGTCAAGTACAATCCAGTCGTAAAGCCGGAACAAAGGATGTCTAAATTTGATAGGTAAATAACACTGCCATGCTTGTGACTGTTATCATGTCCTTCGACAGTCGCTGGGCAATGGGCAAGTGGTCGCTGTTTGTACAAGTGCGCCGTTCCCATGACGTGGCATTTATCAACAAGTGACAAATGTTTGTTACTTATACCAGTGGTGGGAACAAGGCTTTCGATCCAGTCTGGGCTAACCCACGCGCTAGCAACACCATGACCAAACGGGTACCCTATATGTTTTGCTCGTTGCAAAACATACAGGGTACGATTTCCGTCGAGAGGCCATCTATCCTGAAAAATTTCGTGGTTTTACGTAGTTGCTCCTAGCATTTGCAGAGGATTGAACACCAAGATCATTCCGAAGGGACCTCTCGGATTATCTGGAGCGGAAAACACACAAATTTCCTGTTGTCGTGTGCATGACACCGTACGGTCTGGCGGGTGGGAACCCACGTTTCTGTGTGGCGTACTGCCTTCATTCTGTGCACATTGAAGGCCGTGATAACCACAGGTAGTACCTGAGAAACTACAGGCACTGTAGGCAGGTTGTGCAGTAATGTGAGGCACTGTCGTGGCACTGCCTGTAGGGACTGAGGATCACCGCGAAGACCCTCAACCAGGACAGTCACTGTTTTGAAGGTGAGGCAGTGTGAACCGTTCGTCGGTGGCACAGGACTGAATATTGATGTGAGCCTGCCTCTGAATGAAGGAAAGTAATTGCAACAACGCTGAACTAAATAGGTGATTTTAAAATAATAAGGTCATTCCTGGAATCCACTTGAGTGCGTGTTAAACAATGAAGCCAGATTTATCGCTTTCGTTTATACACAGTGCGGCCAAGTCGTAAAGCTAACCGTTAAATTACGCCGGCTGTTGACATTAACGAGTTACACGTACTGAAAGCCGCGTTCGCACCTTCGTGCTTGTCCATTCGGCACTGCATTAGGACGGAGTCGTGTTTTAGAAGCTGGTACTTGCTTAGACACGAATTTTATTTTATGGATCGGAAAATTTCACGACTCTGTTCACAAATGCTCGCCTTTTTTTTTCTTGTCTTGTCTTGAGTCAGATAAACCCGGTTGCGACTTATACACAGGGCCTCTGTTTTATCTTTTTTCCTACCAAAGAAGCTCTATCGTAAAGAACGCCTCCATCCACCAGGACAGCCGCTGTGCTCAGGACAGCGATGAGAGTGGCAGTCTGTACTGATTTGTCAATACAACACGAACGGACTGCATGCAGGTACGATAATAGTGCTCAGTGACTGATACACCGCGTTCTGTGGAACCGCAAGTTCTGTTACGAAAGGGCAAAGATTGGACTGAATTCTGTCCTGAGCGATTTTAATCCATTGGATATCAAAGAAAGATTTCAAACAAATTCAGTATTGCACAGCACTGTGCCCACAAAGAACAAGTGCCGTCTGTATGGACCAACTGCCAACATTTCGCGTTCACAGAAAAGTACGCATTATGTTGGATCAGAACTGTTCAGCAGTTTACAGTGCAGACTGACAAGTATGAAGACTGTCAAGGCTCAATTTAGAGCAACATAAAGAATACAGTAAAAATACACACTGCTTTTAATCTGTACATTTGTACGTACGTATGTATGTAATGTATATATGTACGTACGTATATATGTATGTAATGTATGTACGGGCCGTGCGAGAAGTCACCATACCCCAGTGCAAAAACACACAGAATTAGACAGTTTATTTAACTACGTTTATACACACTACCCTTGTTTCCGTAACTGTTTGAGTTGGCCATGGTCACCAACTGACGTATAAGGTACGTTCAGACGCCTCCAATGACATCAAGGTTTGTTCTTGTGATTGTCACGGTGTTGGCATCTCGTCCACTCTGTATATCTGTACAGTACGTACCTTCCAGTCCACTTACACCTGTCCAGCGCCCTCAGCGGACAGTCGTACGAGCGATGTGGACATTGTCCGTGGTGCTTTCTGATGTCGTTCGCGCTGAACTTCAAGTGACAGCCGGCGTCTCTGTACCGACACGGGTAGCTCAGGCCGCGCGCTATCGTTTCCAGCGCCACGTTGCGCGTCTCGAGCAGCGGCTTGCCGCAGTGCGGGCACTTGTTGCCGCCGGTGAACTGGAGGCCTGGCCGGCAGCTGGAGCAGATGTTGTGTCCGGCCTTGCACAGTGTGATTGGCGGTAGCATGTACTCGCGGCACAGCGGACATGTCAGCACTTGGAACACACTTTGGCGCACCGCTGGCTTTCTCCCTGAAGCGGGCTGCATGACTTTCCTTGGCACTTGTGCTGCAGAGCAAACGTAAAACTTGTGTTTGTTTACAAAGCCATACAAAGACAAACATTTAACATGTGTGTGATTGTGTGTGTGTGTTCATTTCTGCCTACCAGTTTGTTCCTGACATTTTTCACTCCAATAAACATTTGGCCAGCGACGCTGGAAATGCTGTCAGTACGCGAGTGGGTCTTCACGTAAGGCGTCCGTTGTTGTTAACAGTGTTGGAAATGTAACGCTTTCGACGCTTTCCCTACAGAGTGTGTTCTTATCTTAAGAACACTCTGCTCTGCCGTTATCAGCAAATTCCTAATCGAGGATGCAAGATTTTTGTGTTTAGCTCTTACCTCACAGAGAACATATTAGACCCCATTATAAAGAATGTGACATAAATACCCACGTATACTAGGTCTTCATATGCAGAACCTATTATGACTGTACAATTTTGGCCAAACTTAAATTTGGTCGGTAGATATTAGTAAAATTTCCGGGTATGAAATTGCGGGAGACGAGTTCTGTGTGGTTGGACAGACAGATATGACGAAGCTGATAGTCTCCTTTCGTAACTGCTGTGCAGAGGTGACTGCAAACCTGAGCGTCCGAACAAACCTTACACATCTGAGGGTACGAACACACCTTACACATCTGAGTGTCCGAACAAATCTGACACACCTGAGTGTCCGATCACACCTTACACATCTGAGTATCCGAACACACCGTACACATCTGAGTGTCCGAACACACCTTACACACCTGAGTGTCCGAACAAACCTTACACATCTGAGTGTCCGAACACACCTTACACACTTGAGTGTCCGAACAAACCTTACACATCTGAGTGTCCGAACACAACTTACACACCTGAGTGTCCGAACACACCTTACACATCTGAGTGTCCGAACACACCTTACACGTCTGAGTGTCCGAACACAACTTACACACCTGAGTGTCCGAACACACCTTACACATCTGAGTGTCCGAACACAACTTACACACCTGAGTGTCCGAACAAACTTTACACACCTGAGTGTCCGAACAAACCTAACACATCTGAGTGTCCGAACACACGTTACACACCTGAGTGTCCGAACAAACCTTACACATCTGAGTGTCCGAACAAACCTTAACACTCACCTTAGAAATCGTTATTTTAGCTGTTCTGGGGCTGTTACATGCTAGTAGACAGACGGACAGACACACGTGGTGAAGCCAGTTGGTGCTTTTTGCAATTTATAATTATGCGTGTGCCAAAATGGTGCAGTCAGAACATGCGGAATGTTATGTGTCTGTCTGTATCTAGCCTTTGTGATGGCGGCGACAAACATTCGGGATATCAGACGAAGATGGTTTTGTGTGACCAACTGACAGAGGATTTCGTTAGTGAGCTCACCGTAACCGACGGCTGTGAGACGCAACGTTACAACTGAAACTGTGCGGGAAGTGACGTCATCTGGCCAGTGAAACAATGGAGGAGTCTAACCCTAAGTTTAGTCGGAGGCAGAAGGTTCTCCGGATTCGCCTTGAAGCCTGTACGAAACAGAAGCGAGTCACATTCCAGTGTTTTATAATCTCGCAAAAACTAAGTACGTCCTTCCATGCTGAGGACTGCCATCAGACCTTGACATGTCCACTGCGCAGCAAACTTCATTTGCAGAGCGTAAACTCGCCCGCCCACTCATCCACATGCCTGCTCTCTGGTAATCATGCGACGTGAGCGCGGACAGTTCTCGCCACCCTCTTTACGTACTGAGCTTATTTGCTTTGTTACTCGCACAAATCTAGCTGAATTTTAAACAGGAACTATTCAAAACTGCCGTCTGTAGCTGTGGTGTCCACAGATGTCCATTTAACTGACCGCTCACGTACATTATCATAGCTCTAGAGGGCACTATGCATCCACACGTTATGGCAACATTCACACCATGCATGCGGAAGGTCCTATGCGGCAGCTTAGCGGGTGTTACCGACCAATATAGACGCTGCAATACCGACCCACGCATCCTTGACGCGATTTTGGTAATATTTGGTACGGCACATCTTAATATTACTGTCAGAGTTTCAAGATTATACTTTTTCTGACACACTGTGGCTGTCAAACACACAGACAGACAGACAGACAGACAGACAGACAGACATAGACACATTTTATAACATGAAATTGTGAGATTTGTGTATCATATATCGTTTGTGCTTTGTGCACCGTTTTGTGTATCGTATACCGGTTGTACCGCTGTTATTGGCAAGTCCAAGTCCTGCAGGAAGCAACTAAACCTTTGATAAGTGGACTTATGATTACTCCTTTCAAATTCTAAAGCCCAGCCGTGCCAAAAGTTTAACATTCATCAATTCTACGTTCTGCCCACACAGTGTATTTATGTGTTTTGTGTGGATCTGAGAACAAACAGCGATTATTTCACTGTACAGCATTAACTGGTTGGTTTTTGTAACTGAGACGGAGTGTGTTTACTGCGCGGTACGTTCTACATTCTACGTTCTGCCCACACAGTGTATTTATGTGTTTTGCGTGGATCTGAGAACAGTGATCATTTCACTGTACAGCATTAACTGGTTGGTTTTTGTAACTGAGACGGAATGTATTTACTGCGCGGTACGTTCTACATTCTACGTTCTGCCCACACAGCGTGTTTATGTGTTTTGTGTGGATCTGAGGAAAAAACCGCGATTATTTCCCTATACAGTATTAACTGGTTGGTTTTTGTAACTGAGACGGAATGTGTTTACTGCGCGGTACGTTCTACATTCTACGTTCTGCCCACACAGTGTATTTATGTGTTTTGTGTGGGTCTGAGAACAAACAGTGATTATTTCAATGTACAGCATTGACTGGTTGGTTTTTATAACTGAGACGTAGTGTGTTTACTGTGCGGTACGATCTACATTCTACGTTCTGCCCACACAGTGTATTTGTGTGGATCTGAGAACAAACAGCTATTATTTTATTGTGCAGCATTGACAGTTTGGTTTTTATACCTGAAACGGAGTGTGTTTGTGCGGTAAGGCCTGGGTCTTTTATATAATTAAGGTTAGTCTTGGCCTTTAAAGGGTTCAATTACGTAACGTTGAACCTATCTATAGGGCTAAAACGCCATCGGTAGCTCAGAGTGTTAGGATGTGTAGTGAGTAACGAACTGCGAAGGATCTGGAAGGAAGTGGTCGTGGCATGATTTTGGGAACTGTCGAAGACGCTGAACTGATCTTGTGACCTCATTAATAATAAAAAGTGTAATTTATGTCTCAAGTGACAATGATTTTGCACGTGCGCGTTTGTAAACTGACGCTAACCTGCCGGAACGCAACCGACTGCTACCGGAATTCTTGCCCAGAAATTCAAGTGTTTCACACCCCATTAGTATTTGTATTTTTAAATCATTCGCTTTTTTAAGTCTAGGTCTTGCAACTGGCCCGTTTCCTCACCGCGTTGTGACTTAAACAGAGTGCCACATCTTCCGTCAGCCGAGTGCGTCGTTGGCGGTCTGATTGCCCTGACATCGGGACTGAAAACATTTCACTGAGTGAAGCAGCATAGAGTCTTGATCAAGACGTTGTTTACTTTAAAAGTATCGCACTGTCCCTCGGTGCTGACGTAAAAGCAATGTAATCAGCGACCACACTTGCGGCCATTCCTGCGCAATTGTCATGAAACTTCATCTGCCTCAACAAGGTTTTGCGAAAAACGTCTACAGCGAATCGCATAAAAAGTGGCAAACGACTTAGACACTGACACAAGGTCACAGACGGACGGACGGACGGATGGACTGACGCACATTCTTTGTGTGCTATGTAATGTCCGCCCAATAACTTGCAGCCATTGCAATGTGTGCCGTGTGCTTACCTTGACTGTCCGCCGCTGTGCAGGCCTCTTCGGGTTGTCCTGATTACCGCTTGGACATGAGCCCTCTGCAGCCCGTTATTAGCTCCGTGCAGTGACCTCCCTTTTTCTGATAACAAGTATCTCGCGAGATAAGCTGTCATCTAACACACACATTCGCTCCGCATTGCAAGTCCGCTGTCTCTACTGCTGTTGATACGTGGTTCATATAGCGACACTTCCGAAACAACTGGACTAATGAGCGGTCGTTCTAGACAAGCTTAAGGTCGGTCAGCTGTTCGAGCAATTTTGAAGTACTATAATAGAGAACGAAGGTCCAGTACCGTTTTCACAAAAGCCGCCTATTGTCCCCGTCCTGAAGTATCCTGAAGTATCCTGAAGTAGGCTTCAGTTCTGTCTCTGTCTCTCCGAAATTCGGTTCAGAATCTTTTTCTCCGCGATTGCTAGAATATAAAGTTTATAATGTACATACATAAAGGGTGTTTCCTTGTGTTAGAATAGTGAACTTTGCCACATCAAAAAATGTGGCTGTTAAGAGCACAACATTCCGCACCGAAACATTCATAAGTACATCTGGACCTCTCCTAATGGGAAGACTCACAACCAGATTGATCACATATTGATAGGTAGGAGATGGTACTACAGTATACTGGATGTACGGTCTTTCAGGGGAGCTGACTGTGGTACTGATCGCTATATGGTGGTTGCAAAAGATAGGGAAAGATTGGCAGTAAGTAAAGAAGCAGCACAGAAGTTTGATGTGGTGAGATTTAATCTCAGGAAGCTAAATGAGCTGGAGGTCAGGAAACAGTGTCAGATTGAGATCTCAGACAGGTTTGCAGCTGTGGGGACCTTAAGTGATGGAAAGGACACAAACAGGGCTTGGGAGAACATTACAGGGAATGTAAGAACCTCAGCTAAAGAGAGTCTTAGTCTATATGAATTGAAGCAGCGTAAACCTTGGTTTGATGTACATGTTCACGATTTTTAGATTGAAGGAAGCAGTCTAAAATGCAGTGGTTACAGGGTCCAAACTACAGCATTGTAGATAATATAAACAATGTAAGACGTGAACCTGGTAGACATTTCAGGAAAAAAGAAGGAATATCTGAAAAGAAAAACTGATGAACTTGAAACTGTCAGTAAGAACAGAAATATCATATAGGAGCATTAGTGAATTTAAGAAGGGTTACCAACGTAGAACTAACATAGTAAAGATGAGAGGGGTGATTTGGTTGCAGACTCCCACAGTATTTTGACTAGGTGGAGGAACCATTTCTCTCAGCTGTTGAATGTACCCGTAGTTAATGATGTTAGGCAGACAGAAATACACACAGTAGAACCACTAGTGCCTGAGCCAAGTGCCTTTGAGGTGGAGATGGCTATTGAAAATATAAAAGGATACATATCACCAGATATTGATCAGATTCCAGCAGAATTTATTAAAGCTGTAGGTAGGACAATTCATTCTGAGATCCGTAAGCATAGTACCGGTATTTGGAATAAGGAGGAATTGCCTGAAGAATGTACCTATTTGTAAGAAGGGTGGTAAAATAGACTGTAATAATTAGAGAGGAATAACATTGAAGTCAACTACATACAAAATTTTATCAAACATCCTACTGTCAAGGTTAACTCGATATGCAGAGGAAATTACTGGGGATCATCAGTGAGGATTTCGACGAAGTATGTCAGCTTCTGCTCATATATTCTGCTTTCACCAAATTACTTAAAAATATATATATACAGCAGAGCAGTACATCAACTGTTTATAGTCTTCAAGAAAGCTTATGATTCAGTTAGTAGAGAGGTTTTGTGTAACATTTTGGTTGAGTTTGGTATCGCTATGACACTGGTAAGGCTAATGGAAACGTGTGTTATTGAAACACACAGCAGAGTGCGGGTAGGAAAACACCTGTCTGACATGTTGCGTATTAAGAATGGTTTGAAACAAGGAGATGCTTTATCGTCACTTCTTTTCAACTTTGCTATAGAATATGCCATAAGGAGGGTTGATGCAAATTAGAAGGGCTTTAAATTAGACGGCAGGCACCTGCTTTACTTAATGCTGATGGTGTTAATATATTGGGCGGAACCGTTCAGGCCATAAAGACAAAAAGAGAATCTTTAATAATCTCTGGCAAAGAGAGTGGTCTAGAAGTACGTGCTGGGACAACTAAGTACATGGTAGTTTCCCAAGATCTGCATGCAGCACAAAACGATTCATGAAGAAATTAGAGCTGATTGAAGCCAGAGACTGCTTGCTATTATTCGGTGCAGAATCGTTTGTTTTTCAATTTGCAATCCGAAGCATAAATATTAAAATACACAGAACTATAATTTTGCCTTTTTTTGTGGGTGTGAAAAATGTCTTTCACACTGAGGCAGGAACATAAGCTGAGGGTTGCAAACCCTTGCAGTGCCAACAAATGCACAATTCTACTCGTTTGTATTTTAACTCCTAATTATCTCCTGCATGTTTCTGCTTAACTGCCATCTTCAGGGAACTTACGCATATTTTGCTAAAAGTAACAGGAAAACAGAAGAAATGCCATAATGAAGGGCTTCGTGACTTGTCTGAAAAAAGTTACGTGACATTTAGGCTTGACAGATGGGCGGGGTATGTAGCACTATGGGGGGGGGACAGAAATGCATACAGAGTTTTGGTGGTGCAACCTGAAGGGAAGGGCCACTTGTAAGTCACAGGCGTAAGTGGGAAGACAGTATTAAAATGGATCTCAAGGAAATAGGGTGGGACAGGATTCATCTGGCTCAGGAACACAAAAACAGACTTGGAGAGTTTTTTAACCAGCTGAGTAACTGTCAGCTACTGAAGAATGACTTGATTCTAGGAGTTGGTGTGTGTGTGTTTTACGTATAGCCTTACCGGTATCACAGCAGGGCCTGGAAATCTGTAACGTTTTGTGCCGCTTGTGTCAGTGTAGGTTGTGTGAGGTTTGGTCTTGCAATGCCTGTTTTCGGAATAAGCCTGCAATGAACGTGTTTAGTGCGGGCAGCAATTGACCGAAAGCTGACCGCTGTGTCTGCTGCTGTCTTCTGTTCTTTATCAGAAACTTTGACACAGAACACAACAGCTAACAGTGCAGAAACTTCGGCGATACAGAAGGAACAGTCAGGTCCACTGGCAGGCAAACAGACGGACACAAAGCAGCGCGAGACCGCGAGGTGCACGTTTTAAGCCTCTCAATTCAGTGGCTGTTAGTTGACACTGAACTGAAAGTTCGCCAGCCTCATTCGCGCTCTGTCTTATGAAACTTGGTGTGTTAAATAAATGGAAATACAGACCGAGGGTAAATTTATTCATTGTCTCAACATATACATTAAGTAATGCCTGTAAAAGACACACAACTAACCTCAGACACGATGTCTTTAAACATTTAAAGACGAAAAGGAATCGAATGCTGCCGGATTTTCGAAAGAGTACTGCTGTGTGGAAGGTTACCAAACGTCGCCCATTCGCCCTCCTGGTATCAGGAGCAGACGGATGGAGAGGAATGTGGAGCATGGTGGGGTGATACTGACAGGGGAAACCGATCTAAAGACTAAAATAAAAGTGAATTTTAGTTAAATATCCAGAACGTACCGCGCAGTAAACACACTCCGTCTCGGTTATAAAAACCGACCAGTCAGTCAATGCTGTACAGTGAAATAATCGCTGTTTGTTCTCAGATCCACACAAAACACACAAATAAACTGTGTGAGCAGAACGTAAAATTGGTTAATGTTAAACTGGTGGTACATATAGTGACAGCTGGGCTGTGAAGGGTTAATCCCTTGTGCCAGAGAAATATCTAATCAATCTACTGTGTGTTTCTAAATGTAATTCCTTCTGCTATTAGAAAGCTGTATTATATGAACTCTTTTTTGTGTAATCAAAGCAGTGAAGTCTCGGACCCAGACGCATTCCACGTCACGGAGACACTCGGCACAGAGGAGGAAGCCGCATCGAAATGAGTCATTTTTGCTGTTTATTTTATGGAACAGCCCAAGTGGCCGCTGGCTGGGTGACAGTTGGAGTCATTTCGAGCGGGTTGCAACGGCAGCATTCAGCGACCAAGCGCACTCAGTCCCCTTTCAAACTGTTTGCGGAGTAACCAGCCGGACACTGCAGCTGGCCATCTTCCTGCTGTCAAGGAATACTTTTTCCTGATACACTAACAGTACAAGGACACTTGGCCCATGTACACCGCCGTGTTCGTGTAGCCGTGTTAATGGGAACAGCAGCAGAGCAGCGGTCATGCACGATACAGCAGAGCGGCACGAAACGTACGGCGGGACACGACGGGCCGAGACAGAGATTAGGGAAGAAAGGAAATCGATGTACAAAATATACTTCTGCTGTACGAACCTAAGTCGACAGCGGCAGCAACAACAAAAGCGCAATGCTGTAGAAATACATTATGAAGAAGAAATGTAAGTTTCATGTTCGAGCTGCATGTTTCTGGCTGCCTGGGCCACCATCGGAACTGCATGTGCTGCTGTAGTAATTAGAAATTACTTGAAGTGCCGTATACACTGCTAACTCTTATGTTTATTGGACCGTGCATCATCTTGATAGTTGAGTAAAGAGAAACCAACTTGATGCCACTTGTTTTATTATTACTTTATTCAGTGCTCAACATGTTTCGGACGTTAATACACCCATCATCAGGAGCTTGCGACTAATTCGTAGTTATTTCATGGGTTGTATCTGGTTCGGTGTGTGTTGGCGTTCCGTTGCAGTGTGGCTATGGCGGTGTGGTGTCTTTATGCAGTCTGAAGCACTCGTGCTTCAGACTGCATAAAGACACCACA
>Ga0123355_10016354_pt1 | contig 11690 bp, 6 predicted proteins | sample TergutEmb28metaG_3_FD_89872 | JGI IMG/M metagenome (GOLD analysis project Ga0123355, IMG submission 89872) | Embiratermes neotenicus P1 segment gut microbial communities from Petit-Saut dam, French Guiana - Emb289 P1 | ecosystem: Host-associated > Arthropoda: Insects > Digestive system > Gut ...
CTTCTGACAGCTGTGTTCCCAGCGTGAAGAGTGTGCAGATAATGCTGACAGCTGTGTTCCCAGCGTGAAGAGTGTGCAGATACTGCTGACAGCTGTGTTCCCAGCGTGAAGAGTGTGCAGATATTACTGACAGCAGTGTTCGCAGCGTGTAGAGTGTGCAGATACTGCTGACAGCTGTGTTCCCAGCGTGAAGAGTGTGCAGATACTGCTGACAGCAGTGTTCGCAGCGTGAAGAGTGTGCAGATACTGCTGACAGCTGTGTTCCCAGCGTGAAGAGTGTGCAGATACTACTGACAGCTGTGTTCCCAGCGTGAAGAGTGTGCAGATACTGCTGACAGCAGTGTTCGCAGCGTGAAGAGTGTACGGATACTGCTGACAGCTGTGCTCCCAACGTGAAGAGTGTGCAGATATTACTGACAGCAGTGTTCGCAGCGTGAAGAGTGTGCAGATACTGCTGACAGCTGTGATCCCAACGTGAAAAGTGTGAAGATATTACTGACAGCAGTGTTCCCATCGTGAATAATGTGCAGATACCACTGACAGCACTGTTCCCAGAGTGAAGAATCGGAGGTATATCTCGCCTCCACTTGCCTGACCTTTGGTTAATTTGACTTAAAGTCTATTCTCGCAAACACCTTATTTTTCGTACGGAGTGGTAAATACATCCACTGAAAAAAGTGGACCTTCCCCTTCCATTTATTACCAACGTTACGAAAGCGTCAAGCATTAACGTTGTGTCTCCTATACGCCTTGATGTTGTTGATAATATCTTTAAAGCAAGGTTAGTGTAAGTGAAACGTTGAAAACACTCGTATATTATGTGTTATGTGAGCACGAAGCTTTTAAATTAAAAAAAGGGGGAACAGAATTTCACAAGGATACAGAAAACACCGCTATTAGGGGTGCAGCGGGGTGAATTTATTGATTTTGTCTTTCTTTTCATTCATCAGACAAAACTAAGACATGATACAGAATATCCTACAGGCAAGCAATCCACACGGCGTAACCAATCTTAGTGTCAGAGGATTCTTCTACGGAGATTGTATCAGTTCTAATACAGAGGCTTCTGAAGTGGCAGAAACCTGACACCGACAACAGGTGTCAGTTTTATGATTAAATCGGGAGTCGCCAATACAATGACTTCTCCAAATGCAATGTAGCAATTGCCTGGCAAGAAACCGAACATGTAGGTCCAAGAAAAGCTGAATTGTGTTCATTCCTCAACAAATGAGGGACTCAGCATCCATACATAACAAGTCAAATTACGGTTTTATATGCATTAATCAATAGAACGTTTCTTCCTTTGCTCCCAATATTGGTGCTTGCCTTAATATCAATACACAGTACAGCAATAATAGTAGCTAAATTTGAAAGAAGGAAAAGCATCCAAATTAAAAAATTAAGTAAACTGACCTAATAGAATATAGTTTACAAGCACGCATTGTACATGAAACAAGTGCGTTCCTTTTGAGACGATCCGTGAAGAAAAACTACTCAATTAACTGGACTGTTAGGACGACGACGACCATTTTACTGCATAATAAACCAACATTAAATCCTCATACAAATATGATATTTAGTGGCACTGGAGGGAAGTCAGAGCTACACAGTGAACTGGTAATAAATATTAAGGATTAAATGTCGAAATCGTGGTGTTTAGATAAGCTATTTACTACACGCTTAGAACTTATTACAATATAGCACTTCATTAAAAGATACAATAAACCTGACTTCGACTTATTCTAAATGATCTAAATTTATTCAGGCACATTTTTTGACATTCAGAGGACCGTGCATCGTGATATATTCTTATAATAAAACCAACGAGATGCACTAATTTCTCAAATTTATTCTTGGAATAGAACTCTACATGTTTCGGACAAGTTTTCAGTCCATCATCAGGAGTCTAGTACTGTACACACAGCAACAGGTATATGTCATGCAGGTTATGTTGACTGCTTGCTAGCAAGCAGTCAACATAACCTGCATGCATTGCTGTGTGTACAGTACTAGACTCCTGATGATGGACTGAAAACCCGTCCGAAACATGTAGAGTTCTATTCCAAGAATAAATTTGAGAAATTAGTGCATCTCGTTGATTTTATTATAAGAATTATTTCAACACAGTCAAGACTTTCTTGCCTTTAGGAGGTATGAAGTGTAATTTATTTTAAGAACGTTACTGAACACAAGTATCAGAAACGTACCCATAGCATCAGATTTGCTCAGTCATCTAGCAAACAGTAAGACTTAAGAAAACTAAATATACCTAAATGTTTACTTCATTCTCCTCTACAGATAGTTCACCAGACTCGAGGTGCGACAGACACGCAAGTACTTCTTCTCACACAAGTAACGTTATGGTTAAATTATTGGGCATAAATTAAAAAAAAAGGCGCGACACTTTCTCGTGAAAACTCTAATATCAAATTCCATAGATATCCTTTCTGCGGTTCTCAGGTGGGTAAGAGGATTCTAATTTCAACCAGAAACTCTACCCTTATACGACGTTCTCAGAGCAGTTCTCACATAATCCTGTATGCTGCCAAGATTTCGGAGAGAATTTTGTAAAACTTCGGGTGATCTCAGCTGGGTTCGCGCAAAGAAACTGACAACTGAAGGCCGTGCAGTGGTTAAGGTTTTTAGTCACCGTCCCCTCATCACAGAGATGCGGATTTGATTCCGGTCCAACCCATGTATGATTTGTAGTTGATAAAACGGCATTCGGACAGGTTTCGTCTGGGTAATTCCATTTTACTCTGGCAGTATTATTCCACCAGTGCTCCATAATCATAGTCATCTTTTTGTTACTCTTGTCAGATAGTGCAAACGACCAAAAACCGGGAGTCTTCAAATACAGTAATGCTGTAGAAGAAACTGGAAGCACAGGAAAGAATGGTACTTCCAAATGCACGCAGAAAAGAACACAGAAAAACATGCTTATCACATATTTTGTAGAATCTAGCGCCTTAAATTAAAGAATGTTCAGGAATCTGTTCTCCGAAAATAGCGGCCGCTTCAACAAAACCGCAACTTCATGCAGAGGTCAGTTGCATATTCTGCAGTACACACTCATACAGAGCCGCAAAGTACAAGTTTTTTAGGCAAAAAGTTTCGGCTTGATATAAGCCATCGCCAGGCCTTTTATCCTAAGAAACCTTCAGTGAACATTTATTACTGCAAATAGGTATGAGATCTCATCCTTTAAAAAAATGCATCATAAAATACTGGTTGCATGAATCTATACAGAACAAGTTTTCTTTTCATGACGCAACAGACCCCAGTGGGCCAGGGACTACTCATTTTCGAGGCTTCACGATCACATTCAGACACACGACAATCGGTAGGGCTCCTCTCGACGAGTGATCAGCTCGTCGTAGAGACCTCTACCTGAAAACACACAACACTCACCAGAGACAAATATCCATGTCCCGGCGAGGTTCGAACACTCCATCCCAACAAGCGAGTGGCCGCAGAGCCACGCCTTAGACCGCGCAGCCACTGCGACCGGCACTGAACAATATATTCTGGTTTAATAACATAACTGGATGAACCACCTTAAAATCACAGGTCAGAAGTTTGTCTAGCGGCAAATGATACTGTGAAGAACTAAAGAGGTTTTTCTACCAGACAGGTAGAATGGATTGTGAGTATTTGTCTCTGAACTGTCACAATACAGCCATTACAGATTTTACATCTAAATTAATTCTTTCCAAATGGAACATGTTTTGTGGCTGTCAATGTTCAATAAAAAGAAAGTTTATGCGTCAAATTCGTGCTGGTTTCAAAGAAGAGAAACAAATTATTACAGGTCTAAATGAAATATTACAGTCAGAATTGTAAGTGAACCTGCTGAGTCCAGCAGTACAGGGTTCACGATATTTCTCGGATGTGTCAAGAAATGCATTCCTCTTATCAAATGGCCAAACTTTCTTATCTGACGCCCTGACGTACCAGCAATTTCAGGAAGATGAAGTTATTTATGTAAATTAAAACAATAAGCCACCAAATTTGACTATTATTCCTTTCCGAAAATTCATTTATGGGATCGATGACACAGCACTTGAAAACAAGGTTTAGAAAATTCTTCTGCACCTTTCCAACAACGTATGAGTGTAGAACATGGTTCTTAAGTTCGCTTCGAGCTAAAACAAGGTAGAACACGTAAGTATAGTGTAACATCGTGGCGCGTTCTCTTAACCACTTTCGCCATGCAAACGCAACAATATACTCTCTATGCATTGTTCAGATAAATATTCCTCTCAGCAATAAACAACCAGAAGTATTTTCATGAAAAAGCAACAGTGCGTTCCTTTGTATTGTCGACCCACATATCCCTGTCAAGTACTGCAGAAAATGTGGAGTGTTGCAACAGCAACGTAACAATGGTTTTCCTTTGAATGGTTATATAGCTACAAAATACAGTAGGGTCTCGTTTTACGACGGGGTTACGTTCTCGAATATTTGGTTGTAAATCGAATCGTCGTAAAACGAGTATTATTTAAATGGTTTAAATTGAGGTAGTTTCATGGTCCAAACAAATTAGTCAAATAATTTAATAATTTACCATATTTCTTTACAATATAACATACAATTTTAATTTAATGAATTAAGTATACAGAAAATTACACAGATAATTGAAAAAATATCAATCAAATCACTTTGTATTTTGTTGAAGAAGGTCCAGGCCGTGGTTCAGAAGACATCAAGAAAGAATGTAACGTCAACTCTTTTGATTTTTTCTTCTTTTCTGTCTTTTTGATGGACGTCATGGGTGGAAAAATCACAATAAACTTAAAAGATCTGGACTAAAATAGAAAAAGAAGAAACACATGCCCATCGGAAAAGAGCTAGAAGCGCACTAGGTAGGGAAAGGACGCTAGAGTTTCGACAGTGATGCACCACAAGTCGGGAGTGCTCAGTCCGACTCGACAAGGGTCGTAAAAGTGAATCGTCGTAAAACGAACCGTCGCATAACGAGACCCTACTGTATTATGAACTGCTCTCAACAATATAAGCGCACACAGATCTTCACGTGATATGCCCGATAATTTTGTACAACTGTAACAAAATTTGGACTTTCTCGCTAGATTGTAATAAATGAATCCAATATCAAATTTCATAAGATTCATCCAGTGGGACCCAAGTTGACACGTGAGAACAGACGGACGGACGGACGGACGGACGGACGGACATGAAGCTAATAGACGTATTTGGTGAATTAAGCGCACGCGCCTAACAAAACAAATAAACAAGCTTAACGTGGAAAACGATCATCGACGCAGTCTTTCTTCAGCCACCCCTCGATCAAGAAACAAGCAAAAACATAAAAAGCGCACCTTCCCATCCTTCTAAAGCCTACTGGTTACGTGATGCACCAACAGGTTTAACATTCCATAATTGTACTTTCTGACCACACTGCATTTATTTGTTTTGTATTTATCTGAGAACGAACAGCGACTTGTGCCACTTACAGCATAAACTGATTGGTTTTTATAATCGAGATAAAAGTATTTACTGCGCGGTACGAACTGGGTTTTTAAATAAGGAAGTCTCCGCTTCGTCTTTACATGGTTAATACGTCCCTCCAGTTCATTACTACGTCTTCTACAATACTGGACGTCAAGCAGGAATTGGATAAAATGTCTGCCGAAATAACAATACTTCTGTAAATGTAGGTAACTGACCTTGGCCTCAAAATGTTGATTGAAGAAATGACATTTTCTTATGCACGGCGCCACAGTTAACTGTTGAAAATTAACAAACCATATGCCTGATACGTGACACGTGTACAGGATTACACAAGAAGAATAAACTACGTGACATGTCTAAAGTATACAAAATATATGAACATATTACAACGTGTAGCAGGAAGTGAACATGCAATCGAGACAGAAATGAGTGAAGACGGTCCATCATGACGTGCTTTGATAAGCAGGGGGAAACAGCCAGGGAAGGCAGACACCGTCAGAAGGGATTGTGAGGCCAGTAGAGGCATTCATAAGATGCTATTCTCTATTGCGCTACGTAAGATTTCTCACCTGTTCGAACACAGCGTCGGGCGCGTGACGCGGCGTGACGCTTCGCCGTGCACGTCATCGGGTTGACGTATTGCTCACACCCACGTCACCGCACCCGCAGGAACACCTGGAATATTAAAACACGTAATTATAAAAAAGTAATTTTTCTAATTTTGTAAGGAAAGCGTGAAATTGTTACTGATCAAACGCGCGGTTTATGCGCTTCTGGTGCGGACTACACGAACACTGATACTCTATCGGGATGGGTGTCGTGAATACACTTCTTGGTGTTTCTGACGCGTTGTCGCATGTAGTTAGGCTCATACGCCATGACAGGGTCACTTGTCCGTGCAAGGCAGAAGAGGGCAAAAATAAACCCGCAGGCTTCATCAGGCCCATGGCAAAACATCGATTAAATTAATATAAGGCCCACATGCTTGCACCAACAATTTTAATGTTGCACGAACTACTGATGCGTGTAACATCGTTAAGAAACTTGTTTTCCCAACCAATCATTTAGTTTTACCAACTAATAAATGTTTACTGTGACCTGATTCTCCTTGTTCTTCTTGATTCTTATTAACCACCTAACACAAACTTTCTCTGTGTGGATATGCGAGATACGAATTTAAAATTTACAATTACACAGAGACGAATACGTGTAACATGTAAGGATGACCCAAGGTGGTGATAAGCCGTAACAGGCAAAATAACTCTCCACCCATCCTGTAAGAAACCCGACCAAATGAATGTCTGAAAGATACTTTTCAGTATTCCTTCTGAATATGACCACGTAAGGTAAGGTAAGATAAATCAGTCCCATTACAGGCCCGAGGTGTCCAGAGGGTTACAGGAAGTTCATGTTCCCAGATTACGTGACAATGGCCCAGGATGGTGGTAAGGTTGTCAGCCTTGGGCCTCGGCCGCTGTTACCGCCGGGAAATACTCCTGGTACTCATTTCTGTTAGAGGCTGAGTCGATCCCACGGCCATAGTGCGATCGGAAGGATTATGTCAATGAAGAATTCCAATGACACCATCTGGAATCGAACCAGCTATCTTCTGATTTGTAGCACGGCACATTAAACACTGTGCTACCGCGGTCCCCGAATATGAACACGTAACGGGCTTAATTCATGACAAGTGACAATGAATCATCGCTAATGATGAATCACGATCAATAGGATAAGAATGAGGAAAAGCAGTAGACGGGTGACCTAATGGTATTGGTACAGCATTGCACTCATGAGGTACCTAGTTCTTTTGTGGTGCAAGTCACCATTTGCCTAGCAATGCATGTTATGTCATTTCATTCAGTGTCCCTTGCGGTATCGCCAGTACCCACTGACCACCTACATCAAACCCTTCACCATTCATGATAAGGCTACACAGTCTGCACTCTATTTAACGACGCTGTCAGGAGCATCGGACGAGGGATTAAAATGAATAACAATAAACTGGAAGTGACACGGCCGTGGCCTAATTTAAGTTACTATCCTGGAACATTCCAGTAGTCACTGAGGAAAACCACGAAACATCTCTCAGTATGGCGGATACTCAGGTCGAGTTTCGAAACGAATACTTCCCGACTGAAATACTTAGATCGACCTTTGCAGTTCAAATAGTATAATTAAATAACGTCATAGTTCTTGATTTCAAACTTTCACCTTGTAATGAATGCTGAATTCTTTCTTTTGCGTGATTCCCCGGCGTCTGAATTTTATATGTCGACGTTTCGAAACAGTCTGTCTGTTCTATCTTCAAAGGCAGCGTAAGCAGGAAGAATAACCAGGATGAGATCCCACCCCGGTTATTCTTCCTGCTTACATTGCCTATGGAGATGGAGTAGAGTGTTCCGAAACGTCAGCATATAAAATTCAGACGCCGGGGAATCACCCAAAAGAATTGAACATAACAATGTAATAATTAATCAACGAAAGAATATGCTACGATGCGTACGAGTATGGAACTGACAGATGTACTGATGGAAAGCTTCGCCTTTAGTTTAATGTTACCACTGGTATCATACTACACAGAACGCCACGTGTTGTTCCCTTCAAGCACAGAGTTTACAGTAAGACTACTGTAATTTCCCAAGGCCACCGTCACTTCTTCGTTATCTAATTTTATGAAAAAGACGGCAAACAGACAAGACAAAACAACTTGTTAAAATAACGTAATGAGCCAATTTTCGTATAGAATTCTGTTCCTGATTAAGATTCGGTGCTCCGAACTACAAATTTACGGCAAAAGAGAGACGAGGACTTCATTTGTCTGCTGTGTTCATATAATATAATAATTGGAAGAGTCGGGTGACAAATGTAACATAAACGGGGCGTTCGAAATCCTGTTCTAACGGTGAGTATTATGATGGACCTACCCTCCCCAGGGAGTACAGATCGTTCAAACGAAAACTGTAACCCGGAGTTCAAAACGTCCTGTCTTAGCACAAAGAGCACATAGAGAGAAGAGACGGCAATGATAGTAGTAGAGATGGACATGTTGCAAAAAATCTTGAACTATATGACACGCATTACAGGCATTTTGGGCGAGGGGGAAAGAAATGCATCCATTGTTAAGGCTCCCAGGCACTGCTCATTCGTCACTAGGTTTTAAGGATATTGTTAAGGAGGATTGAAACAATATAATTAGCTAGATATGGTAATATTACAACAGCAGGTAACCTTCAAATATTGTCTGCGCAACAGAATTGTTGCCAAAGTTCGTTGTGTCCAACAGAAAGTACCCCAGATAAGGCTTTATTACTTAAAATACCGAAGGCTCTCTATACTTGAGAAACGAGGTGTCGTTAATTTTGACATATACCAAAGGGTTCCTACAGAAGCATTTATTTTCAAGGGATGAAGTGGAAGCGTGTTAACGTACGGTATAAAGAGAGGAAAAAAGAATGAGAAAACCTATACCGAGATGGCAGGTTGTAGGACTCCCAGGATACAAAACACAAAGCGCAGTAGATAATATTTACATTTTTGGTTCAAGCTGTAAATAAAACACAATCCATCTCTTTTAGAAATAAAAAATTTTAAGAAAAAAATAATTGTTTATTCTGAAAAAAATAGCTCACAATTGTACCACACGCATAAGAACGAAACAGAGAGTAACGGTGCATTAAATCAGGTGATACACACGTTTATCAGAGTGCTTTCAAGAGTTAAGCGCTCAACGTTACTTTGTGTGGGACAACAGGTGAAAAAGCCCATTACGCAAGAGGTAAACAACTTTTATACACCGTTTTGAATCTTTTCAAATGAATGTTCTTCGGTGAATTGCTACAACGGAATGGGAAGTCCAGATAACATCTTCCAGCCTTTGCCTCCCGTGTACTTCAGTGGCAAAACTGAGCTGCATCTAAAGCTATCACGAATACCTCGCATAATTTTTATGACTGAACATCCCTCGCACTATGTCTGTGTCCTATATCCGTAGCCTACAAACACCAGTCACGTCTTACGAGCAAGTATCCTTGATCTATAGCGAAAACGATTTGGTTGCCTTTCACAGCGTGAACGCTGCTTGCCATATCGAGAAATGTTACAAATAAATTTACAGACACTATACCAATAAGTTTAATATTACGTTTTGGGTAACACTTCTTTTAAAAGGAGCCGTTTTTGAGAAAAATTAGAGAAGCTGTCTTTATGGACCACAACTCAGTTCACTCGACACCTTTTAAAGCAGACCGTTAGTACCTAAATTTAAAAGAAATGGGCTCACTTGTTTAAGGCATGAGATATACAGGAGAGAGAGAGAGAGAGAGAGAGAGACGTGGCATCTGCTTTATACGTTATGAGAGGCAAAAGACCAGGCATTGCCCAAATAGAAAAGAGGCCATGAAGGTACAACGTAGAAGCGGAGATATGGCTCTACCCCTTCTTTAGCATCGGTGCTAGATAATAGTGGGTGGTCAATGCCATGGCCTGGCTGCTTTACCCCTGGGAAAGAGACATGGCACCCACTGTACGAGAGGCTGGGTGGTAGAGGCCAGTCGAAATGTGATGGCACACGCGCAGAAACCAGATTTCCTCCATCGGCGAAACGGACGAGTCCATTTAAATCACCGGGGGCGTCAGTTCAGTCGACTATTGGCAGCCGAGGTGTGCGCATCAGCGGTAGTAATGCTGGAGACACATTGTTCCGGGGTAGTGTGAAGGGTACTGGCTACCCACTCCATTCGCCAGTTTCCCCTTCACTTCCCCTCCCGCGCGTCACCGTGTGCCATTGCATTTCAACTGGAGTCTACCACAACCGATGTGGACGGGTATGGAATATGTCGTTTCCACCAGGATTCGATCCCCGGACCGTCCACTCCGTAGCTAATCGATATACCCACTGTCATGTACCGGCTCACCTGTACGTAAATATGACACTTAATACAAACGACAGACACAATGACTGAACCTTCTCCATTCATATATGGACAAGGCAGGCTATGAATTAACGCCTCACTCACAGCACGTTGTAGTGTACTTTCCAAGCAGTTATATGAAATGCCTGTCGTTAGCCTTTAACGTGCTGATAATTTTAACAGATTAACTATCTAGATCTACGGATCCCTTAGGCTGCTGTTTAATGACACAGAAAGTAAGGATCTTACCAAATGTTCCACGTTTATGTTTTATTCTACGACTATAATCAACTACATTCTTTGAAACACACAAGCCTGATTCTGGCTATAGCGCTGATTGTCTCTGTATCTGTTGCTGAACAAAACGCTCTTATACGATAAGGTGACGTTGCAGTTACAATTTAGAAAGCAGCAATACTCCGGTAATTATGTGCACAGGAATGGAGGAGCGAAGTGCGGGTAACTCTAATGTATAAATTAATAAGAATGGCACGGTTTACATACTAATATTCTATAAATAAAATGTGCGCTATTTTGCATATCTCACTGGCCTTCCATTCAACTACTACAGAAACAAAACTATCAGTCTGCAGACATCAGACTCCATGCACGAACAGAAATTATCTGTCATTGGTCGCAAGAAAAACTGTTTGAAAACAAATAGCTGCAGATCTTAATGCAAGTTACGCTTTGTAACACAACCCAATTTTTATGCGACAAACCTTGTATTCAGAAAAAAAAAAAAGAGAAAAGAAAAATAGAAATTCTATGGGGCCGGTAAAATCAGAAAATAAGTTCACTTACAAAAGATGTAGACACAAGCTTTCACGGCGGATGATGTTCAGATGGTGATCTTCTGTGTTACACACAATGCAGAATTACGGGTTAATTCCGACGTTTCGGATGGACGCATTTGCCCATCTTCAAGGCAACGGAATCAGATTTCGATAGATAATTAAATGATCAGAAGGAAGAAATGGGTCGATTATTTAAGTAGGTTTGCAAGGAATGAGCCCAGTTAGAACCATGGAAAGGGTGCTTGGAATATGTCTTATACCGAAAATTCTAAACGAGATTACCAGAATAATAACTAACAGCCAGTTTCAGGGCTCCAAGCCGGAATTTAATCCATTCATCCTGAGGTAGGCGGCAGCATGTCCCTCCAACACCCCCCCCCCCCCCCCCCCCCCCCCCCCCCCCCCCCCACCCACCCAACCTTCCCCTCCCCACCCCCCCCCCCGGCACCCAAAAACCACAAAAAAAAAAAAAAAAAAAAAAAAAACAATAACACACGGGACATCACAA
>Ga0123355_10016355_pt1 | contig 11690 bp, 9 predicted proteins | sample TergutEmb28metaG_3_FD_89872 | JGI IMG/M metagenome (GOLD analysis project Ga0123355, IMG submission 89872) | Embiratermes neotenicus P1 segment gut microbial communities from Petit-Saut dam, French Guiana - Emb289 P1 | ecosystem: Host-associated > Arthropoda: Insects > Digestive system > Gut ...
GTAGTACTAACAATGCTGGGTAGTACTAACAATGCTGGGTAGTACTAACAATGCTGGGTAGTACTAACAATGCTGGGTAGTACTAACAATGCTGGGTAGTACTAACAATGCTGGGTAGTACTATCAATGCTGGGTAGTACTAACAATTAGGAAGCCGACACTTCCTTTCATATCCTTTTCAATTCTTTATTCACTAACCGCCCTAACAGTCGATACTATAAAATCTAAAACTTTTTAAATAACCACAAAAATTATAAATACAAGCAGGACTTCCCATTGGTTGTTTAGCAAGCATATGCCTCGATTGTTCGTAGAAGATACGAGGATGCAGCAAGGCCTTGCCCAAGTAGAATGAAAGTTAATGTGGGCGAGCGAACACCAACGCCCTTTTTTTCGAGTTGGAACCGTAAACCTTCTGACAAGCTTAAATGCAAATATAAATATTGGAGCTTAATTATTACGAATTTACTCCTTCTGGGAAGTTAGTGGAAGATGGAAGTCTGACGTAAGAATGCTCTAGTGAGTGTTGCAGAACAAATGAACAGCATGGAAACTATATGGAGTACACAGGACCGTGCACAGCACTGCTGCTCTTGTAGCTCAGGTCCAGTAAATCTGCTCTGTTATACTCATGTAAAGCGAGTAAGGAGAAATGTTGAATTTTCTCCTTTGAAGAGGTCAGTTTCATAACTTCGTAGAAAATAAAAATTTCACTGCTTAGAATGACGTAGCAGCTGCAATGCTGCTGATTTGTTTTCGGTAGGTACCCAGTTCCAGTATCGCTCTAGTTATTGTCTGTCTCGGCTGATGTGTCTGCCAGTCCTATTTTTTTCAGGCGAAGTTCTGAATGATAATGATAACAATAGCAATTGTTAATAATAACAAAATATAATAAGAGCAATAATAGTTGTAAATAAAACAACACAAAATCAACAACATTGATTTCCGATTATCATTTTCTGCAATGTAATGCCTTGTAGTTTGGCGGAGAGTTATCAGCCATTCGGAAGAAACTCCTTCCTCACACTTTCGAATGCCACATACAAACAGACCGCACAGTCACTACAGTAAGAACCTAAATTCTCAACGGCAATGCTGATCAAAGCGCGTGCAGCCTTGTACATTTTTAACACTCCATCCATGACATCAGTGCGTGTGTGTGCGTGTTACGTATGTACTTGGAGGATTTGCGAGGGGCCCATCGTCCATCTAGGGAGCAGCAAGAAATGTAAAGAGGGTGCACAGATACATCAGCAGCAGTCGTAGTAGTTGTAGTAGTAGTAGTAGTAGTAGTAGTAGTAGTGGTGGTGATAGTGGTTGTAGTAGTAGTAGTAGTAGTAGTAGTAGTAGTAGTAGTAGTGGTGATAGTGGTTGTAGTAGTAGTAGTAGCAGGCAGCATCTGTATGTAAAACCTTTTGCCGTTTTATTGCGGTTTTCAAAATAATATGTAGCTATGCAACTACTGGGATTTACCGAAAGGGCTTCGGTCTCTATTGCAATTGCCAGTTTTACCAGCCTTTGCGAAATCGAAAGTGATCTTCGAGTAGTACCTAGTACAGACACTCCTCGGCTTAAACACTGACAAGTTGCACAATTTCATGTTTAGGCAATTTTTTTTAGAAAAGCAGAAATATCAAAATAATAACTTTTTTTAAAAAAAGGCGCCGAATTTCTCCTGGCGAGAAGGAAAGAACTGTGACAGTAATGTGGCGGGAGAATACTGCTGGGCATGCATGCTGCGGCCGATTAGGTTCCAACGTGTTCTATTTTGAACTTCATCTGGACTCCCTCTGATATAGATATATTTAACCATACGTATATTTACTGCCGACCTGTGCAAATTTCGACTTGCACCTACCCTCTGAGACGAACCTACTCCTTAAGCCTAAGAGTGTCTCTAACAGATAGGCCTATTCTGTCAAGCCCTCGGTAAGTTTCAAGTTTATGGTACATAAACTGAATGTGACTCTACTCCTGTAATATCCGTCAAGAAATGTCATGCACAAGAGTAGATCAATGGGCGGATATGTATGGAACTCGCAGCTAGAGATGGGAATTGTTATATTCTTCTTTTGAAATGTAATTGGGGATTATAGCAGTTGTAGCAAAAATATAAAGAATCAGCGCATCTGCGGCCATTGTATGTGTGTGCGGATCGGAATAGTCAGTCACCCGCACATTTGCTGTTCCAGGTGACCGCTGGTTGGTGTCCTGCCTTGGCGTACTCTACCTCAGCAAGGGCCTCTTCTACAGAGTCGTGCCCGCGGACCAGACCTTCGCGACCCCCGACCAATACGCAGGCGTTTTCCGATTTCGATTATGGTGGTGCGGTGAATGGGTGGAGGTCCTCGTCGACGACCGTTTGCCCACTGTTCACGGCAGACTTGCATTTTTGCAGGCTCACAGTTCCGAACAGTTCTGGCCGGGACTTTTGGAAAAGGCCTATGCGAAGTAAGTTGACAATCTGTTAGTCCGCTGGTGTAAAATAACGGCTATGAAAAGTCGCCGGATAGTGAAAGTTGAGTTAGTTCTTTGGACAACAGCTTCTGTACTGTCTAATCCTGTACAAAATATTACAATATTTTGGAAACATTTGGTTTTGTATCTTGTAGTCAATTGTATCGACTGCTACGCGTTGGAGGTCCGGGGATCGAATCCCTTTGGTGGCGAGGTTTTCCGCATTCGTCCAGACCGGTACTGGGGCCCACCCAGCCTCCTATATAATGGGTACCGGGTCTTTCCCGGGGGTAAAGCTGCCGGGGCTTGGCGCTTACCACCCGCTCCATCTAACACCAAGGTTAAGGAAAGAGTAGAGCTGTACCTCTACTTCCCCTTTGGGCCCTCGTGGCCTGTTCTAGGGTGAACTTTACTTTTACCTTTACTTTACCTTTGGTTAACTGTGTACAAAGATTCTGAGAAGCGTAACTTTCAAGCAAGTAATTCAACTTTTGTTATACTAGCGGCCAGTATTAGTGTAAATAGCAGTCATAAGGGGTTATATGCTTTCTTATGTAGTTTTGAGACACATTTATCTCTTTCTAAAGCCGCATTTTGGAGTAGTACCACACCACAGTGTCTTTCAACCATTGTGCGCGACGTTTTGAGTTGCTGCTCTTTCATTATTTTCCATATTCTTGTCATGTTATAAATCCTTTGGAATATCTTTGCCGAATTTTAATATTTTAAGTTTCTGCAACATTTTATTAGCCCTTTATATTTTAATACGATTTCCAGTTCATATGTAATTACCAAAATGCATAAACTTCTGGATTTAATGTATGAAAGAGAATGAGAATTCGTCTCAAGTGACACATGTGCTGTAGGTAGCGAAAAATATGGATAATACCGATGCGGCCTTATAAAGCTGTGTCTCAACATTCCACAATAAAAACAGACTATACCCACACATAATTACGTAGTGGTTGGGCGAAGTCTGGCTGCACAAATCTACAAAATGTCACACGATCACGCTTGGCCTGAAACACCTTGTCTAACGTTTACTGTCGCTTGTAAGAGTCGCAGCTACAGGCCTTATTGCTGAAGCGTAGTAAGACCAAAGAATTAAATTTTTTATTGTATGAAAGTTGTCTATAATGTCACGTTCACTAGTTGTAAACACGTACGGTTCTAACAGCATTTGTTTTAGAAATAAGTTTTAGAAACGCTTTCATTTATAGTCATTCAAGCAGGAAGTATGATTTCACACTTAACGTCATCTTGCCATTTGAGTAATTAAATGCACCATCTGCTGTAACATTAGGTAACTGCATGTGGCAAAATGGTGTACTTACAGAATTAGTATGATTCTCACACTATAAATTCCACCCCATTGCTTTGTTTTGTCTTTATTTTATGCAAGCTATTAACTTGTTGTGGAATGATTCACCACGCAAGAAGTTTACAAAGTCTGCCAAAGATTTATGTGTCATAATTTATTCTGAAGTGCAAGAGTTCAACAAGTAATCTGATAAAAATTAATGAGGAAGCTAAAGAAGGGGGGAAGAAAGACAGAAAGAAAAGTAGGAAAGAACTAGTGCCACTGTTAATAAACTCGTCTTTCGACTCTTATACAGTCGTAGTTACAGTCAGCACGCACCATGTTACTACGTGACACGAAATGTGCTGACAAATCTATAAATGTGTATTTGATGTGTCGACTTGCAAACTAGAGCTTTTATCTGCGCCTCGTCTTTGTTTCATTAACAGCTTTTCGCTGTGAAATAAAACGAGACACGTTATGATAATTACAGTTCCACACAACACCACTACATTACCCTAACTGGAAACACGTTCTGTGCGAATGTGCTTCCGTTGTCATTACAGAGCATTACGACTAGTTGAGCTCGCGCGATAATTAGAGCGTTGCACACGTTTTAATTATAGCGGTAATTATTCCACAACTTCTCCAGCTTCAAGGACAGGTAATGTTAGCGAGATTAGGCTAATGCCACAGGCGGGGAGAGCAAGCGAATTCGTGTAAGCATGTAACAGTATTACTCTAATCAGAGCGGTGGAAGTACCGGTATTCTTCTGTTTATCTAGTACCTGCAGTGACGTGATTGGGGGAGAATGTGCGTAAGAACTAACGTGAAATGCCAACTTGATGCAACAGGGTAATTTTATTGATGTATTTTTAGCTCGACATGTTTCGGATACATACGCCCATCATCAGGAGCATTAGATGTTGAGTTGCAGCATATGGTTTTCTGCACCGAGTTTGTGGATGGGTGGTGGTCTTGAGAGCCGCTGCGTAGGTCGTGTTTACGGTGCGGATGATGCCGTGCACGTCACCATCCGCACCGTAAACACGACCTACGCAGCGTCTCTCAAGAACACCACCCATCCACAAACTCGGTGCAGAAAACCATATGCTGCAACTCAACATCTAATACTCCTGATGATGGGCGTATGTATCCGAAACATGTCGAGATAAGAATACGTCAATAAAATTACCTTGTTGCATCAAGTTGGCATTTCACACTATTTCATGAGGAAGATGCACGGTCAAACAACCCTCAGGATGTCCATAAGATTTGTGAGACTCGCCGCTGAAGTTAGTCATGCAAAATGAAGGGGAATTTGTGGATTTAATTTAGATAACAGAGCTATCCACGTTAAGCAATGGACAAGTGTTTTGGCTTGCGTTTCAGAGGTATCCGGACCTAGACTGATTAAAGAAGTAGTGGGAAAACCTACTGGAAAATATTGTTGCAGTTGTACCTACCATGGCAAAGTGTTACCGTAGCAGTTAGATGCATTGTATGTTTTTACTCTGCCGAGTATAGGAGCACTATTATTCCAGACAGCAGACAATGGACGTATGACGAAATATTTAGGCACGTTCTTATAACCATTGTTAACTTGGAAGAGCAATAAATATTCTGAGTGTACGTCTGTAGCCTTAATTACCTGGCACACAAAGCGCCTGCGCTGTATTATATTGTCATCTGTGGCTTGTCTGGCAGTACCGTATTTTTCCACACTATCTCATAACTGACACAATTTTCAAAAAAAAAATAGTGAATGAAAAACCTGTTATGATTTTCTCTACAAGTCCTGTGTGAAACATTTCTCATTCTAAGAAGACTCCAGCGACATAACATATATACACGTAGGTGTTGATGTGCGGTACCCTTTGTTATTTTCAGATTTTAATGAAACTTATATTTCCTCTATGGAGTTTCTAAAGACACTCAAATATAAAATTTCATGAAAATCCTTTCAGTGGGAACAGAGTTGTTACATGCGTACACATAGACAAACTGAAGGACAGACATGACGAAGCTAGTCTTCGATTTTCGTAATCATGCGAACGCGTCTGAAAAGAGTAATACAAAATAATGTTTGCATCTCATATGTTTGGAGCTAATGATTATTAAAAATCATACTGTGCACTTTATCTTTTCAGGTAATGGGGAAGTCTCCATTAAAATTTTGTCGGAAGTTAAGCCATTTATTAAAATAAAAAAAAAATCTATTTTTAAACAACGTAACCCTGTTAATTTTACGCCCGTATAGGCCAGCAGGTAGATAAGTACGGCAAAGTTTCTTATGAAACGCTGAAATCTCTCTCTACGTAGGGTCTATGACCTACCACCAGCAGCAGCATACCCGCCTCTTTGCGGTTTTAAAATCTATCTGGCAAAGGTCTTCCACGACAATGGTTACAGAATTCTAATGATTTCTTGTTTTTGCTATATGTCAAGCTCGAGTGGTTTGCATTTCTGTTTTTACTCCGTAATTATTGGGTAGAATTTGCTGTCCTGAGCATCCTGCTTGAACGTCATTTGTGATTTCATGGTATATCCATAAAAAATACCTGCAATAGTACCTTAATATGGACTAAACTACATTTATCTACATCGAAATGTATCATTCGTAGTCATCTTTACATTGTCATTTTACGTCTGAAGTTGATACAGCACTATTAAATAATCTAAAACACCGATGTCTTTGTTATTGTTCGTGTGCTATTACCACATCTTCTTATATGTGCTGACTTGTACCAATGCAGAAGAACGAATAAATCTAAGTGAATTATTTTTACAGACCTTACGGCTGACTTTTTGGTCAATTATCCTGCAGTACATTAGGCACTTTGTGGTAACATTAACAACACAACGACGCGTCGACGAGCAACTATTCCTTGAGCGGGATTCATAGTCGACCCTCGATGCTTGGTTTGCGGCCTTATATAAGTGAGAATAGGGCACTATGCTTTTGCTAATTTTAACAAAGGTAAACGGTACATTTTTTCATATGCTCCTTTCGATGAAAGCTTATTTTACACTGAGGAAACCCCTTCGGCGCTAGACGGAGCTGCTTTATCGTATACACAATCTGACAATTTTACCTCCAAGAAAAAGTTTGTATGAAATTACCAAGGACCAAACGCGGTCTGCAGGAGATACATCGGAATGGAACATCGGCCGTCCAGCTTGTAACCAACCATCCAAGCTTATTCTTTTATTTACTACAATCTCATGAGAGCTATATAAGGAAAAGAAGTCCCTATGCTTAATAGAGCACCACGCCGTGAAAGCTTACGTGGGAGTGGAAGCATAGCACAACGAATTCTTAACGTCGGCGTAGAAGATTTGAGCTTCACGCAGTGGCCGCTTTACTTCCGGCGAAGAGGCCGCTGGTGCTGACTTCGTAGGTAGGTGGGTGGGTTCCGGAGACGGTCTGAATATTTAGATTAGACAAAAATTTCTTGGGTTTCTCGGTATCCAGTTACTATAGTTACTATACTGACTCTGCTATCCTGACCTAAACTAATTATTTTTTCAACGTCCTTAGGCCTTTTTGTAATTGATTTTACCTTTGTATAATTTATATACATTTTTACGTAAAATGGGGAGATCTTCGACTTATGATTTTTATTTTCTCTATACATTGTTCTTGTATCAAGGCCTGATGATGACCCGAGTCTAGGGTCGAAACTAGGTGCCATCTAATGAAATTGCTCGCAAAGTGTGTGTTGGTTGTGATAGAGAATATTGATAGATATTGTAAAGACTATGTGTTGACAGAGATGAGAAATGAATATATCTCGAACTGAAAACATTGACAGACCAATTGGAAGTCGTAACTGTGGATGGCAGTACAATAGTCAACCGGAGCTTCAAGAAGTATTGTCTGACGTGAACCTGTGGATTGTATTGAAAATGGCTCAGGTTGGATCCTATGACCAGTTTCTATGAATACTGTAATGAATCGATCTGTATATAAGAAAGGAAAACTCTAACAGCGCAGGAACCATCTGCTTGTCGAGAAGGTCTCTGCTCCATGGCGTTTGGGTTACCGCAAACGAAACGTACCTCTTAGCGGTGAAACATCAGAGGGGTCTGCTGTTACCTGTCAATCGCCCGCTCCAGCGGTTTCACATCTGAATGGTTTGCATCATTTCCGCAAGTTGTCTTTCACTGAATACGGAAACCATGACTACGTTTTCCTTGTGGCGTGAAATTGTACAAGAATTTTAAGAGCAAATTGTGTCTTGCATTGTGTTCCTCTACTACATGCACTCTTCACTTCTTGCTACAAGGCCTGGTCATTATTTGTTACCTTAAAGTCGTGTGATAGGTCAGTGTCTACTGTGAGAGTGCCTGGGTCGCATCCGAACGGAAGTTTTAAGCAAAGCGGTGCAGTACGCACATACCTTACAGCTGATTTGTTTGCTGCTGCTTGACTCACAGTACTTAATATTTATACATATATATATATATATATTTATAAGGCGACTAACAATAGTAAATCCACAGGTCAGAAGCCTTCCTCGAGAAACTACAAAGGCAACAATATAAGGTATTAGTTATTAATTAACAAAATTGCCTTAAACAGAACTATATTTTTTGTGTAAATATTTCGGCACAAGAGAAAATTTACCAGATGTTACAAGCAAATATAAAACGAAGTAAAATATGTTATTATTATTATTATTATTACACACGTAGTATATGTCTATTGAATGATGTTCAAAATTAACCTCCTGGAACTATTGTAATAAAGGCCACCCATTGTGCTTGTAACGACAACGACCTTCTTGGGCCCAAAAAACAGTTTTCAAGTCTTAACAACAGGAACTTAAACAAATATAGTTGTGAATCTGTTGTTTATTGGAACGTGCATTAGTGTGATAACTGAAGAATCAAAAAACCAACTAGATGCCACTTGATATTTTATTGTATTTCTTATAGGCTCAACATGTTTCGAACATTAGTACGCCCATCATCAGGAGCTCGCGACTATGTTGTTGTTTACCACATTGCTCGTGTCTGCAACCTGGACACTACTCCAGCCTAACTGCACCTAACCTCCAACCTACAGCAAACCAAAAACGACATGAGCAACGTGGTAAACAACATCATAGTCGCGAGCTCCTGATGATGGGCATATTAATGCTCGAAACATGTTGAGCCTATAAGAAATACAATAAAATATCAGGTGACATCTAGTTGGTTTTTTTTTTATTCTTCAAATATAGTTGTTTGACGGCAGTCTTTTAAGTGATGTTTAAAATATAACGAAACGTCCTTTGTTAAGATAAATATTATAACAATAAAACATAAATTTAAGTTTATTTGTATTGCCTTGCCACGTGCCATCGAATATTTTTCTCGTCACTTCAAATATTTACCAACAAATGCGCCTATATAACTTTCACTTAAAACACTTTAAAACACTTAAAACCACTCCGACATATTTCGATCTTTTCAGATCATCATCAAGGAGTTTCGTCTTTCCTTGCTAAAGTTATTACATATTCACGATTTAGTTCGTTTTTGTAAACAGGGTGTTGTGGCAGCATATCATGTTGTGTAGGAATCTGTTGTAGAGAGTGTAGTTGGCTAGGTGTGTTTCGTATGCTGCGTACGCAGCATACGACGCACACCTAGCCTAGCAAAATCTTTTGGTTTATTTATTTTCATCTCTAAAGTAACGTGTCAGATTTAATTGTCTTGGTATCCCACTAATTTTCTACATATTCTTCGCCACAGCTGAGGTAATTATCACGTAGGGCGACAAGCTTCTATCTTTCATTTTAACTCGGTCCCTTTCCTGAGTTATCAGCCATCGTTACACAATTGTTTCCGACTGGCGATAACATCTAACTGCATAAATGCCAAGACTTTGTTTCAGCTCTGGAAACAGGTGATAATCACTCGTAGGCCAGTTCATTTGTATCATCAAAATCAGTGTGGGTCATTTAATTAAGAAATTATATGCAATACAAAATCATTTTTGGTTTCCTATTATATTTTATGTATGGGCCGAGTAGCTCAGTCGGTATAGTGACTGACTACGGGCTGGACGGTCCGGGATCGAATCCCGGTGAGGACGAGATTTTCCGCTCGTCAAGACCGGCCCTAGGGGCTCACCCAGCCTCCTGTAAAGTGGGGGTAAAGTGCGGCCGGGACGTGCTGCTGACCACTCACCCCCTTCTACTGCCTCGGTCATGGAAGTGTAGAGCTTTACCTCTAACCACTCTCTGGGCCACACCGGGCCTGTAACGGGATCACTTTACCTTTTTATATATTTCATGTTTTCACTTTATCGTCTTAAATTAAGCATTAACCAATTCATTTCCATACTGTACATATTTTATAACATTATGAAATCCTTTGCCTTGGCTAGTCCTAATCACTGGAATGTCCGCAGTTCAGGTCTACCCTCCGCAATGTCCAGCGGCAGCCTGCTGGTCTCTCTTAACTACGCCTAGCCATGTCAGGAGCAAACATTTCAGCTCCTTCTGTATTTAACCTATCTTTATATCCTGGCAGTATCTCTTGCTGATTGTCCTTAACTTCACCACGCGGTGTTCGCGTCTTGCTGGATCTCTAGGCCCTCCTTACCAAGTCGCGATGACAATTCCCCCTGCTCGAACCACGGTCGGCTTACCGGCTCTGTTCAGCATCCCCATGGCGCTGCTTTAAGCAAGCCACGACTTCCTACTATCAAAGGCTTGCGTCATATCACACATGACACACTACCCTATTACAACTGTCTAAGGATTTAATAATGTTCCGCCAACTCCTGTAACAACCACGTCAATATTTACATATATAGGAGAAAAGAAGCCTAGCGCTTACAGTCTCATACAGCGGATTTTGTTTTTAGGTTCTGTCCTGTTAACTGGAGTGCAATGAGCATTTTGTTAAAGGTGTGGAGAGTTGTACTGGACTATTGGTAATTCTCTTACCTTGTCACTTACTTCCTACCACGTAAATTACCCTATTCTGGGAACCTATTTCCCTCATTTTGCTGACCCCGTGATGACGAGTACGTCCCACTCCTTAATCCTCGTCCTCCACACCTGGACTTTCTCTTGCACAGACTTTTGTACGTCACTGTACCATTCTTCTGTCTAATCAGAGTTCAGCTCTTTCTATTCATGATCAGAAATTGCGTCGGGTGTCCCCATTATTTTATATGGAAACAAAATTTGTACCCTAAAAGAAAGAAAAAAACGATTGACATCAGTCGAGGTGAACATTTTTTGAAGAACATTGGGGTGCATCCTTTTTGACCACAAAAGGAATGAAAAAATTTTAGAAGACTTGAAAGCAGAACCAGCTGACGACGAACTGAGAAGATATAAACCAAATTGCTACGACATGTAACAAGAAGGATGCCAAATATAACGCTGAATGGGCGAAAACGACTTGGAAGACCTTGGAAGAGATTATTAGACAAGGCCAGAACAGGTCTACCAAGGCCTGACTCGTGACTGGTGATGATGATATTCATGATTAGATTTGTTCAGTCTGTTACAGGTACCGGAATAGTTATTTAGACTTTATCCTTGCTGTTAAAATGTTACTAACATATTAATTCTTTTTGACCCATGATTCGTTCCCATACAACCGTGTACAAACTTCAACAACTTATAACATTCCCGCTTTGACTCTGTCCTTACTTGTTAATATACGCCTTCACAACACAATTTCAAAAGGCAAATTTTATCTTTCTCAGTTCTCTGTCGGTCCGTTTGTAACGCAGCGACACCCACTGGACCAATTCACAAACATTTTTGGAGCTTATGTTTATTGGACCGTGCATAATTTTGATAGTTGAAAAATAAAAGACCAACTTGATGTCACTTGCTATTTTATTTCACTTCTTATGTGCTCAACATGTTTCGGACATTAATATATCCATCATCAGGAGCTTGCGACTATTCTGTTGAA
>Ga0123355_10016356_pt1 | contig 11690 bp, 7 predicted proteins | sample TergutEmb28metaG_3_FD_89872 | JGI IMG/M metagenome (GOLD analysis project Ga0123355, IMG submission 89872) | Embiratermes neotenicus P1 segment gut microbial communities from Petit-Saut dam, French Guiana - Emb289 P1 | ecosystem: Host-associated > Arthropoda: Insects > Digestive system > Gut ...
GCAATACGCCTCGCACTAGTCTCAAAACACGCTCACATTCGCTTCACAGATCTCGATTCTGTTCCCCCTTCGAGTCCCGCAAGGCCACGTTTTGGACGACTCGGGCGATTGTGCCGAGAAGAACATTCGTCAGGGATAATCGTGTAGAGCAGACTTGCGACTTACTGCGAACTCGAGCGCCCCCCCAAAAAATGAGGTCGGCCGGATGAGCGTAATTGATTTCTTCAACAATGACATGAGGGAATCGCGGACCACAAGAGCGACTCTCTCCGCGCACTCCTCGCGTGCCTATTGCCCGCCCGCCACGCCATCGCCGTCCCACCCGCCGAAGCTCCTCGCGATGAACAAAGCGTGTCTCATTTGACCAGAGCGTGGGTGCCCTGTGCGGCAGTCGCTTCAGAAGCCTAATTGATAATTGAGCAATGGAGCATTGACCGCTATTCAGATCGATAGCTTTTTTGGCTGTCAACACGATTGCGTTTAAGTCTTGGTCAGTGAGAGTGTCAACCTATTTTCATCAGATCGCCCTCTCTCCAACGATAGAGTAGCCCTCCATCGCCCACAAAGCTCTGAGGTAAACCTAGTACGGAGCAACTTGTGTAATACTGTTTGCGTATGAAGCGGCTCCCCGCAATTTGGATTCTCACCATAGTGCTCGCTCTTGGGTCGGGGTTCGCTGTTCCGTCCGTACGAATGGAACGCGGTGCGGAGATTCAAGCCCCTCTATGCGTGTCAGAAAAGCATTGTGAGCAACAATTCATCACTGAAAAGCCGCCAATTATCTGGCAGGGAACATCAACTCCCACCCCGGCACACTACGATGCACGCCAGAAACATAAATTCATTTGGCCTTCCGCCTACCAGCGCCCTCCCTCACCCATCGCAGTCGCCCAGATCTAATCCTCACAACTGAGCAGCGATGACCAAGCACCATCTGGACAGGAGGGCCACGTGCGCCATTTGTTTCAACGTTTGCCTATCGGACCAGCCTCTGCTGGGGACCGTAAGAAATCGATTGCCCGTATCAATTCCCGCCGCAATCAGCTCAGAAATGTGTCCGACGAAGAACTGAAAACCGGTGTGAGAAATGCTTCTGCACTGTCTGACACCATTGCTCTAACGGCAGTTCTTGCCGAGCGTCTTCTCGGCTACAAGATGTTCGACGTACAGATCCATTGTGCCCTTGCCCTGGTCGACGGAAAGATCGCCGAAATGCAAACCGGCGAAGGCAAGACGCTCAGCGCCGTACCAGCTGTCGTCTGGCTTGCACGGGCACGCAGGGGCGTTCATGTCGTGACGGTGAACGATTACCTCGCGCGTCGTGACGCCAAGTGGATGAAGCCTATTTACGACTTCTTCGGCCTTTCCGTTGGCTGCATCCAGCAAGAGATGGACTGCTTCCAGAGAAAGGAAGCGTATGGCTGCGACATTACCTATGCCACGGCGAATGAGATTGGTTTCGACTTTCTTCGCGACCAGACCGCACTCTTTCCCAAAGACCAGGTGCATCGTCCTTTCGCGGCGGCGCTAATCGACGAGGCCGATTCCATTCTGATCGATGAGGCGCGCATCCCCCTGGTGCTCGCCGGTGGACAACCCGCGAAAACTACGCTGGCTGTCCGTACCGACCAAGTGACTCGCCACTTCACGCATCCCCTGCATTTTACCTTCGATGAGTACGCTCGCAACGTTGCCCTTACCGATGCCGGCATTCGGGCTGTGGAAGATGCCTTCAGATGCTCCAATCTATTTGCGGAAGAGAACCTGCCTCTTCTTGCCGCTGTTCAGGATTCAATCCATGCTTACGCTCTTCTCCGCAGGGATATCGACTACGTGGTTCAAAACCAGTCCATCAGATCCATCGATGAATTCAAGGGGCGCATCGTGAAGGAACGGCGCTGGCCCGCCGGTCTGCACGCCGCACTCGAAGCGAAAGAAGGCGTCGTACCCAATACCGAGGGAAAAGTTCTTGCCTCCATCACCCTCCAGAATATGATTTCGCTCTATCCCAAAATCTGCGGAATGACCGGAACAGCAGTGACCCAGGCAGACGAGTTTCGTTCCATCCACTCGCTCGAAGTGGAAGTGATTCCTCCGAACCGCGCCAACATTCGCGTCGACATGCCAGACAGAATATTTGCGACCAGGCAGGAGAAAGAACAAATTGTTATCGGTGAAGTGCGGCGCATCCACGCTACCGGCCGGCCTGTGCTTGTTGGAACCGGCAGTGTGCGGGAGTCAGAGCGCCTCAGCGGCCAACTCGCGGATATTCCACATCATGTACTGAACGCACGCAATGAAGAAGAGGAAGCCGGAATCATTGCCAAGGCAGGCGAGGCCGGAGCCGTAACGATCTCTACCAATATGGCAGGACGTGGTACCGATATTCGACTAGGCGATGGCGTGGATCGTTTAGGTGGATTGTTCATACTTGGAACTAACCGGCATGAGAGTCGCCGAATTGACAATCAGCTGCGCGGGCGCTCTGGCCGCCAAGGCGACCCGGGGAGTTCCCAATTTTTCATCTCGCTTGAAGATGACCTGCTTGTAAAGTACGGCATCAACGATCCGGAGTTCTACCGCACCCCGGAAAGCATTCAACAGGTCATCGAAGGCCTGCACCTCGAGACTCGAAAATTTCTTTCCAAATATGAATACGTGATTGAGGGGCAGAGGCAGGCGATCCAGCAAAAACGGCAGGCGATCCTGGCTGGGCGTTCGCCTTCTTTCTCCGAACTGGAGAGACTGATATCCCTTGCCACCATCGATGACTTGTGGTCGGAACATCTTGCGGCTGTCGCGGAACTGCGCAGCAGTACGCAATGGGTGTCGTTGGGCGGTAAAGACCCGTTCTGCTATTACCTGAAGACAGTCCATCAAATGTTTGAAGAGCTAGAGCGAACGGTAGACGAAGAGATTCTCAAACGTGTGGAGGAAGCGCGGACATCTGGCCTCAATCCGATGCAGCGTGGTGCAACTTGGACCTATCTGACCACGGATCAGCCATTTGGAAGCATTCAGGAGAGGTTTAGCCGGGGCATTATTGCCAAAAGTGGCATCATGACCGCAGTTCGGAAACGCAGGAACCGAAAAACCGCTCAATTGAAGCTTCGCGATCGGTCTGGCAATTTGAATTCTGTACTAGTTCCGGTTGTTCGGCAGAAATCAGGCCGAAGGGCACTCAAGAAACTCTCAGCGATCCTGCTGACCGTCGTGCTTGGCTCGCTGATGTGGATCGGACGCAAGCACTTTGAGGTTGTCCTCCTGGCCATTCCCTCTCCGCTTCTAGTGTCTTTTGGCCTGTGGTTGACATTTACCCTTTACTGGAGCCGGGCATCCACTGGTGATTCCGTGATTACACGTTCGGAATCGCGAGGCTCACGCTTCGCCCACGCGATTCTGGTGAACACGGCGTTTCTGCTCCTGTTTCTGCAAATATTCCCGCGCATTCCAGGAGTCCCGTATCGTGTCTTGCCATCATCAACAATCTTCGTCATGGCAGGCCTCATATTGCAGATCGTCATGTTTATCCTGGCGATCTGGGCTCGATTTCATCTCGGGCGACACTGGCGGGGAGTCATCGCAATTTTGGATGACCATCAATTGATTCGATCAGGACCATACCGCCTGGTAAGGCATCCCATCTACACGGCCATGTTGGGAATGTTCGTCGGCACCGCGATGATTTCGGGCAGATGGCCCGCTTTGCTTGGCCTCATCCTCAGCGCAATTGCATACTGGCGAAAGGTTCGAATCGAAGAACACTATCTTCACGATGCATTCGGCGAGGAATATAAGGAGTACAGTCGAATTACTCCGGCGCTTATCTGCTTCCGCCGAACTGATCGCCCTCGTCCCGGTACCGGCAGGATGCCTGGCACCCGGTAAAAAGAGTCGGTGCTGGATTGTTCCGCACCGGCAGCCCATGTTGTCGAGGCAGTACAGAGCACGTCGCATGACAAACCGCTACGTAGCAGAACCGCCAGCGACGGCGAATGGCATGCGTGTACGTCTGTCGGCTTGAGCCCAAATCCCCCTTTTTGCGAAATCGGGCGATGAGGAGCTATCCCCCCTATCACCTCCGTGCAGAGTTCCTAAGCCGTCTTCCGGCGTGAGTGCAGCTCACTGGCAGTCCTCCGCGCGATGCAGGAGGTCAAGCAAAACGGCATCGTCATCGGGACAGACACCTAGTGCACAATTGACTTCAAGTGCTCGGATTGCCCGCCGCAGCGGCCGGCGCAAGCGCCGCCCTGCGGCGGTGAATCAGAGAGTCCAGTGAGAAACGTCCGGAACCTTTGGCAGCCACATAGAGGAAAAAGAAGCAGTACAGGACAGCCCACTCGCCGCCGTTTTGGATAGGCCAGAATCCGATGGGAGCATGAGCGCGGAAGTAGGCCACGGCCATTTCACCGCTGGCCACAAAAGCCGCTATGGAACCGGCCAAGCCGACCGCCACCAGCGAGCCTCCGACCAGCTCGATGCCGCCCGCAAAAAGGCCCTCAGGATCGCCCAGTTGCCGGGTACCGCCGAGGACCCCGAATAGCTTCTGCGCGCCATGACAGGCGAACAGAAGGCCAATTACAATTCGCGCCGCGGCGTAGAAGTGCTCTGAATATCTGCCCAGCAACGTTGGCATGGATTCCTCCTTACGGTCCTGCGGCGGAACGATTTTATGTGTTCGGTTTCCCGCATGTATGTTCCAAAGCAACGAGGGCGGACTAGTTGGAGCGAACTTTCGACTGTGCCTAGCGAAATATCATCGCGGCCGAGTAGTCACAGAATCGACAAAATTCAGCTGTTCCTCCGTGACCGGTAAGCCTACGAAGGCTGGAAAGCAAGCATTTGACATTGTTACACAGAGCGGGAAGCAAACCTCTGAAAAATCGGATGGAGTTTTCCGATAGGGACAGCGTGAACAGAGCTGTGCCTGACGAAAATCCGTACAGTGCACACGATGCACTTCCGCATCTCGCACCGGTTGGGGAAATTGTTCGCGCGCGTGAACGAGCTCGAAGCACGAATGGCAAGCAAGCGGAGTACCCATCAGACAGAGATTTCAGAGTGGGCCTGAATCGTCCGCGACCCTTGCCCAGGTGAAGCCGCCCGCCGAAGGTAGCGGTGGACCAGCCCCCCACCTGAGGTAAGGTCACGCCGGGTCTGATTCCGGCGGGGGGGCTGAACCGGGCGTGGCTCGGGCGAATCTTTGTTCAAAGCCAAATTGCTTCGGAAAGCGGTGATAGCAGTCGAAATGAGCAGGGAGGATTCGGCCGCAGCGGGGTCGAACGCCAATCGCGGCAGAGGCAGGACAAAGAGACCGAGAAGAGGCGATCGGCAGAGGTCAAATTCGTCGTTTCCTGACAGAGCGCTGAAGTCCGGCGATTTGCCGGCGTAAGGATAAGATTTCCAATTGCACTGCGAGACGAAAACGGACGATCGCCCGCGGGTGAACAAGATGTGCGACCAGAAAATAAGCATCGGCGAACAAGGATTCGTTAGCAGTATAGCTCGCAACAGGTTCAGCGCTTTCCGGGTTTTCGAGAGGCACATGTACTTAGAGGTGGTACTAACGAGCTCTTGACTGAAATCCATCTCACGCCTATTCTGTCCCGCATAGCTCGTCACTTCGAATTCGCCGCTCTCAGTAAGTTCCGCGCCTAAGGTCGAGTTTTAACCGGCAGCTGCTCCTTTCAAGCTTAGCGGCTGCTCCTTTCAATCTAAGAAGCATATTTCAAATAGCTGCTTGTGCTTACCGAAATCTCTGTCCGTGGAGTCGTGTCCAGGCGACCAGGTAAAGAGCCGGTTTTGGGGAGCCGAGTGGGGAGAGAATTCCTTATGCGCTTCGGCTCGAGTGATACATCCCGGAAGGCGGTCTCCGGCAGGCATCCGCTTCTGCTTCAATCGCCTATTGTTCTGACCATCGGTATTGCGGTCGGTTTGCTGGTTGGTTTTTCCGTCCGTAGCCCGCAACCCGGCTCGGCCAATAGGGAAGCGGTCGATGCGGCATTCCGTGACGGCATGTTCCAAGCAAAGCTCGACGTCGAAAGCGGAAGAAAACCTCATGTCGACTGTGGCCGATGGAACTCGAATGCAGACCGGGCCTTGTTCATAGCCGGCTACCAGCAGGAATATCGGGAAGCGTTCGAGGCTCATGCGGGCAAGTTGCCGAAGCCTGCAGCCTCCGAGGTGGCCGGATATCGGGATGGATTGTTGGAGGGTGTGGCGCATCTCATTGGTTCTCACTCGTTTCAACCCGAAAAGACGGACAATTATCTCAATGCCGGCCGGGGCTCCTCACAACCAAAGGAGGACGTTGCGGAATATCAGCGCGAGTACCGTCTCGCCTATCTGAATGGCTATCAGCAAGGTTACTACTCCCAAGAAACATCCTCCCAGTGGAGCTACTACTCTCAGGAGCAGGAAAGGGCGACTCGGACCGATGGGTCGGATCTAGCGCCAGCCTCAAAGTGAAAGAGGGATTACAAGTTGTTTCCTCGCAGGTACGCACCATGTTGTGTTCATGTCCCGGAGAGACAAATTCGGCGTAAACGTCGCCCGGGCGGTAGGCGGAACGCCTCTGAGCATCGCCGAAGAGCCGGATCTCAAGAAGCGAACCTCGTACCCAGCATTGAACAGGAAAAATCGATTCTGCTGTTTACGATTGAGAATCGAACCGAACGCTGCTGACTGACATACGAATCGGGTATCAGAGTTCCGAAGGGTGACGGATTTTACAAGACGGGACTCTCCCAAAGTGACGGCTAGTCATTACCTTATCCGATTGACCAACTCGCGTTAATTAAAGAACTTCACTTTCAACGAGAAGCCCGGAAGCAAGCCCACCCATCATTTATAGCTTCTTCGTGCGGACCGGTTCGGGAATGACACCCGTTGCGCGCTGCACGGAATTGGACATCGCCGCTCTCGACTGAACTCACGTCTCCCCTTTACTCCTTTACTGTCCGTCGGTTTCAAAGGACTTTGCGTTGAGGGACACCTGTCACCGTAACACGAGAATTCACAGGGCGGGATGGGCTGACCTGCTGACCAGCAGCGGGCCCATCCCGATGTGCAAACCGCCTCAAGTGGAACCTTTAGTGGACAGCTTCCACAACTGCTGCAACGAATGCCTCGCCATTCGGCGTACCGAGCCCGGTTACATCGTCCCAGCCCGGCCCCGTCGCCAGCGAGGAATCTGTGCCAAACGTGAGGACGTCCCAGGAAGTGGCCGACAACTGGGTCAACGCGCTCACAAAGAACACCGTCGGTGGCTGGGGCGTTCCGAGTGCCGCAGCGCTTTCAACAGTCACGCTGCCCGATGAATTGTCAATGAACCCGAAGGCGTTAAAGAGAGTATCTAGCGGGTTCACATTTACATCGTGGATGGCAACGAAGGGCAGTTCATACAACGTCGGCGCTGCCTGGCCCAACGGTGCCGCTGCTCCTGCAGCCTGATTAGCAATGGCCCAAAAGGCAGAAAACATTGGGCAGGAAAGGCTGGTGCCTCCGACCAATGTGACATCCTGCGCGCCGCCGACGATGCTATCGGGAGTGAAGATAAGCTCAAAGCCGGTTTGTGGGTCCGCATCCATGGCAATATCCGGAACAAGACGGAAGTTGCCCGGTAAATGCTTTTGGAACGTGGGCTTGGCGTAGACAACGCTGGTGCCACCACCGGCTCCCTCCAGGAAGCCCAGAGGCACAACAGGATCAAGAGGCGCACCGTCCCGGACGACCTCCGTGGCATTGAGGCCCCATCCCGTTTGCAGTTTGATGTTGTTTTTGGAGTCCAGGAACGTGCTGGTGCCCCCGACCCCTGTCGCAAATGGAGAATCGGCATTGGCGCTGACAGATACCGAGTCGATGCCAAACTCCGCCTCGTCTAACGCCAGATCATCACCCGAATCCCCGGACGAGACATCCAGTGAAATACCCAGTGAGGCCGCCGTCTCCGCAATGCCGTTCTCGACCCCCAGTTCTGAGGGGTCCAGGTCAGCCAGAGCCACCTCCGACGTGCCAAAACTGTTAGAAATCACGTTGCCCAATCCATTCTCGATCGCAAAGAGGTTTCCCGCGTCGAGATTCGCGAATGAGTTGTCGACCGTCACCACGAGAGCGATGTTCGAACCGGGAGCAATGGCATGAGCGGACTCCACATCAAGGGTCGTTTCCAGGTACCAGTTCCCTTTCACGCAGCCGTTGGTCGGAGTACAGCTCACGGGACCCTCGGGATTGAAGATCTGGAAATTCGTCCCTGGGGTGAGAGCGGGAAGCCCATTGAGTGTCGAATACAGCCCGGCGTCCGACAGAATCGTGTTAGATCCGAAGGCGTCGACGATCGCCACGGTCTGGCCGGCCCCGTTCAGTCCTCGCCTATAGAGTGGGTTTAGGCCATACGCCGTCTGCAACTCAGCTGCATCGTAGCCACAAGGCGCAAGATTAGGCACACCATTGGTAATCGGTGCTCCATATATGTTGCCAAAGTAGATGGCCTGGGGAAAGGTTCCACCCGTATTGAATTTTTCCGTTGTTGGTGGAAAGAGGCATTGCTGGCTAAAGAAGAGCCCATCCGGACTAGCTGAGAGCGGTACCGGCGGATAAGGCATGCCGGTGCTGAGATTATGAGCCGGTCTCACATGGGGCTCGTATCCAAAGTCGTTCAGCCCCTGCACAGCCGATATCAGCCGACCCACATTTCCCTCGATCTTGGCTTCGGAAACGTTCGCCCGGTGGATGGCGCCATCGGTTAGCATTACGCGGTGAATTTGGGTGTTGAACGCTCTTTGCACGTCCGCAATACGTCCTTGGGCGATGACGTATTGATTAAGTTTGTCGGTGGAAGTAACCTTCAAATTTTGCGCTCGGAGGAGATGACGCACCGCGGCTGCTTCCGTCGTACTCGGCGCAAACTGGGCTTTATAATCTTCCAGCGTGAGGAACTGGTGATAATTGGCTGACGTTTTGTCATACATCTGCCTGACCAGCGCATCCAGTCCCGCTTTGTTGTGCTGATTTAGCCAAACCGTAACTGTAATCTGCTGGTTCTGATCTTCAGGGCCGAGGTCCTTGGCATCCTTAGGAATCGCGGCCCATGCCGAACCTGCCACAAATGCGATGAACGTGAGCCCGATAAAAACTCTTCTGAGCATCGTGAAAGAACTTGTGCGAACAGACATACGCAGTCCTCCTTAATTAGAGTTGGTGAAGTGGGCTTTGATTTATCGCGCGGACAGTGTTCTCATCTCGACTGCCGCAAACTGTACAGGCGGCTATGCTTCCTAGGCAGGGGATCTTTCGTCTGCGTGCCGAGTCGCTTGTCGGCCAATCAACGGGCGGCAGTTTCTCACTAGCTGTTGTGGGTTGTCAAGCGTAAGAGCGTCGCATTTTGTGCAGGGTGCGGGAGTCGTCCCGAGCAGGCGTCCGGCGTTGCACGATTCGCAATCCTTGAGTGTCTTGACTGGTTGATCTTCCGTCGTCTCGTCCCTTCGACTGACGCCTTTCTTCGCAACCCCCGGCTGTGTTTTACTGGCTGGTTATGATCCCTGCGTTCAATCTGCATGTATGGCTGTTTGGCTTTCTTTGGTCCGCCTTTCCGTTGATCGGCTCAGCTCAAACTCTAGCCGATCGTCTCGGATATCCTCCCGGCACAAAGATGATTATCATTCATGCCGACGACCTCGGCGAAACTCACGCGGTGAATGCCGCGGCCATTAAGGCTTTGCACAGCGGGATGATTAATTCCGCGAGCCTGATGGTGCCTTGCCCATGGTTCCCCGAGATTGCCGACTACGCCAAATCCCATCCGGATGCAGACTTTGGTCTGCACCTTACCTTGACCAGCGAACGAGTTTATTACCGGTGGGGTCCGGTGGCTTCTCGAGACAAGGTGCCGAGTCTCGTCGATGAAAACGGATACTTTTATCATGACTGGGAGCACCACGAGCACGTCGACCCGAGGGAGGTGGAGGTTGAACTACGCGCCCAGATTGAGCGTGCACTGGCGATGGGTGTTCACCCTACACATCTCGATTCACACCAGTACCGGCTAATCATGAGCGGCAAGGAGTTGTTCGAGGTGATGCTGCGAATCGGGAATGAATACAATTTACCAATTTTCGTCACGAGAGACTGGTTCGCTGCCCACCCCTATCTGCAACAAAGCCTCGGCGCAAACGACATAGTGATCGACCATACGGTCACGATTGAACCCCAAGTTGCACCGGAAAAATGGGCCGAGTTTTACATTACAGCTCTGAGAAACTTGCAACCCGGCGTTACCGAGTTCGTCATCCATCCGGGTTTCGACGATGAAGAACTGCGCGCGGCCACGAGGGAACGCTCCACGTGGGGTTCGGCCTGGAGACAGCGCGATTACGATTTCTTTACCAGCAACCAGTTTCGCGAGATTCTGGCTCAACAGAACATCAGGCTGATCACATGGCGGGAGCTAGCCCGCAAGGCCTCACCGAAGTAACATGCCCATCCTGCCTTCCGGCCCAAGACGCTCCCGGGCGGCGGCTCAGATAGTCCATCCCGAGGGAAGTAGTGGCACGAGTAAACTGATCGGCCGGTATGTTACCCTCAAGGTCGGCTGTCTGTCACTCCAGCTCGATACACAGCGTTTGCGAGTTCGACGAGAAAAACTCAACCCGCAACCATCTCCGCGCTCGTTGTCAGATCTCCCCCCAGCCTGCTTCCATACGTGGAGCGCCGACAGCGCCTAACTCGCTCCCCACCCTCGAAGGCTTCTACCTAGCTGTTGCAGGAAGGAGCGATCCCTTTTCGCTTCTTGTAAGACTCAGATGTTTTTGGTGTAGATCGTAGATCAATGATCAATGTGCATCAGGAAGCGCGCAATCGAGTCGCACCTTTAATTACACCTGCCTTAAATTCTCTTGACATTCGTTTTTGTTGAACTCACGATATAGCGGATAAAGAAAAACTGGAAAGGTGGCCGTCCGCCAGCTTCCCGCGCCGCCTGCGAATCACACGACCAGGAGGACTTTCCAAAAGGCCAGGTCTCGGTACGCTCTTCATCGCACCTGCATCGCGGACATGGTGTCTGAATTCAAAATAATCCGCATGTTTGCTGCGCACCGCCCCCGAAACCATGGCGACCGGTAATCGTCTGATTTCTCTCTCCTGTTCCGGCATTATGAAAAAGGGACCGAGTACCTCACAAGGCTCGGTTACGACAACAACACCAAACGTGGAAAGGAGAAATGTATGCCCAACAATAACGACAATCGCGTACTCGGCCGCAGAAATGCTCGACATCTCAGCGCCGAGGAATTACACAAGATACTGGGGGAAGACGGAGAAGGCGGTCCGATAACCCTGCACTTTACCAGCCCTTTTTTCCCTGACGAGTAACAATCAAGGCGGTCCACTAGCTTAGCTTGGCATGGTGGTGGACCGCTGTTCCCGATCCTAATCCTGACCTGACAACCCCTTGAAAGCCTTGACTACCCGGCAGGATGGCGAATGGGAAAGGTCCAGGTGGAGACCAGAGCCACGCCGCTTTTTGTCGAGAACGGAATATTGGCATCGCCCAAAAAGCTAAAATCCGCGTTGGTTCACCGGCCCTACTGTGTATAGAGATGGACAATGGTGGTTGTCTGGAGGTCAACGAACTATAAAAGCGGATTTCTATCATGAAGTCTTGTGGATCCAGCGAGGACCAGATGCGTCGC
>Ga0123355_10016357_pt1 | contig 11689 bp, 5 predicted proteins | sample TergutEmb28metaG_3_FD_89872 | JGI IMG/M metagenome (GOLD analysis project Ga0123355, IMG submission 89872) | Embiratermes neotenicus P1 segment gut microbial communities from Petit-Saut dam, French Guiana - Emb289 P1 | ecosystem: Host-associated > Arthropoda: Insects > Digestive system > Gut ...
AGGAAGTGGGATGTGGGTATATGGACTGGTTTGGGCTGGCCCAGGATAGAGACAGGTGGCGGACGCTTGTGAGTGCGGTAATGAACCTTCGGGTTCCGTGAAATGCGGGTAGTTTCTTGACTAGCTGCAGACTAGTTAGCTTCTCAAGAAGGACTCTGCACCATGGAGTAAGTAAGTAAGTAAGTAAATATTATTACAAAAAATAATATACTCTGTTGTGAAGTAGGAGAAGTGTTTATTAGATGTGAAAAAATATCTGTATATGTGTTCTTGTGTTAAGGTAGCATGCATGGAATTGTAAGTTTCAAGTTGAATTACAAAATTAAAATTTAAGCCCAGTGGAATTCAGATCTTCTTCATTGCCTGAAAGGAAACATACTGAAAGAAAATTTTAATGTGTGGTTGGCCGTGCATCGTAGTTCAATATGGAATAAGAATCCAACTAGATGTCACTTAGTATATGTTTATTTCTACTTATCAGTTGCTCAACATGTTTTGTGCCACCATGTGCCCATCTTCAGGAGCTGACGACTTAGTGGTATTTTCTCTCACGTTTGTTGTAATGCCGTGGCTGTGTAGGCAGTTAGATCCGGAACGCTGTTCGTGTGTCTGTTGGAAAGTTCGAAGCACAGCTGCTTCAAACTTTCCAACAGACACACGAACAGCTAAACGGATCTAATTGCCTACACAGCCATGGCACTACAACACACGTGAGAGAAAATACCACTAAGTCGTCAGCTCCTGAAGATGGGCACATGGTGGCCCGAAACATGATGAGCAACTGATAAGTAGAAATAAACATATACTAAGTGACATCTAGTTGGTTTCTTATTCCATACTGAAAGAAAAATTTAACAGCTTTGGTATGGGTATACTTAAAGTTTATTTTCATTCTACTGAATGTATGCAGAAATGGTTTTTCTGAATTTGATAAATGGAAGAAACTACCATTGTTGTCCACAGAAGAGGGTTCAGTGTACATGATACAAAACTGTTTTATCAGTCTGCAAACATAGAACAGTATGCAAAACTTGATATTCTTACAACTGTGACTTTGAAGATCAGTGTCTTCTGGGATGTGATGCTGTGTGGTCTGGTTGATTTGTATCACACTGTCAGAGGAAACTGCTGCCTGTGTGATCTGACCCAGTGGAAGAGGCTGCAGGTTCTTCGGTAATATGTTTTATGTCTTTTGCATTTTGCATGTATTTTCTTTTCTACCCTTTCCACTAGGGAGTTTAAAATGGACAAAACAATGCACAGGGTTATCTACAGAATCAGTGAAATAAATAAGTGTTGTGATTTCAACATGGAGTATGTGACCTGTGAAGAATTTTTGTAAACTACTTCCTCACAAATAAAAGATATAAGAAGATAGAATAAGCACAGAAGAATAATTGAGACAGTGAATTTCACATTGGTATATAGGTTATAAACCTTTAAAGTCATCCATATAATTCCAAACTCTATGCCTGAAGGAGCTTCATAACATGAACATATTTTTGCGCCACAAATCTGCTCACTACCATTTGTCTCTAAAATTTACTGGACATAGCTGCATCTGATTTGCTTTTCGTCATGTACTGTTGATGCCTTTGCACACCTGGCAGTCTTGTGTATGAACTTACATGTCCGACACATGCTTATGTCAGTGTTTGTCACTGAAAGAATATCATACAGTGCACTTTATTTTGTGTACAGTGCTATGTACAGTAACATTTTGGTCAACGTGGAATCTTGTTTTAGGCCATATACACATGTCTGGTGCTACGAGAACCCTTGAACATACATAGTGCAGCGAAATAGCAGGTTTTGTACTTAAATGTTGTTATATACCATGGTTCTCGACAGTTACAGATGTTCCTAAATGTGTAATGAGCTTTCAACTGTGGATGTATAAAAGTAGTTTGGTGTGGAGGACAAATAGAAAAAAAGACCTAAAGATCAAAACATAACTTGGTAATGCCTGAAATATGATTACTTCTGTCTGTTGTGTTTTTATGGGAAGAGAAGTGTTTCAGAATCAGTGGTTTGTGTAAATGGAAAATAGTGTTTCTAGGAAATGTGTAGAACAGTTGTCTTGTGTGGCAAAAATTAAACTAAGACGATCACATAAAAAATCTGAATTTTGTCTCATTGTAAGTGGTACAAAAAACACATGAAACTGACTGCCCAACATTATTGTAGTATGTAGTCCTAATATCTGAACTTCATACATGACATGTTGAGCACATATTGTATATACACATGATATATGATTCTAGGCAATTAATTTATTTTTGTTTAGTTATATTTGATATTTATTATCCAGAGTGTGGGCCAATTGACCTGGTTGAGAAAGCCAAAACCTGCAAAGGGTTGGAAAGCTAATGGAAGAAGAAGAATAAGGGTTTGGGCAAGTCCCATTACTACAGTTTTCTATTGCTTTGTATTTGAATAATGCTCATATGAGATACTAAATACATTCCAGAACACACCATAAATTGTTAGCTTTAGTAATAAGAATGCTTGTATCAGACCCATTGTGGTATGAGCTGTACAATTTCCTGGGAAGCCTCGAGTTTCAAACGCGCGCGAATATAGCTAAGTATGACGTCATACCCAGTTAAGTGGAAATTTTCGTTCCACGGGTAGTTATATACTCTCCACAGGGAAGCAGATTGACGGTACCGTACACTCCCAATCATGGATGACGAATTTGGGTACACACATATCTTTCTAGCTCTAATCCGTGTACAATTCACCCATGGATTGTGCGCATTAGTTCATTGGCTGCCTAATCCATGTTAGCGCCGTAGTAGATCACGTGTAGGGTAGGAAGTTGTTGACGAAGGAAGATGGTTGTAGGGTGTAAAAATTCCATATTGTCTTACACTAGGTTGTTTTAATCAATGAGAAACCCCGTTTATTATCGAAAGTTATTTTCTAAATGCTGAATGTATTGCCGCAACATGCTACCCGAAGGTGAAGTGTCAAAGTGTACGTCAATTGTAGAATATGATGAGACGAATGAGACGGACGTATCGGCATTGATACCAGATGCTAAAAGTCGTAGAATTACTGCTGCCAAGACAGTTATTTCGTCGTTAGGGAATCAGCAAGATAACAAGAGCTATTCCCAGTCCTCTCCAATAGAAGTTCCCCACAACTGCGGGTTAGTAACATGCCTGAGATGTTTGTGAGAAAATACCCTACCCTTCTGCTTTTGTTTCTTGTTCAACTCTATTCATATTCGCTTGTTATTTTAACATTAAACATGCAGAAGGCACGGTAATTTTCGTAAGTGTAAAAATACAGTTCCAGCCTCACAACACAGTCCATATACATTATGCATGCCGGTCGGTATATTGTGTTGAGGGAAGTAATGGTAATTTACTTTGAGAATTATTAGACACACGTATACACACTTTGTGTCGAAGTGCAAAGTTTCCTAATGTTATAGCAGGTAGGAGGGCCAATTTAAGACATTTCCGGTCCCAATGCAAAAATAAATTTATTGACCCCACCTACGTGTGGTCCTGAACTGACAGTGCGGATAGAAGAGCAATAATTTTGGTACAAAATATATTAAAAAAAAATCTGAAATAAAATCAGCCATTTTGGGGCCCTTTGAACCTCGGGACTCCATGTAGACACTCAGAATGTGATGGCCTTAAACTAGACATTGCAGGTGGTACACATAGGTGCCGCTGGGCTTTAGAAGGTTAATGCTTATAGTATGGTATTTTTAGTTGACCATCTTTTAAAAGAATTTATGAAAGCACTTCATCACATTGTGATTATGTAAGTTAAAACGACCAGCCAAGCCACCATCCACACAACTACCATTAAAATTTGTTTATGTTGTCTAGTAACAGAGGTTTGCTTTACTGTTGAAACACATAAATTGGATTGTAATGGGTTCCCTAATATTTTAATATTGAAATTGAGTAACAATTCTATTCAGCATTGAAGATGGAGGCAGAAGGTACCTCTGAATTGTTAGTTCGCATCTACCAAACTACAAGGCATCAGATTCCAATTGAGCAACTTAACATATAGTACTCATAAAGAATAGCAAATTAATTGTAACATAATTATTATTCAAGAAAGCCTATGATTCAATTAGGAGGGGGGTTTTGTACAATATTCTCGCTGACTTTGGTGTAACCATGAAAGTAGTTGGGTTAATAAAAATGTGTTTGAATGAAACCTTTAGTAAGGTCCATATAGGCAAACATTTCTCTGATACATTTCCTTTTAAGTATGGTCTGAAAGAAGGAGATGCTTATAACCATTGCTTTGCGACTTTGCTTTAGAATATGCCATTAGGATGGTTCAGGCAAATCAGGAGGGTCTGAAATAAAATGGTACACATCAGGTTCTTGGCTTATGCTGTTGAAGGTAATTTACTGAGTGAAAGCATACATGCCATAAAGAAAAATACAGATACTTTATAAGGCACTTGTAAGAGACTTGTAGAAGTAAATGCTGAGAAAGCTAAGTGTTTGTTCATGTCTGGTGAACAGAATACAGGACAAAATCATAACATGGGGACAGGTTTTTTGAAAGTGTGGTAAAGAAGAACCTTTGCAAACCAACACTGCATACATGAAGAAATCAAGAGTAGATTGATCAAAGGGAATGCCTGTTACTGTTCAGTCCAGAATATTTTGTTGTCCAATTTGCTATCCAAAAAACTTGAAGAATAAAATACAAAACTGTAGTATCACCTGTTGTTTTATATGGGTGTGAAACTTGGTCTCCCATACTGAGGAAGGAACATAGGCTGACAGTGTTTGAGAATAGTGTTCTAAGGAGGATATTAGGGCCTAGGAAGGATGAGTTAACAGTGGACTGGAGGAAACTGCATAATGAGGAGCTGCATGATCTGTACTCTTCACCCAATACTGTTTGGGTGATCAAATCAAGAAGAGTGAGATGGGCAGGGCATGTAGCATGTATGGGGGAGAGGAGAGGTTTATACAGGGTTTTGGTGGGGAAACCTGAGGGAAAGAGACCACTTGGAAGACCCAGGCATAGATGGGAGGATAATATTAAGATGGATCTTCATGCAGTGGGATGTGGGCGCGTGGACTGGATTGAGCTGGCTCAGGGTAGGGACAGGTTGTGGGCACTTGTGAATGTGGTAATAACTCTTTGTGTTCCATAAAATGCAGGGAATTTCTTGACTAGCTGAGATCTGGTTAGCTTCCCAAGAAGGCCTCTGCTCCATAGAGTAAGTAAGTGCCTGATACAAATTTTGGATGGAACATTAATTATCTGACTGATATTTTCACACTTTCATCAATCTCAGGAGCAAGTATCTCAAATTAGGCTGACATACTTCCTTTCACACCATTTAGAATTCATCACTCACTGTCTCCTTGTCATTTCATAATAGTCTGAGTTACTGACAGCATCATTAAATAAGCTACAAATAAATACCAAATAGAAGGTAGTTCCACATTAAAACTTTTTTCCTGCAAGTCTCTTCCATGCACTGCATGTTTTTTCTTTTGGTAGAAAAACATATTTAACACTTTAAAATTTATACTGAGAGTCACTTAGTATTTTTATTTTGGCATTCAAATGCAGGAATAAAGCATTTATACAACCTCCACTATTTTTTCTGAAGATGCTGTTACACACCTTACATAAGTATAAGGTTAAAATATTGTTCATTAAAACCAGATTAAGAGGAACTCCCAGGTTTAATTAATGGTTTGTGTTTGGATCTGATGCTGTAGTGAAAACTATGTTTCCAAAGTCAAAACAACTTCCTGTCTGTACTTCATAAACAACTGAAGCCACATGTTTTGACCTTTCTTATAAGATCACATCCAGGCCCACATACAGAGAAACATCTGTGTTCTCTCCTCGAGTAAAAGACCTGGTTTCACAGCCACACACAACATGACATACAAGAAAAATATGGTGACTTATTGGGGATATCTTGCAAACAGTTGCTGCAGTAGTAACATAATGTAGGCCATGGCCACTTCCATGTCCTCAATCTACCATTCATGGCCATCCTCCCATTCTTTGTGGTATAAATCTCTGCAGTAGAGGGAATGTCATTAAATAAACTATCAACTCAGTGAGGAGTATGATGTGAAAATTAAGATAACAGTTAAAGGTTGTGTATATCATGTCTTTTGAAAAAGAGGTTTTGGGTCAGTTATTTAATTAAGAAGTCATTATCCTGTTGCATTGAACCTTGCCCTTTAAATTCCACACGGCACTAATACAGCCTGATCTGTTGTCTCCCATCTCATCTCATTATGTACACATGGCTTTAATAACTATTTAAACAGTCAGCATAATCACTGTTCACTTGTGTGTCATCATCATGCTTTTAGAGCAGTGTGCAATGATTTTTCTTGGTTGTAACACACTTGATAGAGATGATATTAGCAGATGTATCTGGTACATTGGTGGAAATTGTAATAAACTTAGAACGTGTTTATTTAAAGATAGATCATATTTTCTTTCACACGGATTTATCGGTATGGACATTGTTGTTAAAGGCATCCATTTTAAGCAGCACATTGTACACTTCTGCTTGGTTCCATATACATGAAAGTGTTTTACATTGATTGTTTTACAAGTGAAGTATGACTTCTGAAGAGAGGCGGCGCATAGAATCGTAAGTCTATCAACTAATTTTCTCACCATTTAACTGAACATTTTGTTTATAGTTGTCACGGTTTATTTAATTTAATGCCTTGGATTGGATGTTTAGCTTGGATAAGAGAAAGAAGCAATACATAAAAGAATTGTGTAACAAACCCTGCACACAATGAGTACTTGGAATAACAAAATGGACCTTTGGGGGTGACATCAATATAGAGCATGATGAAGATGGCTAAAGACTTGATCCACTGGCTGACATGTTAGCGGTGCCAAAACTTCAGTCATAACAACAGACAATAAAGTTATTTTAAATATAGTGAAATGTACCAAGCATATAAATGCAGTGGAACATGATGAAAATCATTTGTATTTTCTTTTGGGTTGTAATGCTATGCAATTTGTTAGGTATTAAGCAACATGGGGCTGCATCCAAGGCATTCATTATCATTATATATAGCAACTGTGAGAATGTTAAATCTCAGTCAGTGGTACTCTTTATCTAATAATGGGAGGTTCATGAATCAATAATATTGGGACAGGTGGGGAATACAGAGGAGAAATGAGAAAAATATACAGAATTTTGGTTGGAAAACTTTAAGAAAACTCTTGGGAGATGTAGGTGTAGTGAGAGCTTAAAAAGTAAGTGGAAGTGTAGACTGGATTCTCCTTTCCCAGTATATGTGTGGTTAGCTTTTTTGAATATTGTGGGTAATAATATCTTGATGAGCTGAATAACTTGTCTGCTCAAGGAAGACTGTGTGCGATGGAATTTGTTAGTTGTCATGTCTATGCCGTATTGTGGTTGTAATTGAAAGGTGGGACAGGAAACATAAAGCAAGATGCTCGATTTCCTTGCAGTGGTTCCAACTGACTACTTGAAAATTTTGTAGCTTTAATGTTTTTTGCCTATAGCTTGAATATTTGCTGTGTCGTGACTTTAAATATTTTAAAAATCAACTTGTAATCAACAGTTTTCACATGTACCTGAATGGAACCTAAAGGTGGTCTGAAACATGTTGGGCCATACATAAATAATTTTTACATTAATTAGTTGACGGTACTTTTTTTTTATCGCTGCTTTGGACTGTATTACTGGCAACTCTTTATCTCCTGTAGTACTACAGTCTTTTTCAGGCCATGACCACCTGAACTATGCAGCAAAATTGATTCCTGTCTAGTGCTTTGTTTGCCACCTCCACACCCCAACCCTCAACCTGGAGGGTCAGGGGTACCCCTCTTTGTCAGTTCACTCATAATCTGTCCTGCATGGGTTGTCTTTCCAGCAGATAGGCTGCTTCTGGCATATGTCCTAAGTTTCCTCATGCATGCAAGCCCCCTCCTGTGGCAAAAAAAAAATATGCCTCATACAACGAGAGGGTACCATGAAGCGGGTAGTGATGATTGAACCATACTAATGAAAAGGGGAGTTAAAATTATAACATTGTATGGCATATATTGGCAAATATTGTGATCAGACCTCTTTGAGAAACAGAAAATGAGTTGATGCTATGACATAAAAATTGTGATGTACTGTAAAGCTGTGAAATATACAGAACTGACTCAGGATAAAGTCCGTTAGTGGGCTTTGATGACTATCTTGGAGGCTTTCATAACAACAAGAAATTTCTTGACCTTGTGAGTAATTATCAGTTGCTGAAAGAAAGCGCTGTACTGTATAGTTGGTTGATGAGGAGCTCATTAATTTAATACTGTTGCAGCGCTGGAAATAGATCTGTAGTATATGGAAGTCTTTCCACTGACTCAAATAGCAGTCAGCCAGCCATTCAGCATGTCATCTATTGCATTCATGGGAAACCCAGTGGTTGTTGTGTGTTGTCTGATTCAGACCTTATTGATCGACCGTTGAATGGCAGCATAACTTCTCATCATCGCAGGGACTCTTTAACGGCAACAATTGGTAAGATTCATCCATGATGTTTATGTATTTTTTCTAGGAATATACAGTTATGGTAGGGTCATTTGAACATGATATGAACCGTTTGGCTATATGACATACAGGGAATTTGTTGACCAACTGAGAGACCCAAATTAAGAAGAATATGCTGCATGGAGTTTATTCATTTTGGAGATACTGAGTTAGAAAGTTGTTCACGTATGAGTATTGATCCTGAAGTAATGGATTCTTTTAAGTCCTTGCAAATGTATTTGAGGAGGTGGGGACATTGTCTCATTTGTTACATACTGCACTTATATTCAGGGCAAATTCAACCAAGGCACCAACTATCCTGACTGAATGTGATCAAGTTTACTTGGGTGATCAGCCACATCTTTGATTTGACACAGCTGTTCTCCTTAGAAGATTTCCTCTCTTGTAGACTTTATGTGCTCCCCCCCCACCCCCCCCATATGTGCGTGCTCAATCACACACACACACACACTTACACAAGATGCACACACATGTGCAGAGTAGAATGATGATATAAGATTTCTTGATTTAAGATTCTAGATTTCGGATTCGAAATGGCAGCTTGTGTTACAAAAGGTGTAATTCATCAACATTAATTTATGAGCACCAATTATAAAACAAACATATTGTACAAATCTGAAATATTTCCACCTTACCTTGGAATGTGTTTGGAGCACGAAAGTTAAGTAACAGATTTGCATGGGAGCCATATATTGATGTATGGTCTTGCTTATAAACCTGTACCATTAATTGGAATGTATTGTAAACTGATATTATCTATTCAGAACAATCAGCCTATTATTTTTCTTTATTTCTAGTTGGGGAGCACTGCCATCAATTAATACCAGTTACAGTAGACAGAAGGGCCCGGCGTAAACTGATCATTGCAAGTATTCTCTGTGTTTTCTTCATGATTGGAGAAGTTGTTGGTAAGTGCCAACTATGTGTTCATGTTATGAGCATATTGCTACACATCCTTGCCATTTATTAGGAGCACTAGTAAGTCAAGTTCCACCATCTTGTCTGAAGACAGGAGCAGAACGAGTGTTGACAGTGGATAATGTTCTGGGTATAAAAACTGGTCAACATGTGCATGTATCAAAAGCATTGAGAAATGAACCTGGGAACACATTTGGAAAATACAGCGTGTTACATGAATATGAACTTCTGCTGGCATTGTGCATGTTATCATTTTGTTTTGTATGTTACACTTGTCACAAATTATTACTGACCCATGATGGGCTTTATCTTTCTGTATGGCTTCCCTGAACAATTATTGTTAACACTGTCCCTTGCAGGAGGCTACCTGTCATCAAGTCTTGCAATTGCTACAGATGCAGCACACTTATTGACTGATTTTGCAAGCTTTATGATCTCGTTATTTGCACTGTGGGTTGGATCACGGCCGGCAACACGCTTCATGAGCTTTGGTTGGCATCGAGCAGAAGTTCTTGGGGCACTGACTTCTGTGCTTTTGATATGGGTAGTCACTGGAATTCTGGTCTACCTCGCAGTTCAGCGGGTCATAACTAGAGACTTCGAGATTGAGAGTACCTCGATGCTAATCACATCTGGTGTTGGACTTGTGGTAAACTTGGTGTGAGTTTTAGAATGTTCAATTTCCCATAAATTTTGTAACGAAACATACTGATGATGGAAAGAAGTGTTAAAGGTATTAAATGTTTGAAGTCTAAAATGTGCCTAGGTAATGTTTAACCTTTTGGTGCCGGAATTATTTTTTTAATTTTAGTACACCCTCTATATAAAATGTGAATAATACAGGAACCAAAAATGTTAGATTTATGAAACAAACTGCATTTTTAAGAGGAAAAAACGGAGTGTATATACCATGTTTAAAATATTCAGTACCTATATTTGTTGAATAAATATATAAAATGCAGTGTTTAGAGGTTAGTGGTGCAGTACGATCACTATAGTCGTCGTTAGGCGTCAAACGGTTAAAAGTAATTTCCTGTCCCACACTGTTTCTTACAAAAACCAATAATGCCATTTTTGTGAGAATCGTACAAAATGCGCAAATACACACTGTGGACAAAATGCGATTTTTTACATTTTAAAACATATGACCTATTTATTAAACACTGTTTCATCTCCTGTTATTTACATCTGAAGAAATTTTACTTTTGTCTGTGCTGAGAATGTACTCACTTGTTTAGAGATGAGTGTTGAAATGGTGTGGAGAGGTGATATGGAGAATACTCACTGAGCTGTTATATATAGTATAAAATACGGGAATTATGTAAACTCTTTGAAACATGGCATTTTGTGTTGGATAGCAAGTGTTTAATGTGGTAGAGGAATTCTGATGTCTGTCTTTCCCTCCGTGAACAGAGTGGCTCCATGCAGCCTCCTGATTGGTAATGGAGATTGTACCCAGGAGTCAGAGGTGCTCTTCTCCATTGTCTGGCTAGATATAGAATGTGTCACATTACCTTGAAGGCTGCATGGTAATGGTGTGGTGGTTAAGCAGAGAAGACAACCCTTGCATAAGCAAGGGCAGTGATGCATAACCCTTGGGTTACATATGGCTATCATTTTTTTTTTTTATGTTTAGCTGACTGTTCATCTCAATATAATCTTAGTAATTAACCAACTTAATGCACAAATTCTTGTTTTATAATAAGTTTATTATATGCCTCTACATGTTTCGAGCACCATGTGCTCATCATCAGGAGGTCAAAATTGTATCATATAGCATCTGTTATCATCACACCTGTAGGTGGCCATCCCTTGCACGGGACGGCCACCTACAGGTGTGATGGTACAGTACCAGATGCTGTATAATACAATTTTGACCTCCTGATGATGAGCATATAGTGCTCGAAACATGTAGAGGCATATAATAAACTTATAAAACAAGAATTTGTGCATTAAGTTGGTTAATTACTAAGATTATATGGCTATCATGTCAAAAATTTGAAATATCATGAACATTTATGTATATTGTACAGAAAGTGGAAGTCTAAGAATATGGCTGAAAATTGTCTACACATGTGCTTTTAATTACTTACTTACTCCATGGTGCAGAGTCCTTCTTGAGAAGCTAACTGGTTTGCAGCTAGCCAAGAAATTCCCCGCATTTCACGGAACCCGAAGGTTCATTACCGCACTCACAAGCGTCCGCCA
>Ga0123355_10016358_pt1 | contig 11689 bp, 12 predicted proteins | sample TergutEmb28metaG_3_FD_89872 | JGI IMG/M metagenome (GOLD analysis project Ga0123355, IMG submission 89872) | Embiratermes neotenicus P1 segment gut microbial communities from Petit-Saut dam, French Guiana - Emb289 P1 | ecosystem: Host-associated > Arthropoda: Insects > Digestive system > Gut ...
CAGCCACTCCGCACACTTCACTAGAAAATATGCCATGAACTCTTCATCACAGCCACTCCACAAAGCTAACAACAAAAATATGCCATGTATTCCTACTAACAGCTACTTCAAACGTTTCTCCAAAAAATATGCCATGCATCCTTGATCACAGCAATTCCACACTCCTCACAACAAAATATTCCATTTATTCCTACTCAAAGCCACTCCAAACTTTTCACTACAAAATATGCCATGTATTCTTCCTCACAGACACTTCACACAGATCACAACAAAATATGCCTTGTATTCCAACTCACAGCCGCTCCACTTTGCCCAGAACAAAATATGCCGTATATTCTTATTCACAGTCACTCCACAATCTTCACTAGAAAATATGCCATGAATTCTTCATCAAAGCCACTCCACAATGCTCACATCAAAAATATGACATGTATGACTACTAACAGCCACTCCACACGTTTCTCCACAAAATAAGCCATGTATCCTTGATCACAGCAATTCCACACTGCTCACTACAAAATATGCCGTGTATTCCTAATCAAAGCCACTCCAAACCATTCACTACAAAATATGCCGTGTATTCTTCCTCACAGTCACTCCACACAGATCACAACAAAATATGCCATGTATTACTACTCACAACTGCTTCACACACTTCACCACAAAATATGCCATTTATTCTTCCTCACAGCCCCTCCACTCTGCTCGGAACAAAATATGCCATATATTCTTATTCACAGTCACTCCACACACTTCACTAGAAAATATGCCATGAATTCTTCATCACAGCCACTCCAAAATGCTCAGAACAAAAATATACCATGTATTCATACTAACAGACACTCCAAACGTTTCGCCACAAAATATGCCATGTATCCTCGATCACAGCAATTCGACACTCCTCACAACAAAATATGCCATTCATTCCTACTCAAAGCCACTCCAAACTGTTCACTACAAAATATGCCATGTATTCTTCCTCACAGTCACTTCAGATAGATCACAACAAAATATGCCATGTATTCCTACTCAGAGCAACTCCACACTGCTCACAACAAAATATGCAATTTATTCCTATTCACAGCCACTTCACACTGCTGACAACAAAATATGCCAAGTATTCCTACTCACAACTAATCCATCTTCTTCACTAAAAAAAAATTTGAAATGTATTCTTCCTCAAAGCCACTTCACACCGCTCACTAAAAAATGTGACATGAATTCCTACTCACAAACACGCCACACCCTTCACCAAAAATTATGCCAATTATTCTTCCTCTCAGCCACACTAAAAATTGGTCACAAATAATATGCCATGTGTCTATTCTTTCTCACAGCAGGTCCACACTGATCACAACCAAATAAACAATGTATTCCTAATCACAGCCACACCAAATTCTTTACAACAAAATATACCGTGTTTTCTTTTTCACAGTCACTTCAAACAGCTCAAAACGAAATATGCCATATATACCTACACACAGAAACTCCATACCCTTCACCACAAAATATATCTTGTATGCTTCCTCACAGCCAATCCACACTGCTCACAACAAAATATACCATGTATTCCTAATAACAGACACTGCACAATATTCACTTCAAAATATTCCATGTTTTCATCTTCACCACCACTCCAAACTGCTCACAAAAAATATACAATGTATTCATATTCACAGCAACACCAAAACCTTCACCACAAAATATGCCATATATTCTTATTCACAGCCACTCCACACACATCACTAATAAATATGCCATTAATTCTTCATCACAGCCACTGAACAAAGCTCAAAACAAAAATATGCCATTTATTCCTACAAACAGCCACCCCACACGTTTCGCCACAAAATATGCCATGTATCATTGACCACAGAATTTCCACACTGCTCACAACAAAATATGCCGTGTATTCCGACTCAAAGCCACTCCAAATTGTTCATTACAAAATATGCCATGTATTCTTCCTCACAGTCACTCCACACAGATCACAACAAAATATGACATGTATTCCTACTCAGAGCAACTCCACACTGCTCACAACAAAATATGCCATGTATTCCTACTCACAGCCACTAAACAATGCTCACAACAAAATATGCCATGTATTCCTACTCACAGCTGCTCCAAACACTTCACCACAAAATATGCCATGTATTCTTCCTCACAGCCCCTCCACTCTGCTCAGAACAAAATATGCCATATATGCTTATTCACAGCCACCCCACACACTTCACTAGAAAATATGCCATGAATTCGTCATCACAGCCATTCCACAACGCTCACAATAAAAATATGCCATGTATTCCTACTAAGAGCCACTCCACACGTTTTGCCACAAAATATGCCATGTATCCTTGATCACAGCAATTCCAAACTGCTCACAACAAAATATGCCGTGTATTCCTAATCAAAGCCACTCCAAACAGTTCACTACAAAATATGCCATGTATTCTTCCTCACAGTCACTCCACACAGATCACAACAAAATATGCCATGTATTCCTACTCAGTGCAACTCCACACTTCTCACAACAAAATATGTCATATATTCCTACTCACAGCCAATAAACAATGCTCACAACAAAAATGCCATGTATTCCTACTCACAGAAGCTCCACAAACTTCACCAAAAAATATGCCATGTATACACCTCACAGCCCCTCCCACTGCTCAAAACAACATATGCCATGTATTTCTACTCACAGCCACTAAATAATGCTCATAACAAAATATGCCATGTATTCCTACGAACAGCCGCTCCACACACTTCACCACAAAATATGCCATGTATTCTTCCTCACGGCCCCTCCACTCTGCTCAGAACAAACTATGCCATATATTCTTATTCACAGCCACTCCACAATCTTCACTAGAAAATATGCCATGAATTCTTCAACACAGCCACTCCACAATGCTCACTATAAAAATAAGCAATGTATTCCTACTAAAAGCCACTCCACACGTCTTGCCTCAGAATATGCCACGTATCCTTCATCACAGCAATTCCACACTGCTCACAACAAAATATGCCGTGTATCCCTACTCAAGGCCACTCCAAACTGTTCACTACAAAATATGCCGTGTATTCTACCTCACAGTCACTCCACACAGATCACAACAAAATACGCCATGTATTCCTACTCAGAGCAACTCCAAACTGCTCACAACAAAATATGCCATGTATTCCTACTCACAGCCACCAAATCATGCTCATAACAAAACATGCCATGTATTGCTACTCACAGCCGCTCCAAACACTTCACCACAAAATATGCCATGTATTCTTCCTCACAGCCCCTCCACTCTGCTCAAAACAAAATTTGCCATATATTCTTATTCACAGTCACTCCACACTCTTCACTAGAAAATATGCCATGAATTCTTCATAACAGCCACTCCAAAATGCTCACATTAAAAATATGACATGTATTCCTACTAACAGCCACTCCAAACATTTCGCTACAAAATATGCCATGTATCCTTGATCACAGCAATTCCACACTGCTCACAACAAAATATGCCGTGTATTCCTACTCAAAGCCACTCCAAACCTTACACTACAAAATATGCCGTGTATTCTTCTTCACAGTCACTCCACACAGATCACAACAAAATATGCCATGTATTCCTAATCAGAGCAACTCCACACTGCTCACAACAAAATATGCCATGTATACCTACTCGCAGCTGCTCCACACACTTCACCACAAAATATGCCATTTATTCTTCCTCACAGCCCCTCCACTCTGCTCAGAACAAAATATGCCATATATTCTTACTCACAGCCACTCCGCACACTTCACTAGAAAATATGCCATGAACTCTTCATCACAGCCACTCCACAATGCTAACAACAAAAATATGCCATGTATTCTTCCTCAGAGCAACTCCACATTGCTCACAACAAAATATGCAATTTATTCCTATTCACAGCCACTCCACACTGCTGACAACAAAATATGCCAAGTATTCCTACTCACAACCACTCCACCTTCTTCACTAAAAAAAATTTAAATGTATTCTTCCTCAAAGCCACTTCACACTGCTCACTAAAATATGTGACATGTATTCCTACTCGCAAACATGCCACACCCTTCACTAATAATTATGCCAATTATTCTTCCCTTCAGCCACCCTAAAAACTGCTCACAATTAATATGCCATGTATCTATTCTTCCTCAGAGCAGCCCCACACTGATCAAAACAAAATAAACCACGTATTCCTAATCACAACCACTCCAAACTCTTCACAACAAAATATATCAAGTTTTCTTCCTCACAGTCACTTCAAACAGCTCACAACGAAATATGCCATATATACCTACTCACAGCAACTCCATACCCTTCACCACAAAATATGCCTTGTATGCTTCCTCACAGCCAATCCACACTGCTCACAACAAAATATGCCATGTATTCCTACTAACAGCCACTGCACAATATTCACTTCAAAATATGCAATGTTTTCATCTTCACCACCACTCCAATCTGCTCACAACAAAATATACCAAGTGTTCATATTCACAGCAACACCAAAACCTTCACCACAAAATATGCCATGTATTCTTCCTCACAGCCAGAGCACACTTCTCACAAGAAAATATTTCATGCATTCCTGTTCACAGCAACTCCAAACTTTTCACTACAAAATATGCCATGCATTTTTCCTCACAGCCACTCAAAATTGCTCACTAAAAATATGCCATATATTCATACTCAGAGCCACCCCTTACACTTCACTACAAAATACGCAATTTTTCCTTGAACACAGCCACTCCACACTGCTCAAAACAAAATATGCCATGTATTCCTACTGACAGCCACTCCACACTCTTCACTACTAAATATGCCATGTATTCTTCCTCACAGCCACACCACACTGATCACAAAAATATGCCTTGTATTCTTATTGACAGCCACACCACACTCTTCACTACAATATATGCCTTGTATTATTCCTCAAAGCCACTCCACACTGCTCACAAAAATATATGCCACACTGCTAACAACAAACTATTCCATGTAATCCTACTCACAGACACTCCAAAATTTTCAGCAAAAAATATGCTATGTATTCTTCCTCACAGACAGACCACCTTGGTTACAAGAAAATATGCCATGCATTCCTACTCACAGCCACTCCACACACTTCACAACAAAATATGTCATGTAATTTTCCTCACAGTTACTCCAAACTGCTCACTAAAAAATATGTCATGTATTCATAATCACAGCCACAACTCAATCTTCACTACGAAATGTGCAATTTATTCTTCCTCACAGCCCCTCCATATTGCTCACAAAATAGTATGCCATATATTCCTATTCACATAAACTCCACACACTTCACCACAAAATATGCCATGCGTTCTTCTTCGCAGCCACTCCACGCTGCTCACAAAAAATATGCCATTTGTTTCTACTCACAGCCACTCCAAACTTTCAATACAAATTAAGCCATGTATTTTTCCTCACATCCACTCCATAGTGCTCACAACAAAATATGCCATGTATTCATATTCTCAGCCTCCCCTCGCTCTTCAATAGTGAAATATGCAATTTATTCTTCCTCACGGCCACTCCACAATTCTCACAACAAAATTTGTCATGTATTCCTATTCACAGACACTCCACACTCTTCAACACAAACTATGCCACGTATTCTTCTTCACAGCCACTCCACACTGCTCACAACAAAATAATCCATATATTCTTATTACAGCTACTACACACTCTTCACTACAAAATAAGCCATGTATTCTTCCTCAAAGCCTTTCCACACCGCTCACAACAAAATATGCCGTGTATTCCTACTTAGAGGCACTCCAACGTCTTTTCTACATAATTAGTTTTATATTCTTCCTCACAGGATCTCCACACGGCTCACAAAAAATATGCCATGTATTCCTACTCACAGACACTCCAAATCTTCACCATAAAATATGCCATGTATTCTTCTTCATAGCCATTCCACACTTCTCACAAAAAATATGCCATATATTCCTAATCACAGCAACTCCACACTCTTCACTACTGAATATGCCATATATTCTTCCTCACAGATATTCCACACTGCTCACAACACAATATGCCATATATTCCTACTCAAAGGCGCTCTACAATAATCATTACAAAATATGCCATGTGTTCTTTCTGACAGCCACTACACACTGCTCAAATAAATATGTCATTTATTCCTACTCACATACACTCCACACTTATCACTAAAAAATATGCCATGTATTCTTCCTCACAGCCACTCCACACTTCTCACAACAAAATATGCCATGTATTCCTAATCACAGTCAATCCACATGCTTCACCACAAAATATGCCAAGTATATTTCCTCACAGCCACTCCACAATGCTCAAACAATTATGCCATGTATTCTTACTCACAACCACAACACATTTTTCAATACAAATAGGCCATATATTTTTCATCACAACCACTCCACACTGCTCACAACAAAATATGCCATTTATTCCTACTCACGGCCACTCCACAATCTTCACCACAAAATATGACATGTATTTTTCCTCACAGTTACTCCACACTCCTCAAAACAAAATATGCCATGTATTCCTATTCACGGCCACTCCACACTCTTCACCACAAAATAAGCCATTCATTCTTCCTCACAGCCACTCCACATTGCTCGCAACAGAATATTCCATTTATTCCTACTCACAGACACACCACACATATCGCTACGAAATACGCCATGTATAAATCCTCATAGCCACTCCACACTGCTCATAAAAGTATGCCATATAATCCTATTCACAGCCACTCCACAATCTTCACTAAAAATGTGTAACTTATTTTTCCTCACAGCCACTACACACTGCTCAGAAAAAACATCCTATATATTGCTACTCACAGCCACTCCACACCCTCCTCTACAAAGTATGCCATTTAGTTTTCCTCACAGCCACTCCACACTGCTCGAAACAAAATATTCCATTTAGTCATACTCGCAGCCACCCCTCGGTTTTCAATACAAAGTTTGCAATTCATACTTCCTCACAGACACTCCACACTGCTCACATCAAAATATGCCATACACTCCTACCCACAGCCAATCCACACACTTCACTACAATATATGTATGTATTTTCCTCACAGCTACTACACAATCCTCTGAAAAAAATATGCCATGTATTCATACTCACAGCAACCCCTCCCTCTTCACTACAAATAAGCAATTTAATTTTCCTCACAGCACTCCACACTGCTCACAACAAATTACGCCATGTATTCCTACTCACAGACACTCCACACACATCACTACAAAATATGCCTTATATTGTTCTTCACAGCCACTCGAAACTGATCACAACAAAATATGCCATGTATTCCTACTCACAGCTACTCCACACCCTTCTATACAAAATATGCCACGTAATCTTCCTAACAGCCAATCCAAAATGCTCACAAAACAATATGCCATGTATTCCTAACTACAGCAAATCCACACATTCACTACAAATTGTGCCTTTTATTTTCCTCACGGCCATTCACACTGCTCACAACAAAATATGCCATACATTCCTACTCACAGACACTCCACACTAATCACTACAAACTATACAATATATTCTTCCTCACAGAGACTCCACACTGCTCACAACAAAATATGCAATGTATTCCTATTCACAGACAATCCACACGCTTCACCATAAAATATGCACTTTATTCTTCTCACAGTCACTCCAAAATTCTCACTACAAAATATGCCATTTATTGTTCATCACAGACATGCCACACTACTCACAATAAAATATGCCTTTTGTTCCTACTCACAGACACTCCGCACGCTTCACTATAAAATATGCCATGTATTCTTCCTAACAGTCACTCCACACTGCTCACAACAAAATATGTCATGTATTCCTACTCACAGCCACTCCAAAATCTTCACTACAAAAATGCCATTTATTCTTCCTCATAGCATCTCCACACTGCTCACAAAAGAATATGCCTTGGGTTCCTACCCACAGACACTTCACACTTTACAGTAAAAAATATGACATATATTCTTTCTAACAGCCACTCCACTCCGCTAACAATAATATAAGCCATTTATTCCTACTCATAGCAACTCCAGACACTTCAGTACAAAATAAACCATATGTTCTTCCTCACAGCCACTCCACACTGCTCACAACAAAATATACCATGTATTCATACTCACAGCCACACCTCACTTTTCACTACAAAATATGCCACGTATTCCTCCTAACAGCCACTCCACACTGCTCACAACAAAATATTCCATGTATTCCTACTCACAGACACTCCACACACTTCAATACAAAATATGCCATGTAATTTTCACCCAGGCACTCCACACTTCTCACAATAAAATATGTCATGTATTCATACTCACAACCATCCCTCGCTCTTCACTACAAATATATACAATATATTCTTCCTCATACCCACTCCACACTGCTCAAAACAAAATATGCCATGTAATCCTACTCACAGACACTCCACTATCTTCACTACACAATATGCCATGTATTATTTTTCACAGCCACTCCACACTGTTCAAACAAAATATGCCATATATTCCTACTCACAGCCACTCCACACTCCTCACAACAATATACGCCACTTATTCTTCCTCACAGCCAGTCAACACTGCTCACAACAAAATATGCCATGTATTCCTACTTACAGCTACATCACACTCTTCACTACAAAATATGCCATTTGTTCTTCCTCACAGTCACTCCACACTGCTCACAACAAAATATGCCATATATTCCTACTCAAACCACTCCACGCTATTCACCACAAAATATGCCATTTATTCTTCTCCACAGCCACTCCCCAATGCTCACAACAAAACATGCCACATATTCCTACTCAGAGCCACAACACACCCTTCACTACAAAATATGCCATGTATTCTTCATCACAGCCACTCGACACTGCTCACAACAAAATGTTCAATGTATTCCTACTGACAGCTACACCACACTCTTCAATACTAAATATGCCATTATTCTTGCTAACAGTCACTCCACACTGCTCACAACAAAATATGCCATGTATTCCTACTCACAGCCACTCCACACTCTTCACCACAAAATATGCCACGTATCCTTTTCACAGCCACCCCACACTGCTCACATCAAAATATGCCATGTATTCCTACTTACAGCCACTCCACACTCTTCACTACAAAACATGAAACGTATTCTTCCTCACAGCCACTCCACACTCTTCACAACAAAATATGCCATGTATTCCTACTCACAGACACTCCACACTCTTCACTATAAATTATGCCATGTATTTTTCTTCACAGCCACTCCACACTGCTCACAACAAAATATGCCATATATTCCTACTCAAAGCCACTCCACACACTTCACTACAAAATATGCCACCTATTCTTCCTCACAGCCACTCCACACTTCTCACAAAAAATATGCCATATATTCCTACTCACAGCCACTCCACACTCTTCATCACAAATATGACATGTATTCTTCCTCACAGCCACTCCAAATTCTTCACAAAAAGTGACATTCATTCTTACTCACAGCCACTCCACACTATTCACCACAAAATAAGACATGTATTCTTCCTCACAACCACTCCATACTCTTCGCCACAAAATATGACATGTGTTCTTCCCCACAGCCACTCCACAATCTTCACCACAAAATATGCCATGTGTTCTTTCCACACTGCCGACCACAAAATATGACATTTATTCCTCCTCATAGCCACTCCACACTCTTCGCCGTTAAAATATGATATAAATTCTTCCTCACAGCCACTCCAATTTTCTCACCACAAAATATGCCATTTATTCTTCCTCACAGCCACTCCACACTCTTCACCACAAAATAGGCAATTTATTCCTCCACACAACCACTCCACACTCTTCACCACAAAATATGCCATGCATTCTTCCTCACAGCCACTCTACACTCTTCACCACAAAATACGCAATATATTCTTCCATACAGCGACTCCACGCACTTCACCAAAATTAAGCCATGTATACTACAACTCAGTAAATCCACATTATTCATTACAAAATATGCCATGTATTCTTCCTAACAGCCACGCCACTCTCTTCACCTCAATATAGGCGATTCATTCCTCCTCACAGCCATTCCACACTCTTCACCACAAAATATGACATGTATTCTTTCTCACACACACTCCACACTCTTCACCACAAATAATTCCATTTATTCTTTCTCACAGCCACACCACACTCTTCGCCACAATATATGCCGTAAGTTCTTCCTCACGCCACTCCACACTGCTGTCTATTTCTCCTCGCAATTTAATATATTCGTGGCAACTACAGAACAGGTTCATTTTTTTTTTCTCCCACTTCTCTGTCTTTGTTGCCCACCAGCAATACAAAAACAAATTCATGATATTAGTTTCCTTTCACAAGCTTCATCAAACACATATAAGACTGTGAATTTGTATGGAGAATATATGCAGGGCACTGTCAATAGGGAGCAGCTACAGACAACGAATGACCATCCTGCTGACGTCATATTTTCCAAGGTTCCTTGTTGACCGCCATTTCAAGATCTTGATTCTCAGCTGTTGCACGTGAAAGGTGGGAATCCCAGGGGCTGATTCAACACCATCTCATCTTCCAGTTATATTTCTCCTGCAATTGAAAGCACAAATATCACTGACGTGCATATCAATATTTTCTTTACCTATTATATTTAGCTCTAGTGGTAGTAGTGCCGGGATAGCTGAGTCGATATAGCGACTCGCAACGGGCTGGGCGGCCCGGAGATCGAATCCCAGCGTGGGACGAGATTTCCCGCAACCGTTCATACCGGCCCTGGTGCCGACCCAACCTCTTTAACGGGTCTCTTTCCCGGGGGTAAAGCGGCTGAGGCGTGACGTTGCCAACCACACAATCTAGTGCCGAGTTTAAAGAAGGTGTTGTGCTATACCTCTACTTCCCATCGAGCCTTCGTTGCTTGTTCTAGGGCGACCTTTATCTTTACCTTACACTGGTAGTTAGGTTGTTTTGCGGAACGGCACTCCGCCTGCCCATGCGAACGCCCAGACGTCTAAAAATCCCTTAATAATCCACACAACCAAACCACATTCCGATGACACGAAGAGACTGTAACCACAGAACAAGATATTTATATGCACCGACCTGAATTTAATGGGGGAAGTGTTATTAAAGAGAAACTACGCTGGCCATTGTGTATAGTGCCCTTATTAGGGTGGAGATAAAATTAAAATTACCGTCATAGTTAGTTTAAATTTTAAAAGGTGTTAAATTTTTATATTTGATAGATTGGATTGATTCGTTTTTATTAGTAAAATTAGTGTGTTTCACTAATAAAAACACATCCATCCACACTAGTTTTACCTTCATTTTTATATGGGTCAGAAAATTTGACTCTAACAGCCTTGCAAAGACGAAGAATTGAAGCGGCAGAAATGAAGTTACTGAGACCTCTGAGAGGCTACACCCTTTATGACCACAAAACAAATGACTACATATACCGCGAACTACAGATTACAGGCATACTAGACAAGATAGACGAATACAGACGGAACTGGTTTTCACACTTGCAAAGAATGCCACAAAACCGAATCCCTTTGAAATCATACCACTACAGACCACAAGGAAGGAGAACAATTGGAAGACCGAAGAAGCGTTGGC
>Ga0123355_10016359_pt1 | contig 11689 bp, 11 predicted proteins | sample TergutEmb28metaG_3_FD_89872 | JGI IMG/M metagenome (GOLD analysis project Ga0123355, IMG submission 89872) | Embiratermes neotenicus P1 segment gut microbial communities from Petit-Saut dam, French Guiana - Emb289 P1 | ecosystem: Host-associated > Arthropoda: Insects > Digestive system > Gut ...
GAAATTGAAGTGGTGGAAAGCACAACAAGCAAAACATAAATTTTTGCAACCTAATGATTATGACAACGGGGGATATGTTTGCACTCAAATCGACGGAAGTTTAATCAAACCGCATTATGTCTCCGACCATTTTAAACGTTTGCTTGCAAACAATAAAATGCCGCCAATTCGTTTTCACGATTTACGCCATTCGTCAGCAGGGTATTTGAAACATCTTGGGTTCGATTTAAAAGATATTCAAACTTGGTTGCGGCACGGCGATATTCAAACTACAATGAATATCTACGTCAATCTTGATATGGACGCGAAGCGAGGAATTGCTGATAGCCTTAATGAAAGATTCGCGGCGTTTAGATAGTGCGTATTTTGGAAATCGTGGACATTATCGTGGACATTGGCAAAAAACAAGAAAAATTTTAGTTGACAGAAAAAAAGAACTATGCTATAATGCAAAGGTTGCAAGGGTTTGCAACTTCATTGCCCGGGTGGCGGAACTGGCAGACGCCCAGGACTTAAAATCCTGTGGGAGCAATCCCGTACCGGTTCGATTCCGGTCCCGGGCACCAATCCTTTAATCCACTGATACTCTTATGTTTCAAGAGTATCAGTGGATTTTTGCTTTTGCTAAAAAATTACTATTTTTAGCAAAATCCAAGTGCTTTCTAACGAGTTTTCTAACGAAATTCTACAAAGGCAATAATTCGCCCAACGCTTTACCGCATTTGATTTTGTTTGAAAAACCAAAATGTCCGTAGATATCCACCGTTGTGCTTATTGAGCTATGACCGAGCCAATTGCTGATTTCATAAACATTTTGGTCTAACGAGAACAACAATCCAGCGCAAAGGTCTTTTGAAACAGTATCTGTTCACATATCAAATGTGAATAACAACATAATTTATGCAGATGAACTTGAACCAATTTTTATAAACAAAGAAGAATGGCATAGCCTACTATCATTCTTTGTTTTATCTTTCTCTGCCAATGTTTTAACCTTGACAACAGTAGATTTGATAGTTATAGTTTTACTCACAAAGTCCACATTTCATTCAAAACTCTTGTGGACAATAGTCAATAGATTGTACACAAAAAGTGAAAATAATTATCTCTGATTGTAAAATTTATCATACACACTTTTGCCGCTTTCGCATAATATAACAATGACAAGCTGGTGTTTCATACACACAGTACATATTTTTTTGCGCCGTCCTACATAATCCTATATATTAAATTCTATATATTTTATTTAGGATTATGTATAAAAAAATTTAAATATGCGGCAAACAACTAAGCAAACGAGGAGACGATTGTAATAAACAGCTATAACTGTGAACCAAATAATACTGTAATCGCGCAACAAAACGCCAATGTTTCGGCGCCGGTTACTGTAAAACCAAAAGTAAACACAAAAGATTTGAGAATGTACCCCTGTGGGCATCCGGTCATTGAGTAAAATTCTTGCGGGAACGGACACTCCGATTATAAGTTTGTGCTTTCTCAAAATATACGTGTTGAAATACCAATAGAAATTTCAGCGGATGCAATAGTGGGGAGCGCGTATATTGATGATGAACTTTAAAGAAAGAAGGAAAAATTAAAAATGAGTTATAACACTATAGCCGATTATTCGGTAGTAGCAGGAACGCCAAATCTTAAATTTCAAGTTGAGCTTGATGTCCCAAATTGTGTATTAAAACCGGATTTGGGAAAAAATCAGAAGTTCACCTATATTATTGCCCCTAAAGGCAGCGGCAGCTACGAAAACGTAACAGCTTTTATATTAGGCGTTGATGAAAATATAAAAGCCAACCAAATAAAAAATATTTCCGTAACCATTGACGGCATTGGTCGAACGGTACTGTTTAACGTACCGGGCGCAAACGTAATTTTAGGAAAATCCGGCTTGGAATTTGATTTCGCGCTAAGCTATCTCGGCACTATGAAGGTGAGTTTTGAACTAACCGAAGCATTTGAAATTGATGAAATACCTGTGAGCCTTAAAGGTATTGCCGGCGCGTTGAAAAGCGGTCTGAAAATAGGAGGTCCGCTTGGATTATCCGAGCCCGACCCCGACCCGGATGACCCGGAATGTGTTGAGGGAGAGCCTTGTGAGAAAACCGCCGAAAAGATACTTGAGGTTTCGGTGCCTATCTCTGTAAAGCCGTTTGCCAAACCGCATAAACCCGAAGTAAGTTGTATAGGCAACGTGGAGATTCATCCGGGTATCAAGCCCTGCCCTAACAAGAGTGACCGCTTTGATTTTACAGTTTCGCAAAAAATTAAAGTTAAAACACCTGTGGAGTTCGGTGCGGAAACCTGTTTTGACAAAATGTGCGTAGAGGAAATAGAGGAATAATACTGATAAAACAGTCACCTATATAGGATAACCCAAGCCCTGCATTTGAAGCCGGAAGACTACAAACGCCGTAGCCGTAAAGATTACAGTTTGGACGAAATCCGCACAATGTACGGCACAAGTGGGAAAGTGAACAGCAACGTCACGACAAAAATTGATAAGAAAACAGCGTAATACAAAAATCCCACTCTACAAAAATGTAGGGTGGGAATTTTTTTGCTCCAAGGTGTGCCGTATTTTTTTTGTAAAACGTGTACGGCGGTTTTTCCTGTTCCGCAACCCCTTATTTCATTGGGTTTCAGAAAATTTGGAGCGGGTGATGGGAATCGAACCCACGCAACCAGCTTGGAAGGCTGGGGTACTACCATTGTACTACACCCGCTCGTCCGCTCGGCACGCAATTTTAAATCACGCGCCGAGCAACAAAAAACATTATACCAACTCATTCGACTTTTGTCAAGAGTTTTTTCAAAATTAATTCAAATTATTTTTCCGCAACCAAATCACTCCGTTGTAATCAATACAGTTTGCGAATCCTGACACCACTCAACGTCTGCGCCGAAGAATTCGCTGATAAACCGAAGCGGCACGAAAGTTCGGTCGTTCATTATCATCGCAGGAACATCCATTCCCGCAACCGTTTCACCGATTGCGAACTTCAAACTCTCACCATCAATCACAAGCGTAACCTCGCGCGTATCCTCGTCCCACTCAACCTCCGCGCCAAGCGCTTCGGCAATCACACGAATCGGAACCATAGTTCGGTCGTTAACCATCACCGGCGCAACATCGTCGAACTCCAGCTTTTCACCATCGAGCAACACGCAAATTTCGCCACAATCGCAAGTTTGCAACGGCAATTCCTCTAATTCTTCTTCGTCAACCTCTTCCGAATCTTCGTACTCGTCAACGTATTGATTATCATTGCCGATATCTTGCTCGTCGCAATCATCGTCACACGGTGGCTGGGGTTCAACAGGTCGTGTTGGCGGCAATGCATCTACCCTCTGACCGTTTCGCTCAAGCCATTGGTCTAACACGACATCCGTGTTATTGCGGCAAACATACACTACCTCTGTGTATATCGTTACTGAGAACTCTCTGCCTAAAAACTCTCTTGGAATTTCAAATCCCTGCATAGGAAAAGGAATTTCAACATCCGGGGAAAAGCTCCCGGACGTATCCATATCTCTCCTTGTGCCCAAAAACTCAAAATTTATGACATCACCAAAGTCTTGTATCGCTGTAATATTGTGATGGAATGCCGGGATTTGAAAATAAAGCAGAAAAAAATCTTCAAAAAAAGATTCATCACCAAATACAAAGGCGGCTTGCTGCTGTCCGCGCCCCATGTACTGAAACCGCTGTCTCGCTCCGGAAGCAGATGTGATTATCTCTCCATTTCTGCTGGCATTAAGAATCTGTATTCTGTTAACACTGCCTAACTCCCAGTAGTTCAAAGAATTATTTAATTGCCAGTCACCTGTAGAGCGAACGTTGTTTACAAGATGAGTTATATCTGCCCATTCTTGCGTAGATATATCACTATCTGCAAATACGCTCATCCCACTTACCGTAATCAGCAAAATCATTGCCAACATCACACTAATAAACTTTTTCATCTCACACATCTCCTTTTATTTTTATTGCTTGTGTAGGGGCGGCATCCTGCCGCCCGCCGCCCCCCAACGCCCTGCCCTAACAAAGCCCTCTTTCGTAAAGAGGGTGGCAACGCCGCTTTTGCGTTGACGGGTGTTTTGTGCTTTTCATTGTCAATTATCCATTATCAATTGTCAATTGTTTACTACTTCGGCACACTCTCCCAATCCTTCAAAAACGTCTCAATCCCCAAATCAGTCATAGGATGCCCAACCATCTGCATAAGCACATCATGCGGAATCGTCGCGATATCCGAACCTGCCGCCGCCGCTTCGGTAACCTGCCGCGCGTTCTTAATGCTCGCCGAAATAATCTCAGTTTCAATCCCGTGAACCGCGAAAATATGCGCGATTTCCTCAATCAGCGTAATTCCGTCCTGCGCGAGAACGTCCAGCCGATTAATAAACGGACTAACATAAGTCGCGCCGGCTTTCGCCGCCAGCAACGCCTGCGCCGCCGAGAAAATCAGCGTAACATTAGTTTTAATTCCCTCTTTCGCGAGAATCGCGGTCGCCTCAAGTCCACCCTTGCACATCGGAATTTTAATGATAATATTCTCGTGAATTTTAGCAAGCTCGCGCGCCTCTTTAACCATATTTTCCGCGTCAAGCGAAATAACCTCCGCCGAAATCGGACCGTCAACGATGGTGCAAATTTCCTTGATAACCTCAACAAAATCCCGCCCCGATTTCGCGATAAGCGTCGGATTCGTCGTCACCCCACAAATAATTCCCATCTTATTCGCCTCGCGAATGTGCGCAACCTCAGCCGTGTCAATAAACAGTTTCATATGTACCTCTCCTTTATAAAATTAAAATTTTTCCTACATATAATACCATACTTCAACAAACCCTGTCAACCCACATTTTTCACGAAACAAATCACTCGCTCAATCTCCGCAAACCCGCACCGCTTATGGAATCGCTCGCTATCCGAATTGTCGACAAAGCAATCCGACGCAAGCTCGCGAATCCCTCGTTCCAGCGCGAATTCCTCAGCATACACAATCATCTCCCGCCCAATCCCTCGACCTCGAAATTGCGGCAGAACGTAAATCCCCTCAACGAACGCAACCGGCGATGTTTCCGTCCCATTCACGTAATCGTTCCGAACCGACAAATTCATAAATCCAACAAACTCGCCGCCAAGCTCATACAAAACGCCGACTTCTCGCTTATTCTCAAACCATTCCTCGCACTCAGCAAGCGATTCCTCAAACGTCAAGTGGCCGAACAACATCGCATGCAACCTCGCCCACTCGCCCAAATTCGCCTTATCAATCGCAACAAAACTCATACTCCTCGCCTCCAATTCTCCCCAATCTTACCACACAATTGTAACAATTTCAAGAATAATTCCTCAAAAAGGTAGACAATCCAACTCAAGTGTGTTAAAATACCTTTAACTATGCAAAATTTGAGGTGAAAACCATTGAAAATACTAACGTTCCGCGGCGGCGTAACACCGCCCGAAAATAAATTAGAAACCTGCCACATCCCGTCCAAGCGAGTAAATCCGTCCGAAACGATGACATTCCTAATGTCGCAAACCAACAACGGTGACGCGCTTTGCGTACCCACCGTCAAAGTCGGCGAGCAAGTTTTGGTCGGGCTAATGATTGGCGCTCCAACCGACGACACGGCGGCTCCAATCCACTCGTCTGTGTCCGGCAAAGTCATCGCAATCGAACCGCGAACCCACCCAAGCGGCAAGCAGGTTCAAGCCGTAATCGTTGAGAATAACGACTACGACACTCCCGCGCCCGCAGTTTCGGCCGGAAGAAATTTCAGCATGCTATCCCTTGACGAAATCGTTGAAATCGTCCGAAAATCAGGAATTATCGACTCAAGCGGCGGCAATTCGCCGACCCACCTAAAGCTCACGCCCAAAGAAGGCAAATCCATCGATTCAATCATCATAAACGCCGCAGAATGCGAGCCTTACATCACCTGCGACCACCGCGCAATCCTCGAAAAACCGTACGAACTAATCAACGGACTTAAAGTTCTAACCCAAATTTTCGGCGCGAAGCAAGCAATCATCGCAATCGCCGAGAACAAACCCGACGCGCTCAACCTCCTGCGCCAGCTTATCAAACGCGAGAAGTTGGACGTGAAATTCGTAACCGTAAAACCAAAATATCCGCAAGGAAGCGACAAACAAATCGTCAAAACGATTCTGAAGCGCAAAGTTCCCGCAAACGGAACGCCGGCCGACGTCGGCGCGGCAGTGTTCAGCGTCACAACCTGCTGTCAAATTTACCGTTCCATCATATTAGGAACAGCGCCAACCGACCGAGTTGTCACAGTCGCAGGCGATTGCTTAGAAAATCCAATCAACATCCGCGTCCGAATCGGAACGCCGATTTCACACATCATCAAATCGCTCGGCGGCTTCAAATTCGACCCGGAAAAAGTCATAATCGGCGACTCAATGACAGGATTCAACGTCCAAGATTTAGACATTCCAATCACGAAATCAACCAACGGAATCATCGCGCTCGGCAACGTCAAAATCCCGCCCGAGCAACCGTGTATCCGTTGCGGAACCTGCGTTCGAACTTGCCCAATGAAGCTAATTCCCGCCGAACTCGACATTCAAGCGCGGAGCGGCAATTTCGACGCGTTGCAAAAACTCAACATAAACGATTGCGCCGAGTGCGGAGCCTGCGCTTACGCGTGTCCGTCCCGCCGCAACATTGTGGAATCCATAAATTCAGCAAAGCGAGGTGAGCGGCTTGGATAACCTAAAACGAACCCACGCGCCGCACGTGCGCGCCGAAAATTCGGCTCAACGCATAATGTCAGACGTTCTAATCGCCCTAATTCCCGCAACGGCGGCAGGAATCGTGCTAATGGGTTACCGCGCCGCGATTCTAATCTTCGTCTGTATTGCCTCGGCAATCCTCGCCGAGGCGGCGTGGCAAATCGCCTGCCGTAAAAAAATCACGACATTCGACCTGTCCGCAACAGTAACAGGTCTGCTTCTCGCGCTCCTTCTTCCGGTAACTTTGCCATTTTGGATTGCCGCAATCGGCTCGGCATTCGCAATAATCATAGTCAAACAATTCTTCGGCGGCTTAGGTTGCAACTTCGCGAATCCCGCGCTCTCAGGCGTTGCGTTCCTCTTCTTCTCATGGACCGCCGCAATGACTCGCTGGACCGCGCCATTCACACCGCTCGCAATCAATAACAACGCCGACGTTGCACTGAACGCAACTCCGCTCGAAATGTTCGCTGAAGGCTCGGAAATCCTGCCGGAATACTTGGATTTGCTCCTCGGCAACGTCGCGGGAACAATCGGTGAAACCGCGTCATTCGCGCTAATCCTCGGAGCGATTTACCTAATCGTACGGAAAATTATCAACTGGAAAATCCCCGCAATATTCATCGCGACCGTCGCGGCAGGAACATTTATATTCGGCGGCGAAACCGGATTTTTCACCGGCGACCCGCTGTTCCACGTCCTCGCGGGAAGCTTGTTGCTCGGTTCAATATTTATGGCAACCGACCCGGTAACAACGCCGCTAACCTCGTTCGGGCAAGGAATCTTCGCCCTCGGCTGCGGAATCCTAACGGTAGTAATTCGCCTTTGGGGCGGGCAACCCGACGGCGTAATCTTCGCAATCCTGCTAATGAACGCGCTAACTCCGCTAATCGACAAAATCTCCCGCCCTCGCAGGTTCGCGAAACCAAAAAAGGAGGCGACCCACCATGCCTAAACCCAAACAACCTTGGCACAAAATATTCTGGGCAAACCGAAACAAACGCTCAGCCGTTACGCTTATCGGGCTTTTTCTGTGCGTTTCGACGTTGTTAGTCGTCGCGAACAACTTCATCGAGCCGATTGCCGACGAAGCAGCCCAAATCGCCGACGAAGACGCAATGTCAGACCTTTTCACAACAGAAACAACTTTCGAACGAATAAACTCGCCCAACGTTAACTTCTTCGGCGACCTCGCCTCGATTGACTTCATCTACGAAGCGCTCAACGCAAGCGGCGAAACCCTCGGTTACGCAGTAGCCGTCACCACCGACGACATCAGAATGATGGTGGGAATCCGCGACATCGACGGACGGTTTTGGTATGAAGACTCAACCCTGCGAATCAGCCGCATAACAATCCTCTCAATGCCGCCTGCTGTCGGAACCGTAACACGCTCAGACGTTTACGACTTCGTAATGCAATTCAGCGGCCTAACGGGAACCGCCGAACTAATCGCCATCGACGCGCCAATCGGCAACCAAGTCCTCTCGATTACCGTCGGTTGTTCGGTGTCAGAAAGCATAACATACGCAATTAACCACGCATTTTCAGCGGTTCAAACAATCGTAGACGACGAAATGCTCACCCGCGCTCAAGCCGAGCAAATCATCGACGATATAATCACTCAAACCGACATTCAATTGTACTATATGATAGACGACAACGGATATTACCCATACCACTCGCAAGGAGGCGAATAGCAATGAAACGATTCCTAACCGAAAACCCGAATTACCTGTTTTTGTTAGCGCTCACTCCGGCGTTATTCGTAACCGCAACCCTCGCAAACGCCGTAACAATAAGCGTTCTAACATTGGCAGTGCTGCTCTTCTCAACCGCGGCAATGTCTGCGATAGCTAAATTCATACCAAACCGAATCCACCTAATTTCCCGCCTCGTAATCATAGCGGGCTTCGTAACCCTGCTCGAAATGTTGCTAAACGCCTACTTCCGTGGCTTAGCAACACAACTTAACGCGCTCGCAATCCCGGCAATCCCGCTAATCGTAGTCAACTGCGCAATCCTCTCCCGCGCGAACGCGAAAATATCCAACATCAAAAACCCGATAATCTCGGACGTTGTGAACAGCGCAATCGCCGGACTCGGATTCGCCGCAATACTAATAATCACCGCAATCTTCCGCGAACTCCTCGGCGGCGGAACGCTCTGGGGAACCAACGTATTCGGCAACAACTTCGCCCCGGCAAGTATACTCAAACAAACCCCGGGCGCATTCCTAATCCTCGGAATCCTACTCGCAACCATACTACGAAAACGTAAAGGCGAATCGCCTTCGCCCGCAAGTGATAAATAAAACTCAACCAACAGGCGAACGCAATTCGCCCCTACAAGGAGGCATAATATGAACGACCTAATTCTACTCGGCATAACCGCCGCGCTAATCAACAATTTACTGCTCGTCCAACTGTTAGGAGTCGAGTCGCTTCCAAACGCGTCGAAAAGCATCAAGTCTGCCGCAAAATTCGGACTTTTGGTAACATTCGTAATGCTCTGCGCAACCGTCCTCACATGGTACACCAACTCAGCTTTGCGATATTTGCACGGAATTATCCCCGTAGAACATCTGCAAACCCTTACATTCGTTGTAGTTGTCGCAGGTTTCACGCAACTTTGCGGCCTTCTCATCCGCAAGAAAATCCCCTCGCTTCACAAGCGAATCGGACGAGATTTCAAAGCCGTAACGGTCAACAGCGCAATCCTCGGCATCGTAATTATCAACATCAACCAACCCGAAATCCTAAGCGACCGATTCGCGCGCGCAATGATTGACGGCGGCGCCGCAGCGCTCAGCTTTCTAATCGCGCTCGTCATCCTCGCAGGAATCCGCGAACGGTTAGAGCTTCACAACGTCCCAAAACCGCTCCAAGGCATACCAATCGCACTAATCTCAGCGGCGCTAATCGCAATCCCGTTTATGGCGCTTCGGTAACCCTTTCTTAAAGGCTCCTTTTGCGGTAGATTGCACGAAATCGAAGATTTCGGCAATCCTCAAGGGCGAATCGTTAGCAAAATCAAAGATTTTGACGGTTCTGCCAAAGGAGCTGTCTGCGAAGCTGACCGAGGATTGTGCTTTTAAAGCCCTCTTTTGAAAGAGGGTGGCACGCGTTTCTTGCGTGACGGGTGTTTGTGCGGACACGTTTTTCGTCCGCTGGCGAACGCAGTTCGCCCCTACAAAATAGAAAATGGAGAACACACAATGCTACATCTATACTTCGGCAACGGAAAAGGTAAAACCTCCGCGGCAATCGGACTTGGAATCCGCGCTTGCGGCCGCGGCAAACGCGTGCTAATGGTGCAATTCCTCAAATGCCAACAAACAGGCGAGCAACTCTTCCTGCAAGATTGTGAACAATTCGTAATCCGCAGATTCGAGTCGCAACACGGATTCGTAATCAATCCAACGCCCGACCAACGCGAACTGCTCAAATCCGAAATCGCTCAAGCGTTCAACTTCGCCAAATCCGAAGTTCAAGCCGGCAACTGCGACGTCCTAATCTTAGACGAAGTTCTCGACGCCGTCGAATTAGGATTCTTAAACAACGCCGAACTTATAGCGCTTGCGAACATTGGAAATAATAAAAATATCGAACTCGCATTCACAGGCCGCAAACCGTCGGACGAATTACTCGAAATCGCCGACTACGCAACCGAATTGAAATTAATAAAACACCCATACCAAAAGGGCGTAACCGCCAGAGAAGGGATTGAATATTAATGCCACTTTTTCAACGCTACAACAAACCGGGTCCCGGCGTGGACGAAAACGCGCCGCAAAGGCGCAGTTTTTTCCACTTTTTAGAGCTATTCTTTCGCAAATTCGGAAAGCTGATTCAGCTTAATTTGCTATACTTAGTAACAATCATCCCAAGTTTTGTAATCCTATATTTCCTCGGACTTTTCGTGCTAAACCCGATTTTATCAACGTTTCCCGAATTCGCCGGAGATTACGGCGAACAAGCCATTAACGCGGCAACATTTCTGCTAACAATCCTCTTCCCGCTTACAATCATCTGCGTATTCGGCGCAGGACCTGTAACGGCAGGCTTCGTCTACGTTCTTCGCAACTACTCGCGCGAGGAACACGCGTGGCTGCTCTCCGACTTTTTCGAGCATACTAAAAAGAACTTCAAACAATCGCTCTGCGTATTCCTAATCGACATCGTAGTAATCTTCGCCGTCTTTTTCGGAATCAACTTCTACCGTGTGCAATTCCCGCAGTTCGCATTTTTGCTCTCGGTCGCACTGCTTGTATTTTTTGTAATATATACGCTAATGCACCTATATATATATCCTATGATGGTAACGTTCAAACTGCCGCTTCGCGCGCTGTACCGAAACGCGCTCATATTCGCGCTGGCAAGACTGCCGCAGAACATCGTAATCACGGCGTTTATCCTCGGATTCATATACCTCACGGCGCTATTCGCCCCGCTTTCGATGTTCCTAATGGTGCCGCTAATCCTCTTCAGCCTCTGCGGATTCACCTCAGTATTCTGGACATATCCAACGCTGAAGAAACATATGATTCTCGAACAGGATAATAACGTTAAACCGTAGGGGACGCTGTCCCCAGCGTCCCGCGGGCGGCATAGGACTGCCGCCCCTACAAAAAAGGAGCAAACATAAATGAACCGACAAAAAATGGTCAAAGGCGCAATGATTCTAATGCTCGCCAACCTAATCACCCGCCTAATCGGCGCGGGATTCCGAATCCCGCTCAACTTCGTTATTGACCCATTCGGATTGGGCATTTTCAACATTGCGTTTCAAGTTTTCGCCATAATGTTTATAGTCGCAACCGCAGGTTTTCCCGTCGCAATCTCAAAAATGATTGCCGAAACCAACGAACGGCTGATTGGCACAAAAGATGAAGGCAACTCCTACCAC
>Ga0123355_10016360_pt1 | contig 11688 bp, 8 predicted proteins | sample TergutEmb28metaG_3_FD_89872 | JGI IMG/M metagenome (GOLD analysis project Ga0123355, IMG submission 89872) | Embiratermes neotenicus P1 segment gut microbial communities from Petit-Saut dam, French Guiana - Emb289 P1 | ecosystem: Host-associated > Arthropoda: Insects > Digestive system > Gut ...
GAGGATGTAGTGCCAGGAGGGCCTTTAAACCTAAATTCTACTAACCTACCCAGACCATGGTCACCGCGGAAATCCTCGCCTTCAGGGAAAATTCCCACGGTAGAACCAGGAGTCGAACCCGGGACCTCATGATTAATAGGCAGAGACTCTGACCACTAGACTACGAGGCTGGTCGTTTATGAAGTAAATACAGGCCAAAATGTCTGGTGTCCCAAACGATGACGTGACTGTCTCATGACTTTGAATAACTGGTTTTCAGATTGGAAAAAAAAAACTCTGGGAAATCGTAAGATGAAGAGGGTGTTTTGGATCAGAATTAAACTGCGGACAGCTGAAGAGTTTGGAAGGTGAAAATATGTGAAAAAATACCCCCCCCTCTCTAAAGATTTCAGTTGCCTCAAAAAAATGAAGTCACCCTGAAGAAAAAAGAATTTTTTTTTATCTGGAACAAACATTGTAATCTACACGCCAAAAAAATACAAACTCGTAATTCGCTTAACTCCAGCAATTAAGGCCTAAACACTTACAATTTACAGAATTTAGTATTAAATTCAAGCCGATTTAAGTTGTGCAATTTTGTAAATAATTTAATGATCCAGGTCATAAAGTATGACAGGATATTACATAAAACCGGTTTCGACAACTTTGTTACCGTGAGTAGGAGGGGAATCCAGGTTATAAGATGCTTCCTCCCTTGTAAGCCGGGGCCGACATCCAGTTTTCCGGTATCAGCAGTTGAACCGTATTCTTTGAAATTAACTGAGATCGCCACAGTGTGAGTCACATACTGCAGTCAACACGAGCCATGGACCGGAAGAGAAAAACATTTATGAAAATTATATGACAAAGTTGTGGGTTTATATAAGTAATTTAATGTCCAATATACGTGCATATCTCGCAGTTACATTAACTCTTTGACGCCTAACGCCCCCTATAGGGGTCGTACCGCACCGCTAACCTCTAAACGTTGCATTTTATACATTTATTCAACAAATATAAGTACTGAATACTTTAAACACGGTATATACTCTCCGTTTTTTTTTCTGTTCAAAATGCAGTTTGTTTCATAATTCTAACGTATTTGGTTCCTGTATTATTCACATTTTAATACACAGGGTGTGCTAAAATAAAAAAAATAATTACGGCGCCAAAAGGTTAAACGTCTAACATTCCGATAATATGATTAGTTAAGTTGTGATCTAGGTCTTCTAGGATATGACGCCACGTGGTCTGTTAGGCAGGTACCAAAGTTTTGAGATAAAGTCCTGCGTTCAACTCCTTTCATGATGAGGGAGGCAGCATGGTCACTTGAAACGTTTGTAGATCTCTACTAAAATACACGCGGTTCCGCTTCCAAAAATAACTTAATTATAAAATTCGTCGCCCCGATCGGATTATTGTGGCGGAGAAGTGGCCGGTGCGAAATTTGGCGTCAGCTCCCTTCTGTTGACTAAGGGTTACATAGTATGACTCAGTTAAGCCATAATACTCCTGAATATTACTTCAGCTGGACCATGACGGATTCGTTCTGCACCGTTGAACATCTAAGATAATTTTAAATTATATCAGACATCCTTAAAATTCGACAATTTATGGTCGAATATGATGATTGTCGCAAAAAAAAGGCATTCGGAGCTGAAAACTTCCAGTTAACGAGAATTTCGTGAGCTGTTTCCAGCATCTAAGGAGATTCACGAAGAAGAATTTCTATCAAAATACCCAAAAAATGTGATTAAATTTTCCCTGACACTGAACTAAACTTACACAACTAAAAAAAGTGCTGAAATATTTAAAATCTATCAATTTCCATGGACAGTACTTCCACGAAACAGCCAGTTTTCACAGCTGGATTTATAAAAATTTTCAAAACACATGGAACTCTTAACTTCAAGATAATATTTGTGACTTTTTACAGGTATATAAAAAAATAAATCATACGCAGGCATAAAGAACAGCGAAACACACAAAGAAACACAACAGTAGCATGATAAAGAAGAGGAGGAAGATGATAATGATGATGATGATGATGATAATAATAATAATCATCATCATCATCAGTGACATATGCGGAGGGATATCCTTTCTGATAACTAGATTTGTGTAATATATTAAGAATTCTGCCCAAGCGTCAGGCAGTTAGTATTTTTGGGTATCTGGGAGGCAAAATGAAAAGTACAACCATGTTTGTGAGCAACGTTTTGAGTTACTAAGGGTTTGTACACGCTTATCGCTACGTTACACACAGCTGATAAACAAGAAACAGAATGTATCTAATGAGTATTAACCTATTAATATTCGCAATCACTCTCCTCATTTAAAATCCACTATTTTAAGTTCATTACTCATCCTTCATGCAGCTTTTAGGACACACACACTGTAGTTCGTTACACGGTGGGTGTAAACAGAAACTTAAACCACACATAGGCCTAATTTGTATTTGCGTTGTATTTAAATATACTTTCAATAGCTCAGTATACAGTATTCGATGCTAACGATGATTAGTACATAATTAATTCGAAAGAAACTTTCATAAAGTGTATGTGACTTACTTTAACGTGCATTTCCGGCATTGGCATGGGTGTGCTGAGGATAACCACGAAAATCATAGCCTGTTATGGGCCTCCATTGGAATCAGGGAAACTCTGGGCATATTGGCGTGGCAAATATTCATCCGTGAATTTCGTGGTGCTACTGATGATGATGATAAATATTAATCAACTGAAGTTTAATAACCACTTTTAAATTATACGAGACAGGGGAAGAAATATTAAAAAATGCAGGCCAGCTGCTCAAACGTAACCCCATTGCGATAAGCAAAAGTAGGAGCTCGAGCTTACTGATTCGGCACGGTCATGAGATTACAATCTGAAGGTTACTAAAGGCAAAACCACGCAAACACAGTCGTGGGAGAAAGAATTCAGTAAATGTGGTAAATGAATAGCTTTCAGCTTCCACAGAAACAATTCCCTGAAGGGTCATTTAAGAACTGAAGAAATAAAAATGGAAACGCGTGTCGGTAGAGCGAACAGTTTTCTGGATAAATGCTACAGCACCACACTTGTCACAAAATACTGAAAAATAATACTTACAATATTTGCAGATGACAGCTATATTCCGCATACCATTAGTCTCTGCTGTTTCAGTATCTGTTCAGTTTACGTGATAATAAGAGAAAATAATACAAATAATAATAATATTAATAATAAATTACAGAAAATACTTAATTCCTTGTCAACATGTCTCATATGCTCAGTAAAGCCCGGGCACACCGACAGCACTAACCCGTGGGTAATGATTTATTGACTGAAAGACCTAACACAACAAATGCAGCACCGTAAGATTGCAATTTACCTGAATGAATTATTTTTCTCCCTAATCTTAGTCCGCTATTGCAGGCTTTATGCTACAACATAATGCGGATTTCAATAGGCTGGGAGAAGGGGGTTTAAAATAAATTTAATAAGAGAAGTAACGAAACGAGCACAACGTAAGGTCATTATATTCATACATTTCTCCCCTTACATACCAAAAAATTTTGGGTGAACAAATAAATTATAGCCCTATTACTTTTGGACCTTCCGCATGTGAGGGAGAACTGTGCCGGGGGTAAGAAGGTGGTAAGTCGTGGGGAGGGGGCGATGTAAGGAATCGCGCACGAGGGAAGGAGGGGAAGTTTTGAGGGGGGGGTCGGTGACGGGTTGAAGAGTGGGGATAGTTATGTAACAACGAAGTTGGTGTAGCTGAAGAGAGAAAGAGAGAGAGAGAGAGAATTCGCAAAGGGTGGGATGGGAAAAAGGAGGAGGATATAAAGGTGGTATTGCGGTAGGAGAAGTAGATTGGAAGGGGAAGAATGACCAGAAAGAAATTTCAGTATGAGAAATGCAATCGATTCGTAAAATTAGAATACAGAAAGGAATGGATAAAGAAAGAATCACTTAATATCAAGTACACATGTTCAGAATCTGCTACTTCACTACAGCATGTGGTTATGGTTGGGGGTGGGGGGAAACCTTTCGAAATAGATAAGAAATAATGAAAATTCCTTCCTTATTTTATGAAACCACACATATCCATGCCCAACGTAATTTTATTAGCCGTCAAAATGTTGCTTATAATTAGTTGCAATGGAGTGTTGAAAAAAAAAAAAAAAAATTGCCCTGCTAGAACTACTGCATTTCGGCGAAAATATGTAAAATGCCAAAATGACAAATTCTTGAAGTAAACCTGCGAAAAACTACTTTCATTTGTTTCAAATGATTTCGTGAATTCACAAACTACTGGCACAAAGGCAGTTGCCAGTTTCAGTAAACTACAAATTTTAAAACTAAAAGAAAAATAAATATATGAAATATTAGTTTTGGCGATACATAAGACGTTCTACATACATGTATATATATATATAATTTCATTTTAATAAACCTACCAGTACCTACTAATTAGCCTGAAATTCTGAGAAATTACTTCATAGGTTTGACAACCTGATATCATGAGAAATGAAGACAGTCCAGTTAAGGAGAAATTTTTATAAGGGAAGTATCTCGTTTTTAACACAGCAGCTGTTAATAATGGGACTACCTAAGTTTAAAACTGTAGGCTAAGTAATTGTAACTTCTTCGATCAAAAATATATTCTTATGTGTCAAATTTGTTTACAAAGAATCGTCAATCATTGATTTTGTTTTTCTAATATTCTTTTCAATGTTTTTATTACGTAGTATAATATCAGGTTATATAAAGAGTCCTTAAGGTTACGCGTCGAAGGAAATGTAAACCCGCAATAATTAATAGGGCAATTTGCTATAACTTTCAGGCTGTTTGTTCAAATAAGTGAAATGGAAGTGATATTGGTAAGCAACTGTTCTTCGGTAACAAAGACGACGTGTTTCCTCAATGACAGTTGGCACCTCTTAATTTAGGATTGTCAGAAATGCGTTTTAACCCTATCGATGTTGAATTCCAGCCTAAGTATATGACAAAGTTGAAGAGGGGGATTAGTCTCAACGCGGTCCGCCGACGTGCATATGGTTGTGCCGGTAGATGGAGTCTCAGTCGCCGGTACAACTCTAACAGCTGTCCCGCGCCCGAACAAAACTATTACAGTGCACTAGTTCACTACCCGCGACGAGGCTTGCTAATACTCATAGATATGGTTGTCAGATCAACGCGAACTACAAGGAAAGTGAGCGGACTTATTGTTTTCCTTAATGAATAAATAAAGGTGTCCGCTTTTGTGATTATGATAAAAACAGAACTAAAAATTAATGTTTGTGTAAGTTACGGCACAGATCAGCTCAATATTGTGGTTAGCGTTCATCGAAAAATCGAGTTTTGTTCCCACTGCATTACTAAAGCATATAAAATTATGGTCAGGCCTATATAAACACCATGGAAAAGTGTCAATATTCATGATTTGGCAAGAAATAACGAAGTGTTATTTACAAGAAACGGAACAAAACGTAAATATTCATTTTTATAAAATAAGTTAAGATTTAAAATAATATTTTCTTATTTCCAATTAATCCGATATGATCATGTGGCTTAACAAACACGAATATCTTGCAGGATCATTCACATTGTTTCTGTTTCTGCAAGTACTAATCAAATCGGGTTATTCTTATAGTTTCAGCATCCGATAATTGTCATAAAACAGAAGACAGTGTTACAGATATCGAAGAAATATACAAATACGCATAGACTCACAGTTTACACTAAAAGTGTCTGTCTCATATACGGTACAAAGCTTAGGTGATTGGCTTAGTTGATGACATGTTTACAGACAGACGATACAAAACACAACACATTCTAAACCAGAAGAAAAATCGACGACAACATTTATGTCGTCTCATTAACACACATGCACAAATAACATATAAAGTATTGAACGTTATAAGGAATTTTAGCCTTTAAACAAGCCCCACAGCCACAGGATTGGATCCCTACTTCCGCGACGTCCTGCAACTGACGTCTAATGCTTCAGAATTGAATAAAAATCCCTATAAATTTCATTAACACTTTTTACGAATAAGTAGGGGCAAAAACACACACTTGCACTGAGCTCCAACTTTATAAATATATGTGTTATCACATTTATGCCAAATACAGAGAATTTCATAGCAACACAAAGATAAGGGGATATTTGCGAGATCGCTGTTAGGACAAAAGTCGTAACTTGTGTGTAATTCGAGAGCAAATATTAATAGGAACGTGTCTAACATGGCAAGAAAATAAACTGAACAGGCATGTGTAGGTCTACGTATCAGTCGCATGCACAAAGTCGCTACTTTATGTGGAGAGAGAGGTACAGAACTGTCGGCGCGCGGAAGTGAATTCCTGGCGCGCCTCTTACCTGTAATTCGTTGACTATCTTCTCTGTCATCATCTTAGAATCTGGAGTTGTTGAACCGCCTCCACCACCATTTCCGCCCCCAGCCTGGTTGTTGTTGACACCTGTATTATTTGGGGTGCTGTTGAGTCCACCACCGCCGCCTGGGGGAGTGGGTCCCCCGGTAGCTGTAGACGGAGTACCGCCTCCACCACCTCCACCTCCACCTCCACCCCCAGCAGGCGGCTGTCCCAGGTTCAGCCCCGGGGGTATTGACGGCGGTCCCCTCGCCTGCTGCCAGAAGTCGGGGTTCATCTTGAAGACGGACCGCACCGACTGCTGCTGCACGTCTGCCGACATGGAGGAGGCGTCGGGTATCGGCGTCGCTCGGAGGTCTAAAGGCGTCGTGTATGTCGTCGTTATGTCCGTAATGTTGACGCGTGTGTGGTCAAAAAACCGTGTCGAATCACAGAAGTAACTGTTGAAGGTGGAGCTGCGGGTACTACCGCTACTGTTGCTACTGAGGATGGCGTTGTTCTGTAGAAAATCCACGACAAATCGATCTTGTAAACTTTGGTTGGAGTTAATATCGTCCTATTTGGGTTTCGGAGTGATAGGTTGTTTTGCTTTCCAGCAATAGTTTGGAAAGCAACAGTTTGTTTCTTGACAGTCAGCAGTGGAATGGGGCAGTAGGATTCTTGTTCAATAGGAGGATCTTGGATGAGAAATGGGAAAATTGCTGGTCGGTTCAAATATCATGTAACTATCGGAGATATTGTGGGTAAAAGTTTCAGAGTTTTCTGTCTCCAGTATTTCTACCTCTAATATTCCTGTTTTTTCTTCTGCACTGTCTCGTGTCTGGTTGTTACGTCTTTATTCTGTGTGTTGCCAGTATTCTTTTCCTGCAAGTCTTTTTCCTCTTCAAGATCATTTACAAGTAATAGCGCCCGATGTTTATCTTCAAGTCTTCAGTTGGGATACAGATTCTTGATTAAATTCGCGTAATTTCTTAAGTTTGTTCCTCTTCTGCTAATCTTCGCTGCACTTCTCATCTACTTTCGCAAAGTTTCACTTCACCTGATGCACATGGAAGATGTTAAATATTATGTTTAAATACAGCCACAGTAATTCATGCAGGTTGACACCGTTCAGATTGTTCTTATTATTCAATGCATAAAGACAATACCTCGGTATTCAACCTCTGGTGTAAGGTAAAGTATTACTGATGTTTCCCCTCAAATGGATCTTTGTTATTTAGTAACAGAAAACAAAAGCAGAACGATAGCAACCAAGGGACAACTGTTCTGCTTCGTACGTAAAAAATCGCTATTCTTTTTCCCCTTAATACTGCTTCTTCTTTTAATTCTTTCGTCAAGTGGCGAGCGGTTAGGCAGCTGTTTGCTATTGGTTGTCGTCCCTCTAGCGGCGTTCCAGAGAACCACAATACCAACAGCAGCGGACACCCCCTCGATACATCAACTTGAGAGGAGGAATTCTCGGTCAGACGATCCGGTGTCTTGTAGGTATTGTTGAGTGGTAATTCTTGTGACACCTGGAAGCACAAAGTGTAAAGAGTTAGTATAGTACAGATAAGAGAACCAACATTAAAGGGTCTCTCTGTTAAATGGGCCATTTAAACATACTGAAGAAAAACGTCATAAAACATCTTAGTAAATTGGAGAATATCATGTTAAGAAATGAGAAGATATATAAACTAGTATTTTAAAAAGAATCTGATTAAACAACACTTAACAAAGTAGATTAATTAACAAATAATTTCAATAAACATTATTAAGTTTCAAAACAAAGTCCCATAAAACTAGTTACATAAGAAAAAAAGTCAGTATTACGTGTTTAAATCTGAAGATAAATTCCACTGAACTTTAATTAAAAAAGAAAGAATGACTTATTTTAATTTCCAATAAAGGTCAATGCACTTGATTAAATTTCCAAACTAAGTTCAAAAGTTCATAAACAGGCTACAAAAAGATAACAGATCACAGCAAGACACTCGCTATGGTCACACAGTAAAATCTCAAGACACCCGAAGTTTCCAAACTCTTGACTAAGAGGCAAGTCCAAACATACCTCTTAAAGGCGAAAGTCACAAAGTCCACAATGCACTATTTACGTGTGAGGTGTTGCCGTAGAGAACTCGACAGTGTGACTGATGCGACGTCCCAAGTCAACAAGCAACTTATAACAAAGTACCGCGAGGACGACACCGGTGCCCGAAGACGCAGGCACTGAGCTCCTTCTGCCAGCAAGGAATGTTTAGGAATAATACTTCCTAAATCAGAAGGCCGAGACGACGGCGGCGACGGTGACGACGAACGTCTAGAGAAACGAGGAAGACGCGACGACGACGCCCCCCTTAGAAAACGACGCCCGACGTCTCCGCGAGCGTCACACAAACTGACGAAGCAAAAGGAAACTCGCGTTCTCATTCCTTTTCTCTCCTCTTCCTCCTGACGTAGCAGAAGGAAGAGAAGGGCAGAAGGAAAAGGCACTGGGAGTCCTCGAGAGAGAGAAAATATTTTCCTCTTTCTCTCTCTTAGACGCTGCGCGGTGCAACCCCTATTCTCAAATCTTTTCTCTTTTCATCCTGCCCCTTTCCCTTCCTAGATATATTTTCCTTACTTGCACTTGCTTGTGCGCAGACGTTTGCGATGCGTCGGCAAGACTTGGCTGCTACGGCGGCGTCGTTTTCTCCACGACGCTTGCACCCTTCCACGCTCCAACCCCCTCCTTTTCTCATCCCTCCAATACCCCCTTTATGCCACCCCTCTCTACCTTCCTTCCCTAGAGGGATAAAAAACCCTCACTTGCCTTGCCTTCATCTATAGTAGGGAATATTTTTTACCCCCTCCTCCCCTTTGGTTGCGGAGATGTAGTCGAGGTAAGGGTGAAAGTGGGGGGGAACTAAAAGAAGAGGGGAACGTCGTGTGAAGGGAAAAGACCACTGCCGCTTGGGGAGGGGGAGTGGAGGAGTACGGCATCTGGGGTTAGGGAGACGCCGACCCGTGGCCACGACGACGATGACCAGAGGGAGCTCAAGAAAAAGGAGAACGAAACTAAGGTGGAGCGTTCTACATGTGAACAGCCATTTCATTCATAAGCCAATCGAAGAGAAAACAACCGTGAATTTTAAGGCTTAAAATACTCTGTGCTACTATGAACGGATACGTGCATGCATGCACAGGGGTTGCATGCACGTATGTGTATGTGCATGTACGCGATGTGTACCCAGTACACGTGTCTAAGATAAGTCCAAAATATGCGAATTAAATTGCAAAACTATACTGACAAAATGCCATTAAAATATATATAGAGAAAAAGTGCTATATGAGTGAGACAAACAACGATATTTTGCAATTACCACAAAAAATTATGAGTTTCCCTTACGACAGCGGGATAGCCTAACTGATATAGTATTCAGATTTCTGGTCACTGCAAGAGGGGGTTCTTTTCTCCACATTTTTCAGAACGGCTGTGGGTCCTAACCAGCCTTAATTAATTTTGTGCCATGGTTAAAAATTACAAAACTACACCCCAAGTTCCCCCGTATATTTCATCTCGCGCCCAAGTGCAATTTTACCTTTACTTTACCCCAAGCGTAAAAGAAAGCGCACTCACTCGCAGATGAACCGGAAAATACAGCCGTTTGCTTCCCAGTTCCTTTCGTCCTTAGTAAATCTCCATCCCGACTTAGCTTCGTTAGGTCTCGAAGAAAGCGCTTAGTGTTCGTACGGACGTAAGAATAGGTAGCATAATGAGTCACTTATAACAGCCCTAGGTCATGGTACCCATTACTGAAACAACGAGATCTCGTTCCCCCAACCCAGCTCCCAGTACCCTAAAAGAATACCCCATACATCTTATATAGCTGCTGTGTAAGTTAAATCACAAACTGAAGATGGCCCACATATAGGACCGAAACATGTAGTTGTATTCCTACTGTACTACTAAGTGAAATATAGTTGTGTTCGACTGTATGTGTAATACACAATAATTCTTTGTTATGAGTCTGGTCTTTCTAATGAAATGCAGCAGGTTTTCTGTGATTTACGTACTGAATGCTTACATCTAAATACTATTACTTTCGTATATCAAGGAATCGTACATTTCGACAAAAATGGTGTGGACGGTAACGTCTGTAGTTGTAGTAGCAAGTGTGGCGAGTCCAGATCCACACGAAGTTTCCTTCTGTTCTGACTCACCCTCCGACAGAGTTGGCGAAAGGGTGAGGATGGTAGAGGGAGACAACCCCAGAATCGCGAGTTGCGGGCAGTTCTCCAACATAGAGCCCATCTAGGCAGTAGGGACGTGTTCGAAACACCAGTCTCATTTTCATTACGTCACATTTTTCAACGGATTTATTTTTGATGCGCTTTTTTTTCTGCGACTAACTGCGTCTAAGTAACTAAAGTGTAATATGCGAAGCAAACAAAGAAACGTTCTATTACTGGATCTTCTCTGAATAATTCACTCTTTAACAAACGTCATTTTATTCATGCGGTGAGAAAGGATGACACCTTGCCTATAACATATCGTCACTGTAGCCCATTATGGGTCAGTTCAACACAGGATACGTCATCATTGTTTTGTTTATCTAAATTTCGTTCTGAAATTTCATTTCTTTCTGCTGAATCAAACTGTTTTATTAAAAACCTATACATTTTAATATTATCCCAATCCCCTCCCCCTTCCGATGTGATATCTTTTATCTCCCCTGTCATAGTCTTACGTCTGATAACGTATCTGATGACATCACTACGAACTGTTATTTCATAGTACTGTGTTCTTACTTCTATAGTCCTTTCTGATGTATTTGCCAGTACTTGTATTTAACTATGAACATATCCATGAAGGATGTGAAAATGGACTAAAGTTCTACGAATTCCTAAACTCTGCACCAACTGGAGGAACGTGATTATTCAGCTCTAAGTCCCGACTACCTTAACCCCGACGAAATAAGCTCCGGTACCAAGGTGGGAGAAGATGGGTGAATTCGAGAGACATTTTGAATTCTGCAATAAAGGTTAGCTGGGAATCGAACACGATGTTCTAGCCCATAGACTAGACACAATATTGACTGAAGTATCCCGGTTTCGATGTTCCAATTGTGCCAAGAACCCTCAATATACAAAACTGGTGCTAACTTCTCCATCGACAGGATCTGTTAGACATCATGAATTAAAGTTGAATTAAGAGAGACCAACTTGATGTCACTTGTTTTATTATTTCATTATTTAATGCTCAACGTGTTTCGGGTGCTAATACATCCATCCTCAGGAGCTTGCGACTTATTTGTTGAGTTATTTCATGGGTTGTATTGCTCTGGTTCGATGTGTGTTGGTGTTACGC
>Ga0123355_10016362_pt1 | contig 11687 bp, 4 predicted proteins | sample TergutEmb28metaG_3_FD_89872 | JGI IMG/M metagenome (GOLD analysis project Ga0123355, IMG submission 89872) | Embiratermes neotenicus P1 segment gut microbial communities from Petit-Saut dam, French Guiana - Emb289 P1 | ecosystem: Host-associated > Arthropoda: Insects > Digestive system > Gut ...
TACTACAAAAACTTCAAAGAATACATAGACAAAATAATATGGAACAAAGAATAGAGTACAAACAGACAGTTAAGGTCCTAAAATGTACATAGAATAGACAGAAAATAATATGTAAAAGTTACCATCAATGCATGCAGTATTACTCCATAGTAATGGAGCATGCGGGCTAATAAATGTTTATAAAAAACACATACATACACGCACACGCACACACACACATGATCCTACATCATCCACACTCAGAACCCATTTCTCTAAGACCCATCATATTGATGCCCTTCCTCCCCTTATCGTTTCACTGTGCGTTCTGTAGATTATTTAATTATTTAATTACACACACCAACACATGCACACACATATATATATATTATTTAAGAAGTCTAAAATTTACAATAAATCATTTAAAACGCTCCTACATGTTTCGATCATACGATCATCCTCAGGGAGCATATATTGTTCCTCGCTAAATTTATAATTTAAAACATTCAGTGAATTACTTCGTTATGTTAACTTGGTGTTATGGCAGCAAGTCATGTTTTTGTGTGTGAGTTGTACGCTGTTTAGAGTGAGCCTGGTTATGGTTGTGCGTCTTATGCTGTGCAGCGTGAGACTCACGCTGCACAGCATACGACGCACATCCATAACCAGGCTCACTCTAAACACCGTACAACTGACACACAAAAACACGACATACTGCCACAGCACCAAGTTAACATAACGAAGTAATTCACTGAATGTTTTAAATTATAACTTTAGCAAGGAACAATGTTCCCTGAGGATAATTGTGTGATCGAAACATGTAGGAGCGTTTTAAATGGTTTAATGTAAATTTTAGACTTCTTAAATAATATATATGTGCATGTGTTGGTGTGTGTAATTAAATAATTAAGTATTGAATACCGGAAATATTTCTTCTTTGTTTCAGTTTTTGCTTAAACCTGTACCTAATAATAAAATTCCTTATTTATTACGAACGTTTTTGGCATAAGGAATGTAAGCTTGCTTACCAGTAAGTCTGATATATAAAACCATGTGGTCAAATAATGATGCAGACAAATATCAGAGCGAAAGTGCTGTGGACACGAATCGCTTTTATATTACATAAACCATTTACGACAGCCTAGCAACGAGATCCGAGACAGAGGGAAACGGCTTCACCGAAGAAAACGATTATATGTAGAAGCAAAATAGGTAAGTCAAAATAGAAGTCAGCAAGTCCGTGATATATCTGTATAAATTACAAATAGCCGGAGGAAGGAACTGGATGCTTCTCACGTTATTACGTACTGTACCAGCTCGCTCAATCCAAATGCACGTCTTCCAGAGAACTGTTATTCGGTTTGTTTTCATTTCATTTCTGTGGAGGGCACAGCTCTGCAATCCTGTAGGTAAAGGGATATAAAGGAATTGCTTAAAATGGGCTACAAGTCCGGGCAAGCAGGGAGGGTGGGACGGAATAGTCAAGCAGTGAAGACCAGGTCGATAACAAGGCTCGATCCCCTGCCGCGTTTGAGTGGTGGGGGATGTCGTAGGAAGTGTGGCTCCCAGATTCTGTACCAGAACATTTATCACTCCGAGTGCTGATTACTTCAGCTGCCAATAATCAAAAAATTCGTGGCGAAATTAGCTGATGTCCTTTCTTCTGTAGAAGCCACTAGGTTATGTAAATACGTACTCCAGTAAAGTACTTCACTTGAGTCACTTAGCGGTTGCTCGGCTGGTCAAGAAGGCTTTTTTTTTTTGTAATCGTAAACTTTACTGTTCTGCTTACAAATGCCTGTCAATCTTTCCTGTCCTCTTCACTTCAATAGAGACGGAAAATATAATAAATTTATAATTTTGTTTATACACGAAGTATGACAGATGGGGCGCATTCCGCCATTCTCCAGTGTGTGCGCCTATAGACAGACGGACGAACTGTGAGATTTTAGTAGGCGCTACACAAAGACGTGAACCCACCTACAAGGAAAGATATAAGATAAAATACACTGCGGTACTCCAGACAGTACGGCGCCAGATGGTTGGTCCTTAGAGCCGTGAGAAGCCTTGCAAGTTACCTGTCAATATTCGCCCATTCACAAGCTGATTATAGGCAGCGAATATACAAGACAAGCAATCAGCACACTCCTTCTCCAACTCACTCTCTTCCTATGAGAATAATGCTGCTACTAGACGTAGGGTCAGGTGGCCTGTGCTGTGCAACTTCCAGATTCGTATGGACTCTATTTTCGATACTTCGGGCAAACATTTCGTACATTATCACGCATTTTTCACTTCAGAGTTGTTCTAGTATGCTGGTGTTGGTGGTGGTGGTTATTATGATGATGATGATGATAATTATGATTATAAGTGTGCTGTATTGGTCTGTTCTAAACGAAGAATAATTTCAGCAGACGTCTGGAGAGACAATATAACTGAGAGAATCCTCGGCTGGGTAAAGTTTATTTCTATCGTTATTCGAATTGGGCATATTTCGAGCACAATTACGAACTGTATCTTCTACACCGTTCTCTTCGGTGAGGTTTCTGTTTTATTTACTTTCTTTTACATCCGACGTGCCGATCGCATTGGTCGCGCGATCTAATGCCCAGGTCTGTGGCCGCTGGCCTGCTGAGATTGTCCGTTCGAATCCCACCGGAGGCATGGATGTTTGTCTGTTGTGAGTGTTGTGTGTTGTCAGGTAGAGATCTTTGCGTCGGGCGAATCATTCGTCTAGAGGAGTCCTACAGACTGTGGTGCGTGGTGTGTGATCTAGAAAACCTCGTCAATGAGGAGGTCCTGACCCAATGGGGGATTGTTGCGCCATAAACAAACATTCGATGTGATCCTGTAGATGTCAGTCGTCATAAACAAATAATGTTGAAAAGCATCTACCCAATTAGGCTGAAATCTGCGGTTAGAAATTTGCAGCAGTCAACAGACCATGAACATTTTGGGATGAGCAAATCTAAGTCATAATGTCTGGAAACGAATTTTATTTGGATGTGTGAGTGATGAGAATTATGAAATATAATCGTTTTCAATCAAGTTTATATTTTGCCCATTTACAATCCTTAATTTGCAGATAGTATTTAATGTGTATTTCATAAACGAGAAGTGTAATGAGAGATTTAACGTTCTCAAAATGGTGCTGGTGAAAAGCCAACTCTTCTGGGAAATGCCGCTATGTCGATTTTAAATATTAAAAGATACAAAATAAAAACAGTATATGTCAAACACGTCCTTTATTGTATGGAGGCTACATGTTTCGACCCTTTATAGGGTCATCATCAGGCCTTCTTTGGAATCAAGTCAGTAAATGCTGCGAAACATGTAGCTTCCATACAATAAAGGATGTGTTTGACTTTTTCTTTTTTTATCTTTCAATATTAAACTCTTAACACATTGGGATGACTTCAATCAAACAGCTCAAGTAAGTTCCCTTGTTAAATCTTTAAGATCAATCTAAATATCGTCGTCATATCTAACGTATTTTGTTGAGCTTTCATTTTCACCCATTAAACGTTTGTGTGACTTTTATAAACTTATCCACGCTTGCCACAAGCCCCAACAATTTATTTCTCTTCGTCTATCTACACTAATAACGCACAATCCGATCCCAGTTGCCGCGCGGTCTAAGACGTTGGTTGACGGCGGCTAGTAGCCAGGATTGTGGGTTTGAATCCCGCAGAGAACATGGGTGTCTGTCTCCTGTGGATGTTGACTGTTGTCAGGTACAGGACTCTGCGACGGACCGATCACTCGTCCAAAGAAGTCCTATGGAATGTGTGTGTGTGTGTGTGTGCGTGTCTCAGTGTGATCAAGAAACCTCACTGCGAGGGCTCAGGCCCACTAGGGGTACCAAGCAATAAGCAAAAGCAGTAATAAGCGGTGTAACCAGAATTGTAGGTTACAGGCTGATACATATTTTCCAAATTGTGTTTTTTTATTTTTTATTTTTTTTGTGAACACGCTTATGTCGCTGGCCCTACATCAAATATATATATATATATATATATATATATATATATATATATACACAACACCGCAGTGGGTTATATTTTGTCTCACACACATCAAATGCCAAGCTATTCAAATATAAATGCCAGATTTTGATACCTTTGAACAGAAACCAGTGACAGTCTCTTGGAAACACGGTAATGAATTTTTGGGTTTAAAAAATTCAGGGAATTTCTTGAGCAGCTGACAGACTGTTAGCTTCCCCAAGAAGGACTCTACTTAATGGAGTTAGTCAATGTGACAGTCTTGATATGAGGTGTCAATTTAATAAACTTACAACCTGACAACAAGAAAAACAAGGCAACTTAAAGTTTAGGGGCACACACCGCAGCTACATGCACGCGTCTCGAATCAACAAGCCATCATCAGGCTGTGTACAACACAGTAGAAAAATAAACGTTTGCAACGGCGACTGACAGTCACTCATGACTGAAATCTCAGTCTTGTTACAAGTATTAATGTTTTGAGAGAAGTTATCGACGTATGTTGAAGACTCGCGTAAAACGGAATTTTTCTGCGGCCGACTGCTCGTAATACAAAGGACGCGATATGAAGGACACGGCTACTTTATTAATTTAAAACTCTGAATGACGAAATTAATGCCCAAATCATATCAACCAGTAGTTACTATAACAGAATAATCACACCGTCTTCACTGCAAAAGACCAAATGAGAGACGATAATTTACGGAAATCGACGTTTATTTTGAGAATCACCCAAGCATACATTTCCTCTCAAAGTGGGCAAAATACCCACAAAGTTTTTTTTTTTCTTAACGTGGAAGCAGGCGATAAACGTACTAACAACTCTGCTTTAAAGAGTTAACAGTTATATCTTTGAACGTAAAATGAAGTTTATGGGTGACAGACAGCAATCCGTGCGACTCTGATGACTCGCTGCTTCTCGTGCTAGTGTCACGTGACCAAACAAACAGCTCAGTACTCTTGTGACAGCGATTTATGGGAGCTTACTGCTCGTTCATGAGGTTGTCGTCAGAGGGCAAGCAAATCGATTGCAGGTAGAAAGATCATGCCAAACGCTTTACATTCTATCATCCAATTTTTTTGTTGCATGTTATTATGGAAGTGTGTTCTGACATATCTTTCCTCCCAACACCCTAATTCCTCATAACGAGAGACAATGGCTGGTCTATAGGAGATCTATTTGCCTGAGTTCAATTTCTCATTCTGTCAGTAGCAAAGAAAAAGCCAAGACGAATGACCGTAATACGAGATAACAGATCGCCACACCCAAAATGTTGGATTTGTAGAGTAATATCCGGCCGTATCAGGAAATGTTATGGATTCTTGTGGTTTAGTGGAATGCAGGTGGAAAAGTCGCAAAAAGGTCTGTCCCTTCACATTCCGTGCATTATTTGCACTAATGCATACTTTGAATTTTCGCGTGAAATGTCCCCATTGTGTTGTTAAATAACGATATAGGTATATAAATTGCAAAATATGTAGTCTAACACAACTCACTTAATAGTTATTACTAGGATTAATGTTATATTTTAGATTATTACTTCCGGCTACATGTTTCGACTCTATCTATTCGAGCCATCTGAAGATGGCTTGAAATGATAAAGCCGAAACATGTAGCCGGCAGTAATAATGTAAAATATACCATTAATACTAATAATAACTATTAACTGAGTTGTGTTAGACTACATATTTTGCAATTTATGTACCTATATTGAATAATTTGAATGCTGAAGGAGGAGGTTATGCATGTCTTCTTATTAATGATTTGATATTCGAACTACTTACCAAAATTTTGTATTGAAAACTTACACCAGAATTTAGTCTGAGAACTTAATTTCAAATCAAATCGGTAAAGCATGACTTCAGCTTTAAATAAAGCTCTTACGGAACATTGTTAAGTGTTGATATAAATGGTTAATTGTACAATATACTGGTGCACGAATCAATGATTATATCTTTTTAAAATAAAGAGCATTTTGGAAATGTTTCCGATATGCTGAATGCTCAACTAAGTAGTATACTAAATAAGTGTTCTTATGTCGTGATTTTACATAAATGTCTTATATAGAGTGGACCCGGTAGCTCAGTCGGTATAGCGACTAGGGGTTGGACGGTCCGAGATCGAATCCCAGTGGGTAACGAGATTTTCCGCCCGTCCAGACCGGCCCTGGAGACCGCGGCAGTGCAGTGGTTAAGGTGCTGTGCTACAAATCGGAAGGGCGCTGGTTCGATTCCAGATGGTATCACTGGAATTTTTTATTGACATAATCCCTCCAATCACACTATGGCCTTGGGATCGACTCAGCTTATACAAGAAATGAGTTCCAGGAGTATTTTGTGGGGGTAAAAGAGACCGGTGCGTAAGGCTGACAACCTTACCACCATCCTGGGCCATTGTCACGTAATCTGGGAACCTTAACTTCCTGGAACCCCCTGGGCACCTCGGGCCTGTAATGGGACTGATTTACCTTTATATTTTACCATACCGGCCCTGGGGCCCACCCAGCTTCCTGTAAAATGGGTACCAGGTCTTTCCCGGGGGTAAAGTGCGGCCGGGTCGTGCTTCTGACCACTCACCCCTTTTAGTGCCGCGGTCATGGAAGAGTAGAGCTATACCTCTACCCACCGTCTGGGCCATATCGGGCCTGTAACGGGGTCACAAAAAAAATGCTAGAATTGGTACACAGCACAATAACTGATTAAATCTAACTATTAAGAAGGCCGTGGTTAGGGATAGCGTACGAATTCGCCACGGGCTAAACGGTCCTGGAATCGAATCCCATTGGGGGCGAGATTTTCTGCGCCCGCCCAGACCGGCCCTGGGACCCACCCAGCCTACTGCAGAATGGGTACTGGGTCTGTCCCGGGGGTAAACTGCGGCCGGGGCGTGCTGCTGACCACTCACCCCCTTCTACTGCCGCGGTCATGGAAGAGTAGAGCTATACCTCTACCCACCCTCTGGGCCACACTGGGCCTGTAACGGGGTCACTTTACCTTTACCTTTACCTTTGTCTTATTTAAAGTGAGACTTCTTGTGCGATAAAATTTTATCCGAAATAAATACGCATCGCGGGGCGTAATGTGTTTGATTCCCTTAGAGTAAAAATATAATTATTTTTTCTGCTTATTTTGCACAATGACGCTACCTCAAACGCATGAATTTGTTGTGTCAAATAAAAATAAAGGCCCACAATTATAAATTACTAAATGAAAAATATGTACAAATATGTACAAATAAGTATGGAAGAAATACTTTAAGGCATGATTGCTGGCATTGTACTAGTAAACAGTCTTATGCTACCAGATTCATTTTAAAACTTTAGTGATTACATTACTGCAAGTCGCACTGAAATTTCAAAGGGCAATTTCGCAATTCTCATTTGTTGCTGTGACTTCTACTGATAACCCGGTGCACCTTACGGAGTACCACAAACTCGCTACTTCATGCAACATGCACGTCATATACTAGGGCCATCTCTTCGCTGAGAAGCGCGATCTAATTAGCAGTGTCGTAATTAGAGATAAACTGTCTGCAAATTTCAAGGCTGCAATATCGACCCAATATTTCATGATCACAGATTTTTCTTAAGTTCACTTGCTCCCTGGCTCCTGCCTTTACCTACAGCATGACTTGTGACATGGGATTAGAACACAGGCAAATTTTCCGCTCTTAGGCCTTTATGCGTGTCAGATGAAGATAATGGTGTGTGCACAGTCGTGCCTATGCACATGCGTGTGGGCGTGTGCTGTCATACTACAAATTACAATTTTTTGGGACAATGAAATTATAAATGCACATATGTTTTCAACGCACGGTTACAATCGTATTTCCCAAGGTACTTGTTCTAATAGGTAAGTGTTCCCTGGTCGACAAGTTGATCGCGGTGGCCAACAATACTGTCCATCCAGATCTCCGGACCTTACATTCTTTATTACTTATCTGTGTAGGCACATTACACTTCTGGCGATCCAGCAAACAGTGGATACTTAATTCCAGCAATAGTGTACTCTTCCTGTAATGTTTAGCGTTAAATTCTTCGTATCCGCAATGCCTCAGGTTCGTGTCTCACTTCTCACCGCGGCCGAATTGAGGTACTCTCCAGTCACAACAGGAAACTGCTTCAATACATAATAATTGTCGCAACTACTTCCTTACAAGTACTGCCTAATTAATAAATCGGACCTCAAGTACACTGTCGTTCGTTCTAGTCTACAGCACTTACAGAGTTCGTTTTTTTAAAACAATCTAGGACCAAGCAAAATCCCAAAAATTAGTTCTTTATCCAAAAAATTAAAATCATTCTCTTTCCACGCAACTGTAAAACTGGAACTTCTAATCAAAGCAAGCACAAAATAAATAAACACCTATAAGAAAATAATTATGCATAATTATTTACTTTTACTTACGTACATGGAGGGCCCAAAAGTAATGAGAATGATTTTTTTTTTTTGCGCAGCGCAGAAGGACCAGGAAAGGAGAGTGGTGGTCGTGGTAGATGGAGGGGGAACCGAGGTATGCAGTTTGATCTTCCTCAGTTGAGTCCGCTCCTTTGTAGCAGTCGGTACTTTAGCAAAGTGTGTAGTAGTTTTTGTGTCTTGTCACGGGCGAAAATGCGGAGGAGTCTGGAGCAGTGTTACGCGATTGAGTTCTGCGCGAAACTCGGAAAATCTGGTTCCGAAACGTTGCAGTTGTTGAGGACAGCTTATGGGGATGCTGTCTTGTCTTCATCCCAAGTCTTCAGCTGGCACAAGGCCTTCAAGGACAGAAGGGAGAGCTTTGAGGACGAACAGCGCGCAGGGCGTTCTTCAACTTCAAGAACTGAGAACAATGTGGCTCGTGTGAAGGCGGTTCTGGATAGAGACCGACGTTTGAATGTGCGGTTAATCGCAGAGGAGGTAGGACTACCGAAAACGGACGTCCACCGAATCATTATGGAAGATCTGCACATGAGAAAAATTTGTGCGAAACTGGTCCCGAAGAATTTGTCCGATGTGTGGGAATTTTTGGTTCAAAATAATATCACAACGCTTCCCCACCCACCGTACAGCCCTGACTTGGCTCCGTGCGATTTCATTTTATTCCCCAAGCTCAAAACCCACCTCAAAGGACATAATTTTGGGACAGTTTAAAACGTCCAGGCAGCTGCGACGAGGGCTTTGAACAAGATCTCAAGTGAAGACTTCCTCCACTGCTATGAAGAGTGGCAGCAACGCTGGAATCGCTGTGTTCGATTGCAAGGAGACTACTTTGAAGGGGATAAACTGTAATTGCATGTATGTTCAATAAATGTTTTTTAAAAAATCATTCTTATTACTTTTGGGACCGACCTCGTATATTTAACACACAACAGGGATGTCTTGTCTAAAAAAAATCAGAAAATAAATTTTTGCCGTTACTAATTCCTTTATTTGTCCAATTAATACACGCAAATTATTATAAAATTGTTAAACAGTTAAACTCATTTAAAATTATAATAGCCTCTCTAACATGTTTCGGTTTACATAAACCATCATCAGGGAGCTCTCAGCCTGTGCTTCGCTAAAGTTACAATGTTGACTTAGGTTACATATATCGTTATTTGAAGTTATCGGTATTGTGGCTGCATATGTAGCCACAATACCGATAATTTCAAACCGAAGCACAGGCTGAGAGCTCCCTGATGATGGTTTATGTAAACCGAAACATGTTGGAGCAACTATTATAATTTTAAACGATTTTAATCGTTTAACAATTTTATAATAATGTGTGTGCATTAGTTGAACAAATATAGGACTTAATACTACCAACATGCACGGTGCAACAACGAAGTTTGACGTTACCGTTCACTAGTTTTAACAAAAGCTCTGTGACAGTGTGGGAAGAAAGTTTGGGCAAGTGCTTCGGATGTTGAGACAGCAATTTCACACAGAAATATTTTGGATAGTTTTGACCACTTGAAGGGCAGATGATGCAGCCAGGATAACACTGAGATGGTTCTTAGAGATGTTGTGAAAATGACAAGACAGCTGGCACTGAGAGTAGGCCCAGTTCAATATCGTGTCCAATAACGGAAAATGGCCCCAGCAATTTCTGCTACCACAGAGTTAATTCTAGTTAAAGGAACAGTGAAGAACTGAAAGAGCTAGTGTGAAAATTACGTGTAATGCGCAGTTGTGTAATTATTGAGTTAACTAGATAAAGGAGAAAATGTTCATATTGCTATGACATTTGAGTTTTTGTGACACACGTGTGCTTCAGTTTTTAAAAATAATATCTCCAATAATTTCGACTGTCTACCGCTCTCGTTTCACTGCTGTACAAATGGTACCCAGAAACTTTGATGCACCATTATGAAAATAAGCCACAGCTTTAACCAGGTGTATCATTTACAAAAGCCCCTCTGATGGAGTTCTTCCTTCAGAGCATCTCAGGCTCTGGTCTGCTTCCTAGGTGATCATTCCCAGTTTTCAATTGCGTTTAAGTACGCCAACTGCTCTGTTAGTATTGCCAACGGTGTAATTCATACAGCAATTACATTTGCGGTGCGATGGAATTAAGTAACAGAAAGTTCCCCAGGGACAATATGTATACATAATATTTTCTTAATAAATGACCTCTTTGATAATCTACGTGTAGACTGTAAAAGGAAACGACAAAGAACGATTTATTTCGATACTTTAATTATGTATTTAGTTTCATTTACTTTCCACGTGTAAAGGATTATGAAGGGCCTCATTTGGCCGCGAATTCCATTTGCTCCACCCCGGTAAAGAAAGGGAGGGTTAAATTCTGAGTCGTTTTCTTCGTAGGAAATAAAGGAAAGAAGAGATCCAATTAACCTAGGCTTTGAATGAAGTTTATGGAAGTTTAAAATACATCTAAATTAGAAAGAGTCGTTACCTGTGAGGAAAGGTAACACAGTCCATTAATTCCTTCAAGCGACTGGAAAATTCAAGCGCACCGTGAAGGAACGGGCAATGAAACTTCTGCTGTCGTTACTGGAATGATTAGTTTTGGACAGATACCGTGCAATCCGTGTAAAACTACACGTGTGAAGCCCAGAGTACTTTTAATACTACGCTGTTTTGTTAAAGGCATCACACACGTAACACTTTAGGGTTAGCTATGAATAAATATGTGTCTTGTCCTTGCGTAATCGTCTGAGTCTCTTTTAAAAGTATTTTTCGATCGAGTCATACGGAAAAATCCCTTAAAATGTTGTTCCAGCTGAGAGATTTCGAATAATATTTCGTGTTATCTCCTTAACCTTTTGGCGCCGAAATTATTTTTAAAAATTTTAGCACACGCTGTAAATAAAATGTGAATAATACAGGAACCAAACACGTTAGAATTAGGAAACAAACTGCACTTTGAAGAGAAAAAAACGAAGAGTATATACCGTGTTTAAAATATTCAGTACCCGTATTTGTGGAATAAATATATAAAATGCAACGTTTAGAGGTTAGCGGTGCGGTACGATCATTATAGTGGTCGTTAGGCGTCAAAGGATTAAATCAAAATTCTATTGCAGAAGAAATTAAGAGCAGATTGAGACCAGGAAATGCTTGCTATCATTCGGTGCAGAATCTTTTGTCTTCTAAGTTGCTATCCAAAAATTTAAAGATCAAGATATATAGAAATATAATTTTGCCTGTTGTTTTGTATGGGTGTGAAACTTGGTCGTTGACACTGCGGGAGGAAAGGAAGCTGAGGGTGTTTGAGAA
>Ga0123355_10016363_pt1 | contig 11687 bp, 8 predicted proteins | sample TergutEmb28metaG_3_FD_89872 | JGI IMG/M metagenome (GOLD analysis project Ga0123355, IMG submission 89872) | Embiratermes neotenicus P1 segment gut microbial communities from Petit-Saut dam, French Guiana - Emb289 P1 | ecosystem: Host-associated > Arthropoda: Insects > Digestive system > Gut ...
AGCTGCTACCCAGCTGCCTGTTACTAAAATAGCATAGTTTTATGACCCAACATTCCATTCCACTAACTAAATGCAAGGCTGAACTAACTGCGCAATACGCTTTCAAGACTTATGACACTTATGTTTTCATGGCTAATTTGAGTAACCTAGGTAGCTGGCAAAGTGTTTACACACAACTGTGACACCAAAAACTATTCTGCATCGATTCAGTCTTGAAACATTGTGCAGCAAATAGACAGAGACGGCTTCAGCGTTGCCAAACGTAGGTCCATATATATACGACGTTAGAATTTCTGTCTTTACTAGGAGCTCCATATATATATATATATATATATATATATATACACGACATTAGTAGGCTAAGGGCTAAGATGTGTCAAGTCTGGCGAAAGAGGTGCACAAGCATACCAACCTCCATGAAAAGCACAATGATTTCCATATAACCTCTTTAAGTACTCTTTTATTTGTCAACCGAAATGTGTTGTTCTATCATTGTATTTCAGCCAGACGTTCAGTTTGGCCTGGAAAGAAAATTTTCTGCGAAAAGGTGGTAGCTCGTCCTGCAGGAAATGCAGTAGTAACTTGCTACTCTGTATCACTAAGTATAACTAACAATCCAATTATTTGTTCGCCAATAACACACTACCGCAAGTTTGCCGCAAAGTGATGTTGGAAAGTGACTGCAACGGAAAGGTGAAGACTGCTGGGCGACCATACATGGGTACTGTGGTAGTTATATCACGTCAACTGGGATTCCTTACAAAACAAACTGTATTTCATGAGATGATAACCTTCCACAATCTAGCGAAGGAAGTTTACTCCAGTTGCGAAAATCACCAGTCGGAGAGCTTTACGACGGCAGCAATGGTAAGCACACAGACCTTCTGAAGAGACGTTCGTCGCTCCTGCAATCGGGCGTGTGCGAACATTCGCTTTCGGACTGCTCTGGACTCTTCGCTATGTCTGCAGTTGGTTCGTAACTCGCAGTTTGCCGCGCTCCATGGTACCTAAGGTGAATTATCCTGTATATCTGAATTGCTGAATAACGCAGCCACACACGCTGTGTTTGGGTTGATACGAATTATACACCGATTCATATTCAGCTACTGCCTATGCGTTCCCATTATAGAATCTGCAAAGGCTATTAATGTACCATTCACTTATGAACTGTAACTTCATCGTCGCTCAAGACACGGTCACTCTTCATGCAGAAGCCACAGAACAAACAACGTTCTCTCCACGACGACATACGGTAAATTACCCGACAAGTGGTAGGTATGTACACGAATACACTGTCTCAGCACTAGTGTAGGAACGTCGTAGTAGATACGTCGAACTACGTGTTTGTGATATTTTTCACCAAGGAAGACAACGAATAACAATCTGAAATCAGACAGAAGTTTCGTGGAATATCGTGTGTTGTAGCACTGGATTGAAAAAAAAAACTCTGCAATTTTCTGTATCGTGTGATTTGTATGATACTCACAGCGAGGAACTTCTAAACAGCATCAACCAGTTTGTCTCTGTAATATAAAGACAAAATATTTGTTTGATGTGTGCTAAGAATTAAATCATTAAACTTAATCCAGACAAATACCGTGCCTGAAAGAATTAATGATTAAATATTCAAATAAAAAATCAGAGTTGAAAATTTTCCAGTAAAAAATGGCATCAAGTGTGCCATCGACCAATCATTGTTACGTTAAACATTTAAGTAGGCGTTTTCTAATGGAGTATATATTTTATACACTTATAATAGTCACAAAAATATAACGCCTTCCGTTCCCCAGTGTTTCTTCTTATCAAAAAGTAAATCAGCCGCTAACTTTGGCTGTCCGCCATGTCCCTAATATGTAATTCCTTCCTCATCTAAATATAAAATTTTGTGATTTTGGTAGGCCTGGACGACCACAGTTTCACCCAGAACTGCACACCTCCAGCGATTGACGATTTCCCAAAAGACCTGTTCACCGAAAAACAGAGGGAAGATGGAGCCGTCGTCCTCCACGTCATTGTGTCCCTCTACCTGTTCTTTGCCCTTGCGGTCGTCTGCGACAAGTACTTCGTTCCTGCAGTAGAAAGGATCTGTCAAGGTACGGCCGAATTCTCTTTAATTTCAGCATTTCAATCCTTCCGTCGGGGGTTCAGCCCAACATTAGTTGAAATTACATCCAAGCCCCAATTAGCAGTCAGTCCAAGATGTCGAGAATTTTACAATTAAGAAAACAATTGGAACAATAGGAGAAAAATAAGGAAAGGAACCGAAATGATCTTGCTAAAATTACGGAGATGCAAACACACTTATATGGAGAAAAGCATGGGGCAGGCAATAACACGATAAAAGCACCAGCTATAGAAATACGATTCGTTAGAGTCGTGAAGGGATGTACTGAAGAGATAAAATCAAACATTAAATTGTAAGAGATGAAGTGCAGCCATGAAACAATAAGTGAAAACAGAAACAACAAAGTGTTGAGGAGTTGCGTTAAACTACGTATATTACCCATTGTAACGGTAGCCTGGCCGATGTCGGTGGCCGTGTGGTCTAAGACTATGTCTGTGGCAGCTCGATTAATTGGATTGCTGGCACAAATCCCGCTGAGGCTAGGGATGTTCATCTCTTACAATTATTTCATGTCCTGTAGATAGTGGCCTCTGCGACATGCTGGTCATTCCTTCAAACAATTCCTACTGGTGTACGTATCTAATTATGAGTGCTGTAGGAACCTCGGCAAAGAAGCGGCCTAGGAACGAGGTGGGCTGTTGCGCCCTAGAAGAGAAAATAGTAGTCTGACATTACAAACCTCCCTTAAAATTAGGCTACACAGTCTGTCCTCGTAAACTTTTCTGTTTTGAATCTGTCTTTGTACAGATTACCGCTTCTGTGAAGCCTGAAGATGGATGGTAGTGAAGAGAGAGCCACTGATCTTAGTGTTAGCTTTGATAGGTAGGAAACGTAATTCATGTCTTAGAGGCAACGACCTCTTGTTCAGTTTTAGCACGTATCTCTATCAGTGCGGACAATTTCGTTGTACTGAATAATACCACTTTTTTATATGTATTTGTTTTGTCCTTACTTGTACTTACTCCATTTTAGTTATTTATTTTCTGTACAAATAAACGTGGTAATTAAGTTCTCCATGTTCCTCAATTTGTTGATTAATAATGTAGACAAAATTCAAACGTGAACGCCTCTCCGTAATACATGTTCGGCTCCATCTAACATAGTTCCAGATAGTGTTTCCTTTAAAGTGATTGTCTTGGAATATAAGGTATGTATACAATTATGTAGATTCATCCCCTTATCTTTATGTTTTTATCCCACCGAACATTTTTTATAAATAACAATAACAGCAGTCGACCACAAATTGTACATTTAAAAAAACTCATCTACATGCTTCGTTGAACACAGCAAAGGAAATAAAACAGTACCAGAAAAAGTGGCCACAACATGTACAGAGGATGGACACAAACAGACTAACAAAACAAGCACTACAATATAAACGAAAAGGGCGATGGAACATTGGACAACCGAGGAAGAGATGGAGGGACCATCTTCATCTTGAGGATCAAGGAAAAGGAAACACACCTAACCCTTCAGGAACATGGTGATGATGATGATGATGACATGCTTCGTTTTTTCGCATAAGCTAACAATAGGCTGTACCGTAACTTAAAGAGTGAATACACAACATATGTCAGGTAAAACAAACCCGTGTAAGTTTCACAGTTCTGCCCTTATTTCCTCTTGTAACTTGAGCAGTTGACACAATGGTTCTCTCTTTTTGTTCATGTCCATATATCTAGCAAATATTAAGAAGATGTAAATTCTGAGAAGCCTATTTCAAAATTTGTGTGTTCACACCACCAGTTAAAGGCATATTATTTCTAGTGTAAATGTGAGTGCTATGAAAGATAATAACGGCTAAGAATTATTAATTTCAATGTCTTGAATGAAGAGGTCTTCGCCTTACAGCGGAGAGATAACACTGTAACAAAATAAAAAAGCGGGCATAACAACAGTCGGAGGACTATTGTCGTATTTACTGTTAAAAATGCTGTTGTTGCAAGTGGGTTATAGACTTAAAATGTATAATACTTACTTAAATTACAAAAAAATTTCCCAGTCAATGCATTTCCAAAAAGCAATTCCCTTTGAGATGTGGTTGATTTTCATGTAATCTCTACAGCAGATACTCTGTGTGGTTCCCATGCATGTCAACGCAACTTTCGACTGTACTTCCCTTAAGAATTGCGTACTCTTCCAAAATTTCCTGGCTTTCTCTACGCCTTGCTGCGATACATTTAGGTCATTGATCGAGTCTGAATGAACCGAAGACTCTAGTTGATCACACAGCCAAAAATCCAAAGGATTAATGTCAAGAGATCGTGTAGGCTAGTTGACTGTTTCCTCACGTCCTTTCCGCTGTCGACGGAAGGTCTGGCTCAGGTGCTGTCTGAAACTGCGGGGAGACACAAAGACTTTAGTGTGGTCAGAGCCGGACAATGACGTAGTTGTTATAGCAACGGGTAGAGAATGCCTGAGTGGACATTGAAGTTAAAGTAGGAATTTTTAGAATAGGTACTTCTTATGAGAAGAACAATTGAAAGTTGCGTTGACATGAAAGGGAACCATGCAGAGCATCTTCTGTAGGAACAACACGAAAATCAACGTTACCTCAGCAGACATAATTTGCATGGGAAGTTAAAAGTCTGTAACACTTTTTTCGACACCAGGTGTAAAAGGATAAAAAGTAAAAATAAAAAAATAAACCATGTAAGAAAGAAGCTTTTTACTTACTTACTCCATGGAACAGAGTCCTTCCTGAGAAGCTAACCGGTTCTCATTTAGTCAAGAAATTCATCCTATTTTGGGAACTCGAAGGTTCATTACTGTTTTTAAAAGAGCCCGCCCACCTGTCCCTATTCTGAGCCAGATCTATCTTGTCCATGGCCGCCCCCCCCCCATTCCACTGCCTGAAGATCCATTTTAATATTATTCTCCCATATAAGCCTGGGTCTTCCAGGCGGTCTCTTTCCCTCAGGTTTCCCAACCCAAACCTTGTATACACCTCTCCTCTCCCCCATACGTGCCACATGCTCCGCCCATATCAATCTTCTCGACATTATCACCGTAAAATATTGGGTAAGGAGTACAGACCAGTAAATTCCTCAGTGTGTGAGAACGAAGCTCTAACTAGTAACATATGTTGAAACGTCATCAAGTAATCGAGGGCTTTTATACGTATAAAAGTTAAAGGTTAAATAGCAATCAGACCTAGTGTTATCTTAAAAGGCTGAAATGCTCAAGACGTTTGCACATTTCGACCCTTGAATATGAGACCATTACGATGTCTCGAAACATCAGGAACAATTACCCACTGACGTGACTTTGTATCCCACAAGAAACGATATGTCATCTACACCGCTGCAGAACTTAAAGCCTCACGAAACCTCAATAATAAATCTCGTTGGCAGAGGTTTTGCATGAACACAGTCTTGCGTAGAAGAACACAAGAAGTATATTTATTTACTGAGCAGAGTCGTCGTTATCATGATCAGAAAATTTCAGTAAGTTGTTAGATGAGTTGTTCCGAAAGTTACATTGAACTTGTTTTGTTTTGTTGTTGTTTTTTTTTTTTCGTGAGAGCTACAAAAAATGTACGTTACAAACTGTTGCATATTTTATAAATCGCTTCAAATTAAAAAAAAAACTACTGGCTGAATGTATACAGATTCTCTTTCGTTATTACAGTTGTGAAGACCATATTATCTAATGAAATTGACATGACATGGCCAAAATAAGAAATATAAATAAAAGTGAGCAGCTGTTCCATCAATATGAGCAATATTATGTTAAGACTACATGCACGTGCAATACTAAGACACTTAAATTTCTTAAATGCCATTTCCGGTGGCCGTGCGTTCTGAGGCGAATGTCTGCATTTGAAACACAGGAATAATCCAAAACGCTTCAATACCAGTAAAAAGTTCGTAATATTATACTATAATTTGTCAGCAAAGCAATTATTGATTTGAACAGAATAATTGGAAAAGCAAGTTTACCTGGGTTGTTTGTGGCTTTATACACTTTGTTAGTTTCGTAATGCGTTACCAATATGTACATATGTTACAGAATTCAAATTTACGGACTAGTACACGAGAGTTTATAAATGCTTGAATCAATGTTTATGTTATTCACTTCCGGAGAATGCAGTTACAATCAATGACGGGTTGCCACAATATGCACATACTTTTATCTCAAAGAGAATCTCTCAGATAGCCATAATCACCATCTTGCCTCGAAATGTATACTAATATACACGTATTCACGTATTTTAAACTGTAACAGACAATCAACTGAATTTTCAATGGGGCTTTTTTTTTTCTCTAGTAGAAAGAATAGACACGTATGTTGAACATTTAGAATTGACAGCATGTCCGTTCCTGTTTGAACAGCATTAAATATGTCTAATGATGTGGCGGGTGCAACATTCATGGCCGCTGCAACATCAGCGCCTGAACTGTTTGTGAATGTGATTGGTACGTTCATCACAGAGGGAGATATTGGGGTCGGCACCATCGTGGGCAGCGCCGTCTTCAACATCTTGGCAGTCGCAGCCTGCTGTGGCATTGGTGCTGGTATTGTAAGTATTACCTTGTAATCAGACAGACTCTGTAAAGAGAAATACAGAAGCAAGAGTCGCCACTCCTGACACTGTTCACACAATACAAAGTCTCCGCTAAGCCCGAAAACGCTCCTGCTAAGTTTACCTGTTGAAGTTCATTCTGATTGGCAGTAACAACGCTCTAGCTGTAAGGTTTAATCTTGTTTCAACATATGTGGTAGACTCTTTGTACGCTGTGGTGTATCACGTGGATACGTACCAATGACATTAAGTTACACATCAGCCTAGTCGTGTAACTTCACAAAAAAGAACGTCAAAAACGAAAACAAGTTAAGATTATATGACAAGTGCCAGTCACACAATGGCACTTGGTGGCAAAATGTGGATCCCCCTAAAGTTATAAAAGAATAAGGGAGAGATAAGTTAATAATACCAACACTGGAATTATGACATGTGCTGTAGCATTACGAAGTATCAACTTGCAATGAAAGAAATTTTACAATCCGAATGTCCGCAATTCCCGTATTATATTCTGGATTAGGGCGTAAATATTAAAATTATGGCAGCCCAGTAAAAATAATATTTAGACCTATAGAACAGTTCAAGTCACACAGACCTTGTTATCCCATGTCAGTTTCGGGGATGACTTACACTTTCATTACTTACATGAAGTACATTGTGTATGCAGTAACTTCATGCAGGGAATTCATTTGAAATCTTAACCAAACACACGGAAGTGTGATCGGGCACGGCACAAGTCAGGGGACCGCCAGGCTTATTGCCACGCTCCGGAAATTGCATCAGACCTGTGCGACCATATTGTCCGTGCCTACATTCCACTTTATATTCCAAGGTTAGCCATCTAGACGTGCTTCGGTAGCCTCACTTTATGAGACAACTAAGGCAAGAGCCACACATTAATAAAATAAAATAACTTTTCTTTTTTAATGGCTTCTTCTTACTGCTCATCCAAATAAAGCACTTAATTTTCATTCCGCTGTGAGTCTCCTGTCTTCAGAAAGTCTTTCAAAATGCCGTTCAGTTCAGCCTCGTGACCATCTACACAATTTACATATTATTTTGCATGCAAATAGCGCAAGCATTACCAGTGACATACGCGAGCCGCATGCGGCTCGCAAACAGCTGTGTGGTACCTTCGTTGTACGAAATGTTTAGCTATCGTAAAATATCTATGTGTTTTGTAAATACAAGGATATTGCAGTACAGAGTCTTTCATTCCTGGGTATGGAAAGTGGTGTAATACCGAGGATTTTATTGTGGAAATCTATGCAAGGAAGAAATCCTACAAAAGTGTTGCAGCAAATAAAGACGTCATATTCCCGGCACTTCAATTTCTTCGAAATTAGCAGGTTCCTTGTCAATGAAAAAGGGACAGAAAATATAGAAAAAAAATTTCGAAAGGGAAGTTAGATAAAACGTAAGCACAACTGGTAGCACCTGAATGAAATTTTAGGGCAATTATCACGAGTAATCACAAAGCTGTTTAGTTTGCAAGCACACATTTAACAGTTGTGTAAAACTTCCAGGAAGCAGAATGTGCTGCGATATATATTTTGTAGACGAGTTTTCCCAAGTTTTAAAGGAAATCACTGCCTCCGTCTTCAGGGTAACTGAATCAGGTTTGCCCGAATGCAGCCTCGAGTTTTCGCACCATTTCTTTCCATGTGTGAATAAGAGTGCTTCCAGCAAGACGATGCAAACATCGTTACAGCAAATAATTTAGTGTCTGCTTTACAAAACTTTTTGGGACAGCAAATAATTGGCCGTCTTTTGCGGCCTGCCCTTTTGCCTGAATTGAAGCCTTATTATTACTGTGAACATATTCCATGAGGACGTTTAACAAACAAACAAAAACAACACACACACACACACACACACACACACACACACACAAAACATACGAAAAATGTACACACACAAAAGACGAACTTGAAAAAATCGTAAGGCACGCGTTATCGGATATTTCTAAACTCTCTCAAACTGATCGCGGTGTAAGAGTATCCTTGAAGAGTTAATTGTTGGTTAGGTATTCAAAAAAATTCCCGCATTTTATGTAACCCGACTGTTTAATACCGCGTTCACAAGAACCCGGCCCTTGCCCCTTATCTGAATCAAATTAATCCAGTCCATGATCTTTAATTCCACAAATCACTGTTCCGAAGTCTGTCGGCTGATAACATTAACTGTATACAACACCCTGGCTGGAGGAACATTTCTTGCTGGCTTCGTGCCACTGCTGTTTTTCGTATCTGGAGGCCGTCTGTTACGTCCGCAACCTGAGGACGCGCCGAGTAATGATGATAAAGAACCACTTGTCACGGGACAAGTTCAAACAGTTTTCGGTATTATATCTACCAGGTGTGAATCATGACTAAGATTTGAAGGAGGTAATCTCCAGAGCCTCATAAAACATGCGGTGAATTATATAATATTCATTTTTAGTTTAGTTTTATGATCGGGTTTGTAGACTATGTGAGGGTTTCGCTTTTAGCTGTACACTCAGTATAACACAGCTTAAACTTAAAATTATTTGTCTCATTTACAGGACATGTAGCAAATTGATAACAATTACTGTTTTCCCCTGTATACTTGCAATTAATAGTCCACCTGTATTTTTTTTACGGGAGAAAGAAATAATTTTGAGAGGTGTTTATAAGTCTGAATTTTTAACTTGTTATTATTTATGGTCGTGACCACTTAGTTTCGTGAAGCGAAGTTCTGCTTGATAGAAGCCAATGCCGGCTGTTAAGGTATTCCTTGCTTTAAAAATCCCAATATGCAATTTCGTGTTCACACATACACCATTCCCTCCGCCTAAATATTGTACCATTTGAAACGAACATTCCCACAATATAAATATATCCTAATTTAATATTACCTTTCTTACCATATATAAGTCTCCCAAATATTATCTTCTTGGAGGTAATCTGACAGTATTTGATAGGCTTACTATATGTTTTAGCCTTCTGTTTTTCGTTTACTTGATCACCTTAATCTTAACTGATGTGCAGACGCTACTGTTCTCTTTATTTCGGTCCTCTATTCTGTTAGGTCCTTTCTCTCTAAGCTTCAAAAATTATCCGCAACGTTTTGTTCTCGATAATGTCAGTTCACTATTTTGAAGCTGTTACAGTAAGTAAATTCAACACAATCTTCTGGGGCTGACAGCCGCGTTAGGACGTTTAATAAAAGAAATTTTCAGAACTCACTCCATGTCCATCATCAGGATCGTGGCATCATAAGTTCCTTGATTTTAAATAAACCCACAGGTACATTATCGTTTATAATTTTCCTTCTTAATATTAATTAATGGCGGAGTAGGTTCATTTGAAGTAACGTACATGGCTCTCCTCTTCAACAGGTACGCACACGTTCACACGTCACAAAAACCAGTGTCACAAATAAAGTATGCTTGCAATTCAATTGTATGAACTGATAAGAATATGGTAGGTTTCACCGATTTTATAGGCCACGAAGGCCCTTATGGTGAGTAGAGGTATAGTCCTACACTTTCGAGGGCATCGGCACTAGATGGGGGTAGGGGGCCAGCGCCACACCCCCGCCGCCTCTAGCCCCGGGAAAGACCCCTTACCCATTGTACAGGAGGCTGGGTGGGCTCTATAGCCGGTCTGGACAGGTGTGGGAAATCTCGGCCCCACCAGGATTCAATCCCCGGACCGTCCAGTCCGTAGCCAGTCGCTATACCGACTACGCTACCCGGCCCAACTAATAAGAATATGAAACTGCTTTATTAGTAGAATAACATAAACTGTGTGTGTCGCCTACAGGTGGTGCCTTTAGACTGGTGGCCTCTAACAAGGGACTGTTTGGCTTACGGAGTCACAGTCTCACTCATGATCTGCATCATTCATGATGAGAGGGTAGAGTGGTACGAAGCCCTGACCCTAGTGTTGCTCTACATTGTGTACACCGCAGGTAAATGAAGTTGGCTAAAATTTCAGCATCAAGTGGTTTGCCACAACAGCAAACCATTTCAGCTTAACTTGTTAATTCAGCCTTTATTCATTTATATTATCATATTTAAGCGGAAAATAATATTAATTGTTAGAGTTTAAGGCGTTCAATTTTAAGATTCGACATTATGTTTTCTGCAAAGTTGCAACATGTGATTTCGCTGGTGGTTATCAAAAGACCAGTGAAAAAATTTTCCTTTTTGTTAATTATTTTGGTATAATTTTATAAAATTGTGAGTATTCAAATAAAACTTGCTCTTCCTATTTGTATTTTACTGTCAATGTTTTCGCTTTTATATTAGTACTGTACGCTTTGCTTTCGGTACGTCTATGTCAGTTTCTTGACAGTGCCATACGCTTTGCTGACGGTGCTGTGAACTTCGCTGTCGGTATCGTATATTTTACTGTCATTACCGTAAGGTTTGTTGATGGTACTCTTTTACTTTCTGGCATTACTGCAGGATGTGCTGCCAGTATTTTGGTGCCGGCACTGTTCGCTATACTGTCACGTCTCTAACTTTGCTGCTCTTAATTTTATGTTTTGCTGCCAGAGCTGTATATTTCGCTGTTGTTAATTATTTTACTGTCGTTACTGGTATGATTGGGAATCAATATTGTAATCTTTGAGACATTCGTTCTGCTGGGATTTTATGCAGTGTAGATTGGTAGATTGTTACCGAAGTTTCAGGACAAAGTATCGATCCCATTTCAAGGGTCAAGCTGTCCAAGAAGAATTATGCAATTAGGAATTTACTGTCAGAACTGCACCTTTTGTTGTCACCAGTTCATACTTTGCTATCAGAATTGTACACTTTGAAGTTGGTACTGCACTCACTGCTGACAGTACTCTAAGCTATCTTCCTCGTACAGGACCCTTTGCTAACGAAACTACAAGATTGTCTCTCAGAATTTTATACGTCTCTGTCGGCACCGCACGCTCTCCTTTATGTATGTATGTATGTATGTATGTATGTATGTATGTATGTATGTATGTATGTATGTATGTATGTATGTATGTATGTATGTATGTATGTATGTATGTATGTATGTATGTATGTATGTA
>Ga0123355_10016364_pt1 | contig 11686 bp, 7 predicted proteins | sample TergutEmb28metaG_3_FD_89872 | JGI IMG/M metagenome (GOLD analysis project Ga0123355, IMG submission 89872) | Embiratermes neotenicus P1 segment gut microbial communities from Petit-Saut dam, French Guiana - Emb289 P1 | ecosystem: Host-associated > Arthropoda: Insects > Digestive system > Gut ...
GTAAAACACAATACAAGAATAATATCAGAAAATAAATGGTTATATAGGTACACTTGTTTGTACACCTACCTGTATATGCATGTGGGTTTGTGCCACACCTGATGCTACATGCATATAACAAATGTCAACGACCAAGTTTCAAACCCATACAAAACAACAGGCAAAATTATATTTTTATATATCTTGATCTTTAAATTCTCTATAAATACCCCAACATTCTCTACCCCAGCTGGCATAAGCATAATCCCCTGTTAGAGTTTAGGTGTCTGTTACGGAGCCCAGCGATGCGGTTAAACGCAGTAATGGCTAACAAACAGTGAGACGTCGACTTGCGCTTCGCACAACTTTCCGCTCCCTAGTGAACAATTTGGCTTGGCTTTGCTTGGCTTGGCTTGGCTGAGCTCAGTTATTCTTCATACCTACCCGCCTATGAAGATGGAACAGTGAGACTGTTCCGAAACGTTGGCATATAAAATTTAGGCGCCGGGGAATGACCCAGAAGAAAACATACAATACTTTAGATTACTTGTAACCTTCCATATATTGTCATAAAGTATGGACTACAAATGCTTTTAATCACTTCCTTTCCGCCGTGATGAGTTTTAACATAGCTATTATTACAGCACTGTAATAAAACGTAACATTAATAACAACATTTTTAAGTCTAATATCGCAATTAATCCATTTAAACCTCTACTGTTCTCCTAATAATCACAAAATTTTTACTCCGCCACTTTTCGATTACAAATCCTTCAGAATTTGGTACAGTTTTACAATTGAAGAAGGCAGCAGTCTTGAACTAGTGTCCCTTCTTTAAACACGTATGTCCCAGAAATGTAAGCTGGTATAACTGGCGTCTAATATTTGGTGTGTAGCGATAGTCTACAAACTACGTGTGACATTTTGAGTAGAATTTCGATTCGATAGATTTCTTTATCTACTGAATGTTCCAGAGCGATAAGTTTTCATATAACGAAATAAAAGAGGGATGGTAAGGAAATACACAGTTTTAGTTTGGTTTGACATTCCTGCAGCAAATAACATGACTGTAATATTACACTGTTAACGTTTGTGCGCGTAATATGCTGTGTAACTTGCACTACCAGATGCTCTACTGTATAAAAGCACAAGACAGAAAGACCACAGGCATAACTGTGTGTTACGTTATGTTGTTCTGTTGCCTTCGTCATTGCGCCTGTTTTGTTTCTTTGTTCTTGTCTTTCACTTGCAGCAGAAACATGAAGAAGGACAGCGTCTCTTGCATTATCTGCGACAGACAAATACTGCTTTAAGGAATTGCATATTTATATCCGTAATAAATCAAGGAACTTGTGCACATGAAATTAAATGTCTACAATCCCCAGTTTTCACTGAATATATCGGATGTGTGTCGTAATGTGTGAATTGGCAATGTCAGTAACTTTGTGACTTTTTGGGGACTCTTTGTAATTGTGGGTATTCTTTAAGCCATGGTTGTACTTGATAGTATTGGCATTCCGTTTTGTTTTCTTCGACATGGATGTGAAGGCTACATAAAAACAACAAAAGCTGCTTATTTTTTAATTACTTCGATGTTGATATTTGCCTTTAAGATTTTTAGAACCATTTAATATCTGTTTGTAATGTGAGAAAATACACATAGCATACAGATCTCACCGTATGAGGAAAACCATCTTTATTGTGCTGTCATATACATCCTGTTTGTTTGTGGTGTCCACTTGTAATATAACTTGAAGGGCGTGAAATAGGGTGTTTGTGCTCCATCGCTGCAAATTAAATGTTTTTCGCAACGTTTTATTCCTTATTGTATCAATTCTACGTTCTATAAATCGGAATAAAAATATGCCGTATAGAAGACCTACATAAAAGCCTGTATGTGTTGTTGATGTCAATACGGTCTGCATTTTAATCCGTCGTTTGAAATTTGTGTCCCGAAATTAACTTGATTAATTTGTTATGTTTAATTGTAAGTCGTGTACAGCAAGTGTTATTTTGCACAGAGACATAAGCACCGCTTTAAACAAATGTGGGCACATCCAAAGGCTTCAAGAGTTTGTCGAAATCCACTTAATAGGAGTAGCGTTAGAGGCACGGAAAGGAAGGTTGTGCTATTTGAAAGGAATATTGTGTAGTAGTTGTTTGCGGTTGTTTCTTTGTGTTGATTTTGTTTGTGAGTTTGAGAGGTTTTTTTTTTAATCTCCCAGTATCATTGCAATCTGTCCGAGGACATTCAGTAATCGTGTTTGACGGTTACTATTAATAGCATGTAGGAAATTCATCCAGTGATGTATCTCCTATATTAAACTCAGTCACATTGATTGGGTATGGTTCCTCATTCATGAGGTTTTCTAGATCACACACAACGACGCACCACATTCGGTAGGACTCCTCTGGACGAGTGATCAGTTCGTCTCAGAGACTTCTAACTGACGACACAAAACATTCACAAACAGACAAACATCCATGCACCCGTTGGGATTCGAACCCACAATCCCAGCAGGCGAGCGGCCGTAGACATACCTACGTAAACCGCGCGGCCACTGGGACCGGCAGCTTGAGAGGTGAGCACTCAAATTGCGACAAAGCAAAATACGATACGAAATCAACAAAAGAGATCAGTGAAGTGGGGCATTCGAGACTGGGATAGGTGTGTCGATGGCAGAGAGCGCGCCATTCCTTTCCTCTCACAGATTGCTTGAACGCATCACAGCCAACCATTCCAAAGCCAGCTAAAAACTAAGAGTGGAGAAGAGAGGACCTCGGACCCGAAATAGAAGTAGGAGCGTGGTGAGAGCCACATTGACACAACTATAGGTAAAACTTCGTTACTTTGTTTTCTTTGTCTAATCTACTGGCACACACATAAAATAGCGACTCTGAACGTCAATGGCATGTCAGCGATAATGGGAATGCCGATGACAACTGAGTTCCTACACAAACAAGAGACCGATGTTATCCTGTTACGCGAAGTCGCACCTATTCAGATTGGCCTGATAAGGGGATACAACTCGTACACAAATGTGGGAATAAACAAACGTGTCAATGCCTTGCTCACCAGATAGACAATGAAAGGACCCAATCACGCTGTTACCATCCGGGCGGGGAATGTTATCGTATTGGCGAGGCGTCTGTATAGTAAATATATAGACACTGTATGGATCATCGAATAGGTAGGTGTTACGCCCAAGGAAATATTTGTAAGTTGTGTGGGTGATTTGGCAACCCTTGTAGGGACGGTGTTGGTCGTGACCCCGGTCTGTTCTCCCCCTGGTTCCTTTTCTTTTTGTCTGCGAAACCTTGGGAATTATAAAGTTTTTACCCTGGCAGTTCCCTTTTGCTGTGGACAAATGACGTTTCTGCGATGCGGTGACGGGAGCAAGACGCACGAGGGGAACGCTCGCTATCTGGACACATACTCGGCTAGAGCGTAAGTGCATTGCCGGTTTTGGGGTTTTTTCTGATTTTTGTTTACTAATTACGCTCTACAGTTTATCGTTTATTTCAATTTAGCACCCTGGACTGGCTATCTCCCCCTGGTACAGTTCAATATTTGGGTTTTTAGTAATTTTATCGGAGTGCAACCTCCTTTGTTCCTTCATGTTTCAATTTACACATTTAATTTAATTTAACTTAATTGTACTTTATTTTATTTACTTTTTCTATTCCTTTTATTTTATTATTGGTAGTAAAGTCTAACTTGTAACACGTGTTGGTGTTTCCTTCATATGGGTGTGTTTGCAGTAGTGAGTTAGTTTAGGCAGTAGACCGCTTTGTTACCACAACCCTTTCACGAGCCCCCATCCTACAGGATCTGCCAAGGGGTGTTGTGGCGCCGCAAGGGATATTTTTGTGGTAGCCCTGGCGGGCCAAAATAACAGGAGAGAGACATTTTAAAATGTGCCCCCACATACTTGCTGCGTTCACTGTCACCAACAATGATAATTGGAGGCTATTTAAACTGCGTCCTGACAAATAGCGACTGCACTGAGAATATGAACTTGAGCAAGCTTTAAAAAGAAATTTTCACCTGCTTAGGTTTCGTCGATGTGTGGGAAACTGTCCCTCACAGAGACGAAAATACACATTACATTTCTCATGGTGCGGTACGCCGTGATGAAATATATGTCATGTGACACCTCAGTGGTCAGAATGTGGGGGTGGAAACCGTGGTTGCGTCATTTACATATCAGCAAGCGGTATTCCAGCGAATCAAGCTGCAAGCCCGGTTGATACAACGAGGCCGGGGCCTATGAAACATAAATTCCTAAATTTTAAAAGATACAACTAACCGAAGCCTTTTGTAAACAGAGTGAACAAGGTGGAGACTGCAGGAAGGAAGATACCTGGACGTGGTTATGTGAGGGAGAAATATGTCGAACGGAAAATCCGTTTCATTTTCGTCCAAGAAGGGATTTCGAGGACTCGTGAAAATATGATAAAGGAAAATTTTTGTTCCGCTTGTTTTCATCCCACATCTTGTATGATAAGTTTTTGTAAATTGACTCTTTACACTTTTCACTTTTATCGTTTCATCCAAAGGGATCATCCAAAGCGAAATATATAGAGGCAACTTCTGTTCGGAAAGACTATATAACAGTGAAAGTGAAAGTGAATATTCTGTACTGATGTTGAAAGTTTTATACACACCAGGCTCATTTGTTTAACAAGACTAACTGTATCCAAGGTATTAACTTTCCACATGCATTCCATAAAAATCAACACTTGTATGACAGTTTGCATATCGTCTTAAATACCCGAAAATAAGTGCAATAAAAAGCGAAGCTTCTTACACAAAAACAACACTCTTATACAGTCTCATGTATCATAATCTTCCATTCACAACACAATGAATACGTTGCATCAAAAATATTTAAATTTTTAATTTCAATACATTTTACCAAAGAAATTACAAAAGAGACGCACGGCTGCATTAAACATCCCTACTTATAATAATTTCGGGCCGAGTAACTCAATCGGTATAGCGGCTGACTACAGGCTGGACGGTGTGGGATCGAATTCCGGTGGGGACGAGATTTTCCGCCCGTCTAGAACGGACCTGGGACGCACCAAGCCTCCCGTAAAATGGGTAGCGGGTCTTTTCCGGAGTAAACTGCATGCTCGGCGTGCTGCTGACCACTGACCCCCTTCTACTGCCGCGGTCATGGAAGAGTAAAACTATACGTCTACCCAACCTCTGGGCCACACCGGGCCTGTAACGGGATCACTTTACCTTTACCTTTACTTATTAATCTCCTTATATAAGAAGTGGATTTCAATGTTGACTTTGCTTAGTAATGTTATTATTTTTACATGTTCTATATTTTTTAATAACTTACATTTATAAGTTGGATTGTATGTAGCCTCAAACTATGGTCTTATAAATCGGTGTAATGAATAGAATAATTCTGCTAGTCTGAATACTATTGTTATTACTGAACTGTAAACAAGCTATATATCTCCAATTTGATTATCGAATTGTGTCATGCTGCTGCCATAGATACATGCAACGTTCAAGGCTGAAGGCAAACTGCTGACACTCTTTTGTTGCCTGTGAGAGAAGTGACGTAGCAGACCCCCCAACCGGCCACTACAACTACAACATTTGAACTGCTAGCGTGGCAGTAAAGTGGCAGATCAACAAAGAAAGTCTTTTGTGTCCTCGAATTTCATTGAACATAATTTATGTCCTTTCGACATTTGGTGTATTTCAAAGCCTGCAATATTTTGAAGATATTGTCTTCCGATCCAAGATTTCTGATAGAGTTACATGCTATTGCACAATCCATAGTACGTGAATTTTACAACCTGGTAGTGATATAAAGCAAATAAGAAACTCTGGAATATTTATGCAAAAACTTCATTTTAGACACAACCAAAATATCAGTAATTCCCGCTATTACAAAAACATTGTAATACGTATTAACTGTATTGTGAAACTGGAATGGCAGATGGAAATTTTTCATTGAAAACTTAATATTCCCTTGCTAGTTACGAAGAACTTTCCTCATGCAGGGAAGGCTACATAGGTCTAAAGTTTGTTTTAATAACAACTGTGGAACCCTGGAGAATTCGATATGATTATTTACCCACCTGGCTGTTAGCATATTGCACGCCATTGTTAGACACACATGTGTGACCATATTTGCATGAAGTGACAGACGATATAGAATTTCACTTGATGGAGAAGCCTGAGAGTAGAGGATGATTGCAAACGATCCATCGGTAGGAAGTGTGAGGATGAAATTTTTGCTAATAATGAATACAAGCTATCTAATCGCATTAAGTTAAGTATGGTTATAATGTTTTAATTCGGTGACAATGAACTCATCAGGCAATTCCGTTCTCCGGCCATTTCTGGTCACACTCGAAAATTTACCTGAACATAAATTGGGCTTTCAGCAGTTGAACTGACCGTGCAGTGCTTAGGTAGCTTAATTACACAGAAAAGTTGCTGGCAGATTGTAGGTTTGGTTCTTGGTGTCTGTTAGTAAGTTAAATAACATCAGCACCGTGGTAACCTGTTCGCTGCGGGAGAAAAAATTTAATTTCTCGATAGTAGTTCATTGCCTCAGAGTTGCTGATGTTTGCTGTAATACTGTATCGTTAAAGTAATGTAAATTTATGTTCTTATGAAATTATATAAACTCATGCCAATCGTGAACTATTCTCTTACGTGAATACAAAGTTATTTACATACATTCAATGTGGTCACATTTGACACCGGAACAAACTTTCCAGCTGTCAGATGGAAATCCTTGTTAGCTGTAGCAATGATGAACATCAGACATCGCTGAAATGGGATAGCAGTTCCCACCCAGTCACACCCGAATGCCGCATCTCTCACACTCTCCACCTGAAATTTTCACAGTTCATGTAAGAAATCTGTCTGATGTGTGCTGCAGTATATTGAATGTACCAGCTGCCTGTCATTTGACGTTTACTGTCAGATAGTGACTATCTAACAAGTTTCCCCAATGCTGCAATTCCGGGATTAAAAGTCATCTCATAGGATCTCGCCAATTTCGTCTCCCATATTTTTCGCTACTCGTAGGAAGTTGTCATCATATTCATGGTACTGTAAAACCACGTTTAATTTAAGTTAATTTAATTTAATTTAACATAATGTAATTTAATTTATTTATTTTTAGTTAATTCTTTTGCAATTTTGGACCTACTTCCATGTTGTGCTTAACTTCAGCCCCACAGGCTTACGCAATTAATGCATAACATACGTGGCCGTACATTTCAATTCCGTGATCTGCTCTAAAGACGGAATGTGTCGCGACAGTGCATAGGGAATAATGTGTGAATATTTGAATTTGAACTAAGCAAACTTGTGTAAAATAACTTAATAAGATCACACTTATATAAATACAGCTTTTTTCATTAATTAAAAATTGGACTTTTCTTACTAAAAACTTATCGACCTTAAAAGGCGTTCTTTACTAACATTCCTTTTTCGAATTTGCTGCATGATTCTGCATATCTTGCGACATCTTATTGAAAGAATTTTCATGTTTTCTTAGGCAAAATTGAAGGCAGTATTTTAAATTTTCATATTCAAATTGCTTCGATATTTATAATTATTTATCCTATCCTTTCTGATGGCGTCTTCGCAGAGGTGGGTTGATCAAAATAATGCTGTCCAACGGCTAGCTTGTGATAAGTTAAAGCAGCAAATAAATGTCGATTGAGATCAAAATTCAGCCGTCATAACAAAAAACTGAACATTTCCGACTGGTAGATCGCGATCGACCCTTTAACGAACTTTGCTGTATGATATTCTAGCTGTTACGCAAACAGAAGTGATATTTAAATCTATTTTAATTGCTAAACACGGATTGATTTTAGGTTAAATTTTAAAATATTTTCCCGAATTAAATTTCATGATATTAATAATTTTGTTACCCATGGACAGTACTGATGGATAATATGAATATTATATAGCATTTGACCGGGAATCATTAATCTTTGTTTCAGGGCTGTACAGCTTTTTTTTTATCAGAACGCTAACACGAAGTTTCTAAAATATAATCCACCAATGCTGTACAGCTGCTTGCTGTATTTGACCGCCTGCAACATTTCTTGTTGTACCTTGCGCTATTGCTTTAGTATCAATAAACTGCTGTGCCGCTAGCCGGTTTCAAACCCCACTAGGCAAGATTGTTTAATTGTTGTAACACCGTACGTGTTGGTACCATTTCCAGAGAGTTTAAGTTACAATTCTGTTGTTTCGCAGTTCTGTTTCCTACTTAAAGCAACACTTATTCAGATCGCTACGTAGTTAGACTGCTGACATTAATCTTTCACAGTGCAGTCTGATATATTTGGAGTAATATACTGCATATTGTGCTGAATAGTGGAATTTCCAAATTGCTTTAATAATTAGAAGAGATGTGCAATTTGTGATCAGAGGTCCGATTTCGTGTTGCACCACATTATAATAAACAATAATAAAGTGTCTTCTACAGCCTTGATTTTGTGGTACACTGGCCTTTATATAAAACGCTTTAGGATTAGGATATTCATAAACACAGCGGAGTGCACACAGAGGTTAATCACACGTTGGACATTGCCAAACCAGCCTTTCTTTTAGCGCTTCTTTTGTGTATGTGCTGTCAAACAAAAGATCTGTGAAATTGCTGTGGTTGGTATTGGCTTTAGGAAGTGTCGTCCAGACGTCTCCGGCGTTTTCCTGATGAGTACGATCGAACATATTTTGTGATATTTCTTTCATTTCTGTGGTTTACTTTACACAAGAAAAAAACGTTATTTATGAAAACATAACGATTGTCAGATTCTAATTTACTTAATATAAGATTTTTAAGTTATAACCATCATATCTGCAATTTGATAAAAAAAATTTTTATAATTTCTTAACTAGTGAAATCTAAGTCCTTTATATACAAATAAACAAAAAATGCGCTTCAATATTTATGATTTACTTTAATCACAATTTTCGTACCAAAATGTTTCGGTTCCTATTACACCATCTCCAGAGAGAAATTGTATCAAGAGTAGAATGGGCAATATGGAATGTGGTTAGTTGTGTCGTCACTCCAAAACAATTAAACATTATTATACTTTCAGTTGAAATTTTATATAAGTATATAAATAGATGTTAAAAATACGTATCTGTTAATATTTTGGGAATTAAAATCGTTTAGTCTTTGTGGAGTGCTGCTGGATGCAGTGATGCGGTGAGTTCTAATCCAGGGTGTAGGTAATGTGTAGAAACTGTCTATTCATCATCTACTCGTTTGTGAGAAAAGTGTGATACTAATATTTTGTAAATATTGAAATGTATTTTGTTATTTATTTTTATATTATGCAGCTGATTAATACACGGAAGTGGTGAACATATTAATGTAGTGAAATGTCAGTTAAAATGTTGATTCCTGTTTCTGTCCAAAGAGTTTTAAAACACTCAAATAAAAATTAAATGTGTAATTCGTTACTGAAGTGGAAATTAATAATCATACATTTCACGACAGAAGAGTAGGATAGGATAAATTGCTTAAACATAAATATTTTGTTAGTGGCCAAAAAATTTTTAAAGCCCAATCAAAAATGAATTCGTTATTAGCCATGAAACGTAAAAGTGATTTTAATGTATTGGAGATACTTACAAACATGATTTCTAAATTTGCCAAAGAAAATTTAATGAATAATGAGGGTAGGGGAGAAAAGTACTCAGTATTTAATTTGAGCCATAATTCCTCAGTTGATTTGAGACTCGGTATCCATTTTGAAAGCAATGTGATAACAGCGTCAACATCAATTACAACAATGTACTTTGCCTTACGTGTTGTGTCAGCTGAGTTCCACACCAACAGATCAGAAGCACGTCACTAGCGAAAATGACATAAACAAACACTCCTTGACTCACATCTATATAATCTCCCCAATTCTGCAAAAGATTATTTGGAATATCACAAGCATTGAAAGGATAAATTAATTAAAATAAAAATCTATTTGAAAACACGATATATTAAGGATAATAGGGTTACGCAGAAGTATTGGATTTTGTATTGACTTGCAGGCCCCTTCATAAATTTGGGTGAAGCGACTGTTGATTTCGTCTTGTATGTGTCCGTCGTTCCGTTCGTCAACATGGAACAACTCAGCTCACACTGGATAGAATTTTTGACATCTAATGCTTGTGTATTTTTCGAAAATCTGTTGAGAAATTTCAATTTTATTGAAAATCTGCATAAAATAACGGGTATTTTACATTAAGACCTAAGTTCGTTTATGATATGATAACGCCTCGCTCAGTCCATCTGACGTTAAATGCTACGGTCAAAACTTGTAGTGAAAATCAAAATACGCTTCTTATATTCAATAACTCTTTTGAAAATGTGCCTTTATGAGGTAATGTATAAAATATCGCATTGCCAGACAAGTCGCTAATGACAGTGCTGTCTTTGGTCAGGTAATACAACAAAAACAACTATATACGTGTATTTATTTAAAGGAACAGACGAACTGAGTACACATTTCTTCGGAAAATATTTTCAAGTCTATCTTCCCCATCTCTTAGCTTCACTTCCATTTCTTATTGTCTTCAAACTATGATGAGGTAAATGTTACTAATATATAAGTGGGTGGCTGGTGGCATAGGCTTTTTGTATATTTCTGAAGTAAATTCGCTACATATTTTCCTCCTTCCGTTGGCGTTTCTAAGTATTATTGCATTTGAATTTTGTTTCTGTGAAGATGTACGGTTAATCTGATACATGATCACGAATCATGTCAACTGTACGGAACTACTGGTACTATGACTGTTCGGCGATTGGAATTGTGAACAGTTTCAATTTGCTTCGCACCAGAAAGAAGTTATTTGATGTAGTTTTAGAAAAAATACAGATTTCTCTGAAAGTAATTCCAACTAAAAAAATAATAGGCCATTAAGAGTGATTACATATTTCGAATTTAAAGAAGTATGAATATTTTGGAATTTATAGTCCAAACAATACTCAAATCTTTTCTAGTACTTCGAAATGTATCCAGTTGAAAATGTGAGAGCTTTACAGTTCCCCATACAGTAGTCTGTAGACGGCATAAAACAGACTTCGTAAATCAAAGATATTTGAATTTCAGAACTGTTTAATGCTACCGAAAATTAAATGCTGGGTAAGTTGTACTAAAGCCAGGCTGGTAATTACGTCACTTAAAATTCTCAAGCATTTTCTCATTTAGATCACACGACACAGTGAATTATATATTCCCCATTCTGTTTCCCTTATTAGTTGCTACTGTCTTTTGTGACCCTACATTAACATGTCTATTTTATTCTGTACTTGTCAGCCTATAAGTCGTAAAATCTCTGTTTGTGGAAGTGTTTTTGATAATCTAAATAGCACTGGCTCTCGAGTGTATTATTGTCTCTGTGCAGTCAGTTACAATTCATTTTAATGCGTTTATATTCAGTACGTGATGCTCGGTAATAACTTTCTTCCAATCATTGCCTACTTTTATTTATATGCTTTTTATCTGAAATTAAATACTTTCCAGACCGATATTTCGCCCTTTTGAATGTTGGAAGTAACATCTTTTAGGTGAGTGTCCTTATAAAATTAAATGATGGAGTATCCTAGAAGACGTTATGGCTTACTTGGGGTTTTTTATAGCATTGAAGATGTTGAAGACGATGTTAATAATAATAATAATAATAATAATAATA
>Ga0123355_10016365_pt1 | contig 11686 bp, 9 predicted proteins | sample TergutEmb28metaG_3_FD_89872 | JGI IMG/M metagenome (GOLD analysis project Ga0123355, IMG submission 89872) | Embiratermes neotenicus P1 segment gut microbial communities from Petit-Saut dam, French Guiana - Emb289 P1 | ecosystem: Host-associated > Arthropoda: Insects > Digestive system > Gut ...
AGCCGAAAGGCTTGGGTTTGAGTACATCGGGCAGACAGTTGAAGACGAAAGAATTTACCGCCTTTATTTTTAGTGTGTAGGTTAAATCCCGTATTTTCGTAGTTTTTCGGCAGTTGTACAATGGAAACAAAAAGCAAGTCATGTGTGGTAACATAGTAGCTAAAAGGAGATATTAGTTTATACCTACCGTTTCAAATATCAAAAAAACAATTTTTATTTATGCTGACTATGTTATTGTATCAAAAGCAACGCCAAATCGGGCGTTTGGATGGCGACTTTGATACAATCACACGATTCCAAACGCCCGTTTTGTTTTATAGGTATAGCACATGCAGATATGCTATAGTGTAGTATGGAGTTACGCAGAAATTTATTTTTCGTGGAGGTATAGATGAGTACACGACAAAAATTATCAGAAATTGCTAAGGCAGAAGCTCAACGTTTTTATCATGGACGGGTAATGAAAACCGAACACAACCTCCATAATATTATCAACCTGTTTACAGGGTGGGTTATCGAGGAAGCAGATGGAATGTGGTGCGCAGCGTTTGTATATTATTGCTGTATAAAAGCAGGGTTTGAAATTCCCAAAAGACCGAAAGAATGTCTTTCGGGCAGTCTGGCAGGTTGCAAATCATGGGAGGAGTGGGCGATTGCAGATGAAAAAATAACTTATTATCCTGTTGATGAAAATTTTATTCCGGAGGCAGGAGATATTGTTTTGTTTAACAATGTTTGTATCGACCACGAGCATGACCATATAGGGATAATAGTTGAGAACAAGGAAGAATCAATAATGGTGGCAGAGGGGAATATTAACAATGTTTCAGGGATAATCGAACGCAAAAAAGATTCACATATTCGAGCTTATATCAGGCTTCCCGATTGGTACTCCTACCATACAAAGTAAGCATTTTTATGAAACAAGAGCCTCAACACGAAACCTGCGCAATCGTGTTAAGGTTCTTGTTTAGTGTTCTAGTATCGCACAAAGGGTGCAAATAAAAGCAAGATATTTATTTATGTGTACTGTTTTATAGTACAGCTTTTTATTTTCAATAATGCCACTGCATCGCAACAACCCAGAATATAGGCTATTCAGTGTGTCCTGAAATTGTATCAAAGCCTTCGTCAATACGGGGTTGTCTTGTTATGAGGCAACCCTTTCTCCTTATAGCTCATTCCTCATCAGACTCTTTAGGCGCAAGCAGTCGCCAAAAATTCACAACCAAGTACAGCACAAAGATAACCACCGAAATCCAAAACACTGTAACAGTCCAAAAGTACCATCTCGCCAACCCTTGAATATGGGGCGAAAACACCGTTTCTGGAATTGCCGCAAATGGGTTTTGTATGTTTATAATCTCAATGATATTCATATATACTTCCATTGATTCCATCCCAATAGTTATAAGAATGGCAACTATAACCACTATGGCTACCAACAGTGCCAGAAATGATTTGGAAAATATAGTTTTCCATAGATGGAATTCATCTTCGTTAATCTTACCAATCTTTCGCCAGCTCCCTATGCCGATTTTTATAGCCTTATTGCCAATTGCTTCAAATATAATAAGTATAAATAATGTTACAACAAGCAGATGATAATTTTCTATTACCACAGAGGCAGCAAATAGGTTGATGATATGGTGGTTTTCTTCGGTTATATTCAGTGCTTCCAATATAATAGATATAGCGGGTTGGTTGTGGAAATAAGATATACCCGCATTAAACGCTATGGCGTCTACCTCTCTATCCTTTGAGATACTCGTAAGTGGCACATAAATATTGATGTTGTCATTATCTCTATCGTAGATTACCCCGACAATATAAAATGATTGGCCATCATGGTAAAAGGTGCCTTCTCTTACTCGTCTTTCTCCAAAAATGGTAATGGCGGCATTTTGATTTAATACCGCAACATTGTGAGCATATTTCACTGCTTCGTATGTGAAGAAATCCCGGTCAATCATGAAATGGCTCATAACATCGGCGAAATATTGGTTGGTCCCAATTATCGTTCCATGATGATAATGTCCCATTGCTGAAATCCTTGCGGATTGTGGGCTCATGTATGTTATTTTTATGTCTGCAATATTGTTATATGGCTCTATTTCATTAGTCTCAACAGTGCCATACATTGGTGTGGCTATTAGTATTGTATATCCCCTGCCGCCAAGTTGGTCAAAAATTATAAATGAGGCAACAAGTAAGCCTAGCCATATGAAGGCAAAGATTAATTTGTAAGTAAATTTTTTTAACATGCTTTTCATTACATAGCTCCAAGACTTTGACATCTTTATGTGATAATGGTAGTTTAATCCTAGAAATTCAACATCTTCTTGGCTTTAGCCAAGTCCAGTGCCCCGGCAATAATAAAAAAGAAAATAATGCTCCCAACGCCCTGTATTGCAAGCCCGGGTAAAGCCGCAACTCCGGCGGACCAGCCGTTAAATAGATGCATGTTGGCACCAAAGTACAGTACTGTGTTAATTATCGCTGCCACAAAGGGTGCTATTCTGTTGCGGATTGGGCCTAAAATAGTTTCTCCCTTGGTGGTGAAGCATAGGGCCATCAGGGGTTTTATTGCGATGGTATATGGGAACCAGATTGGTATCTCTACCAAATTAAATAACCCAGGGCCAATTGCTGCTACAAACAAGCTAAAAGGCAGCGGTAGCAGTGACCCTGCAATAAATATCAATGAATCCCCAAAATGGATTACCCCTCCAAAGCCATTGGGCACCCTAAACTGCCAAATCGCAAAAAAAATAATCGCAATCAATAAGCCTGACATAACCAAAACCCGAGTACGACTGTGCAAGTAAATTTCCCCTTTACATAAACTAATTAGGAGGGCCCTATGAGCAAAAGTAACACCAATCTATCTGACCCCAACCTATATATCAACCGAGAGCAAAGCTGGCTGGCATTCAACGAGCGGGTGCTGGAGGAGGCCCAGGATAAAACCAACCCTTTGATGGAACGGCTTAAATTCCTTGCCATCACGGCCTCCAACCTGGATGAGTTTTTTATGGTGCGAGTAGCTTCGATTTTGCAAAACGAGAGCAATATCCCTGACATGGCAGGCCTTACCCCTGAGGCCCAAATTGCGGCCATCTCAACTCGGGCTCATGAGATGATGACCAAGCAATATAACTGCTTTACTCGTAGCCTTGTCCCTGCAATGGAAAAGGAGGGTATTCGCATCCTGTCATATAGGGACTTGGATGCAGCTCAAAAAAAACACGCTGACCTGTATTTCAACGATGTACTATACCAGGTACTAACCCCAATGGCTATAGATCAAAGCCGCCCATTTCCAACCCTTAATAACCGGACAGTTAACATTTTTATAGAAATGGCCGCTCATGAAACCGTACCCGTACGTACGGTAGAATGGCTGGATGCAGAGGGCCGCTGGCGCATAGTAGAAGACAGCGGTGGAGGCCCCCTTTACGCGGTAGTGCAGGTGCCTACGGTGCTGCCCAGGATAGTAAAACTGCCTTCAAAAGAAGGTCAGCATCACTATATTTTATTGGAAAATATTATTTTGGCCCATATAGATCGTCTATTTCTTGGGCATACCGTGACCAGAACCGGTTTGTTCAGGCTTACCCGCAATTCGGACTTAAATATTGACGAAGAAGATACCGATGACCTCCTTGACGAAATGTCTCGCCAAGTTAAAGGCCGCCGCTGGGGCTATCCTGTCCGTATAGAGGTATCCAAGGGGATGGGCAAGGCCGCAATGCGCTTGCTTACAAGAACCTTGGATATGAATACCGACAAAATATACGAACTTAACGGTCCCCTAGACCTTACTTCCTGGATGAGCTTTGCCGCGTCAAAGGAGTTCTCTCATCTGAGGAATATCCCAAAGCCGCCAATACCCTCCCCGGATTTTATTAATAAGCCAAGTATGTTTGATGTAATAAAAAGGCGGGATGTGCTGGTGCATCATCCATATATGTCCTTTGACCCTGTGATGCGGTTTGTCCAAGAAGCGGCCGCTGACCCTGGAGTACTTGCGATAAAGCAGACCCTTTATCGTGTGTCTGGCCAGTCCCCTATAATCAGCGCATTGATACAGGCAGCAGAAAACGGCAAGCAAGTCAGTGTTTTGGTTGAGCTTAAAGCCCGCTTCGATGAAGAAAATAATATCAACTGGGCAAAGCTGTTAGAAAAGTCCGGTGTCCATGTAATCTACGGCCTGGTGGGGCTTAAGACTCATTGCAAGGTATGTCTGGTAGTGCGCCAGGAGGAAGACGCCATCCGGCGATATATGCATCTTTCCACAGGTAATTATAACGAGGCTACAGCCAAGATATACACAGATACAGGTTATTTTACCTGTCGGGAGACCTTTGGCCAGGATGCCTCCAATTTGTTCAATGTACTGACGGGTTACTCTAAGACCACAGATTGGCAGAAGTTTGCCGTTGCTCCCGCTAGTTTGCGATTAACTTTTTTGCGTCTTATAAACGATGAAATTGCCTATGTTAAGTCAGGCCGGCCTGGGGAAATTACCGCAAAGTTGAATTCTCTTTCCGACGGGGAAATGATTAGGGCATTGTACGCTGCCTCACAGACAGGGGTGAAGATACGCCTATTGGTACGAGGCATCTGTTGCCTGAGGGCAGGTGTACCTGGGGTTAGTGAAAATATCAGCGTTTCTAGTATAGTGGACCGTTATCTTGAGCATAACCGGATTTTTGTCTTCGGGGGTGGGGGAGTGCCTAAGGTATTCCTGTCTAGTGCGGACTGGATGAGCCGTAATTTGGACAGACGGGTTGAGGTGCTGTTTCCCATAGAAGATTTGGATTTGCAGCGTGAGATAATCGGTGAGTTGGAGCTTTCTCTCGCGGACAATATAAAACGGCGGGTGCAAAAGCCTGACGGTAGTTATGTAAGAGTCGGCAGAAGAGGAAGAGCGGCAGTGCATTCTCAAATAGACAGACATAGTAAGTTGGCGGAGCGGTATGCAGATGCCACTGACCGTGAGAGATTTGGGTTTTAAGGAGGTTTGTTGTGGCACAGAAAATACTTCTATTTGATGGCTTTAGTATTCTTAATCGTGGATTTTACGCTCTGCCCTTGTTCACTAATAAGGCAGGGGAGTATACCAATGCCGTATATGGTTTTCTTTCGATTTTTCTGCGCTTCCTGGACGAGGAAAAGCCAGACTTTGTAACCGTGACCTTTGACTTACCAGAGCCCACATTCCGCCATATACAATATGCCGAGTACAAGGCTACCCGCAAAGCCATGCCCGAGGAGCTTCGTCCTCAGATACCAACCCTAAAGAATCTCCTTGAGAAAATGGGTATCACCATTGCTGCCTGCTCCGGTTACGAGGCTGATGATGTAATCGGTACCTTAGCGATAAAGGCTGCTAAGGAGGGTATTTCCCCGGTAATTATTTCAGGAGACCGGGATTTATTGCAGCTGGCAACGGATAGCGTGCTGATTCGCATACCCAAAACCAAGGGTGGCAAAACCGAAGTGGAAAACTACTACGCCGCTGACGTTGAGGCCAAGTACGGGGTCTCGCCCACCGCCTTTATCGACGTAAAAGCCCTGATGGGTGATTCCTCAGACAATGTCCCGGGGGTGCCGAGTATAGGTGAGGTCACCGCTACAAAGATAATCCAGGCCTATGGAGACCTTGAAAATGCCATTGCCCACGCAAGTGAAATCAAGCCTAAGCGCGCATCGGAAAATTTGGTCCAGTATCAAGAGCAGGCCCGTCTTAGCCGTGAATTGGTTACTATAAAAATCGACGCGCCATGTGAGCTTACGTTGGCAGGTGCGGATAATATGTGGAACGCCGATGTATATAGTGAAGTAAAGCGGCTGGAAATGAAGTCTCTGTATCGGCATTTTCCTAAGGATGTTGTTGCTGTGGCGCAAGCTGCGGATATGGGCGAACACAGTTTGCCCCTACGAGCAGGCCCAGGACAGTTGCCCGGGCAGCTAACCCTAGACGGTGAGTCGTTGCAAACTACTGTAGGGGCGAACTTCGTCCCCCCGCAAAATGGCGATGTGTATCAACCTCCCCGCAACACCTACCCCATAATCCACAATGCAGACGATGCAGCCATATTCTTCGACTGCATTTCAGCCGAGGCAGCATTTTTTACATTATGGGACGCCCCGGATAAATTAGTGGGAATGGGCGTGGCATTATTGGGCTCAGCCCCTCACTACCTATGCGTTGGCCCTGAAATGTCCCCTGAGGAGCTTATTGCCGCGGCCAGGCACTGGCTGGAATCCCAGACTCCCAAATGGGCCTTGGATATTAAGGCTGAAATATCACGTTTGTGGACATTTGGTATATCCCTCGCCAACCTGGCCTTTGACGCCCAGCTTGCGGGATATGTAATCAACACATTGCAATCCGGGAGGCAGGCGTCGGACCTTGCTCTGACTTACTTGGATGAGGTGGTCCCCACCTTGGAGGATATCTTAGGGAACAAGGGCAAGCGCGGCTCTGCACGTACTGCCGTATCTGATTTGCCGGCAGAAGCAGCGGCATCCTATGCCGCCGGTGTTGCCGATATCGTATTCCGCTGCCATAAACCCATGATGGATGCAATGGCAAAAGCCGACTTGCTGAGTTTATATAATGACATCGAGCTCCCTCTTGCAACCGTCCTTGCAGATATGGAAGCGATAGGCATTAAAGTCAACCCTTATATATTGATAGAGCAAGGCAAAACACTGGATGCAGGACTTGCCGAGTTAACCCAGGCTATATATGCCGCTGCCGGTGAGGAATTCAATATTCAATCCCCGGCTCAATTGGGGGTTATTCTCTTTGAGAAATTAGGCCTTAAGGGCGGGAAAAAGACCACCCATGGTTACTCAACCGCCGCCGATGAACTTGAAAAGCTGACGGATAAACATCCTATAATCCCACTTGTACAGGAATACCGAGTACATGCCAAGCTAAAGTCCACCTATGTGGAAGGGCTGCTTCCCCTTATAAATGAAAATACATCCCGGATACATTCTACTTTCCACCAAGCCCTAACGGCGACAGGCCGTATTTCCTCGGCGGAGCCCAATCTGCAAAATATCCCTGTGCGTATGCCATTGGGCAGGGAGCTGCGCAAGGCTTTTATCCCACGGGAGGGCTGCTTGTTTGTAGGGGCTGACTATAGCCAGATAGAACTCAGAGTGCTTGCCCATATTTCTGGGGACGAGATTCTTATTAATGCCTTCCGGGAGGGGCAGGATATCCATCGCCTTACCGCCTCTCAGGTGCTTGGGGTTTCTCCTGAGGAAGTCACTCCCCAGCAGCGGAACAATGCCAAAGCTGTAAACTTCGGCATAATCTATGGCATAAGTGCCTACGGCTTAAGTCAGGATATCGGTGTCCCCCAAAAAGAAGCCGACAGTTACATCCAAAGCTATTTTGAAAAGTACCCCAGAGTCAAATCATACATGGATGAAACCGTGGAAAAAGCCAAATCAGAGGGCTATGTCTCGACTTTGTACAACAGACGTCGGACGATGCCTGAGATTAAGTCACATAATTTCAATCAACGAGCCTTTGGCGCAAGGGTTGCCATGAATATGCCCATCCAGGGCACGGCGGCGGATATAATTAAAATCGCGATGATTAATGTGCATAACAGGCTGAGCCGGGAAAATCTTGAGACAAAACTAATCTTGCAAGTCCACGACGAGTTGTTGCTGGAGGTGCCCCAAGCAGAACTTGAGCAAGTCAAAGCTATACTAAAAGAAGAAATGGAAAACGCCGCAAATCTGGATGTGCCTTTGATAGCGGATGTAAGCATTGGGGAAAGCTGGTACGATACGAAATGAAAATTATCGGGATAACGGGAATCTCTGGCAGCGGTAAAACCGTAGCGGCAGCTATACTTGCTAAAATGGGGGCCTTTGTAGTCGAAGCGGATAGCCTGGCTCATAGCTTGATGGAAAAAGGCTGCGAGGCATATGATGAGATAGTGTCGGCCTTTGGTGTAGAGATATTAGACGGAAGCGGGGAAATCCATCGCCCGTCGTTAGGCAAACTAGTCTTCGAGGATGGGGATAGATTGCGCTTGTTGGAGGGTATAATCCACCCAAGGGTAATCGAAAAAACCAATGAGCTGATAGCCAACGCGACGGAATCAGGCATATACAGCTTCGCGGTAATAGACGCCCCATTGCTTATAGAGGCCGGAATGCACAAGATGTGTGACAGCACATGGCTAATCACCGCCAGTCACGAAACCCGACTTGCAAGAATAATGGCCCGGGACAATCTTACCAAAGAAGCCGCCGAGAAAAGACTTGCAAGCCGCAAAGGGGACGAGTTCTTACAGCCTCATGTGGATATAGTCATCGAAAATGATGATGAAAACATTGAGAAATTGCAAAAAAAATTGAATAATTCGTTGAAAAGACTTAAAATTGACTAATAAAACCTTTACCAAAAACGACAAATTTTCGTCACGGTAAAAAACGCACATATACATGGGCATACGTAAAAATAATCGCAAAAAATTTCAAAATATCAACGACCGCTTTGTACAAAATCATCAAAACCAGAGGGGTATAACTTTTAAATGAAAAAATGGCTTATTACGATACTAGTACTATTGATATTATGCGTTACTGCGCTGGTTTTACTTGTAAATATGCGCTTCCCGGTACGATACATGGATATAATCGAAGCCAATGCAGGTGAAATTGACCCAACATGGATTCTTGGGGTAATACATGCAGAAAGTAGCTTTCGCCCTGGTGTTGAGTCTCATGCCGGTGCTCAAGGGTTAATGCAGCTCATGCCCACAACGGCTGAGTGGGTAGCGGAGCTTATGGGTAAGGAAGATTTTGATCCGGAGACTATATGGTTGCCGGAAGTCAATATTGCCATGGGCAGTTTTTACTTGAATTGGCTGAAACGATACTATGACGGGGATTTGACTTTGGCGATAACGGCTTACAATGCAGGCTTGGGAAGAGTAAATCGCTGGTTGGCAGACACAGAGTTTTCCTCTGATGGCATGACTTTGGATACGATTCCTTTTAACGAAACGGCAAATTATCTTGAGCGGGTTACCCGTAATCAGCGGATATATGAGTGGATATTAAGACTAAGAGGGAGGTTGGGATTGTGATGAAAAAACTTGGTGTGCTTATATGCACAATTGCTCTAATGATTTTCCTTACGGCCTGTGACCGTTTTTTACCTTCTCCTCCTGCTTCCGCTCAAGAAGAAGAGGAATATAGCCCTCAGGAGCCGGACCCCCAACCCATACAGCGTACCCATGCTCCAGCTGGGATTTCCGATGATGGGGTGTTGCGCCTTGCTATGCGCCATCCTCTTACCTTAAATCCTCTGTTAAATGAGGATTATACCGTTGCCAAAATTCTGGACTTGATTTTTGAGCCCCTGATAATCTTTGATTATGAGCTCCGGCCCGTGGGTCATCTGGCTTTAATTGAAATGGCCTCAGATTTTTCCTCTGGGACATTGACCATTCGTTCAGATGCTATCTGGAGTGATGGTATGCCCGTTACCACGGATGACTTAATTTTTTCTGTAGAAGTCCTTCGACTTGCACCTGATGCTGCAATTTACAAAAGCAATGTGGAAAATATCGCGTCAATTACACGTGTGGATTCCAAAACAGCGATTGTTAACTTCGTTCGAGCCTCAGCCACAGCAGGCTATGCCCTCAATTTTCCCATAATCCCGGAGCATTATTATCGCGGGCATAATAATATGGCCTCTCCCCGGAATTTAGAGCCCCTGGGTAATGGCCCGTTTTTATTTGAATCCATGTCCCCAATGCTATCCATGACTTTGGCTGTAAGCCCATACAGTTTCCGCCGCCGGGCCGCTATAGACGAAATTGAAGTTTTATTTATCCCAGACGCAACCAGTCGCCTCTATGCCTTTGACCAAGGCATAGTTGATGCTATAAGGCTGCCATTTTCTGAATGGGTGAAACATCACAGTGTAAAGCCTGTTCACCATGAAGAAATTCCTGCTATGTACTTTGAGTTTATCGGTTTTAACTTCCAGCGGGAATTATTTCAAGATATAGAAATCCGCCGGGGGATTGCCCATGCCTTTGATGCAGATGAGGCTATGAGTGCTATGTACTCTCACCAGGCGGTAACCTCGGTTTCACCTATTCATCCAAATAGCTGGATGCATGACGATAGGATAAGCAGATTGCCTCGTGATATAGGTGCGGCGTTGCAACGGTTAGTGGTTATCACTTTGGAAGAGCCGATTGTTATTTTGGTAAATGAGGAAAATATCGAAAGAATCCATATAGCCGAGCGTCTCGCCTTAGAGCTTAACTTGGTTCAAGCACTGAGAAGTGATTTTCCCAATGTAAGATTTGAAGTGGTGGTGCTACCATTTGAGGAATACTACGAACGCCTTATGTATGGGGATTTTGATATGTTTCTGGGAGGAATGGAGTTAAGCCTTGTACCGGACTTTGGGTTTATGTTCCAAGGGGGAGAGCTATTTGGATATCACCCAGAATTGGAAGATTTGCTGGCAAGTTTGGATGCCGCTTTGACAGAAACCGCGTTTTTGCAGGCTGTATCTCAGCTACAGCAGGCCTTTGTCGACCAAGTGCCACTTATTAGCCTAGGGTTTAGGCATTCGGCGGTGCTGACAGGGACTAGGGTTGTGCAGGAGCGGGTGCCGCCTACGGATAGTATTTTTGTTTTTGTTAATGAGTGGGAGATTGAGTGATGGGCCATTAGTGGCCTCATACATAAAGCATAGATAAGCAAGTTGAATTATATGGAAATTTAGTCAGCCATTGCAAGTAACTGTCTGTTGTATTTTGTCAGATGTACTAAGTGGATGATATGTATTTTGTCAAATACGCTAAACTTTCCAGTGTATGTTGACGAAAAATTGAGAAATATATTACTATTTATGTGTACAGTCACTCAAACTCAGGTTGAGAGACTTGCATAGGTTGCTTTTTTATTGTTAGTCAGAAAGGACAAGAAAAATGCCAACATATCAAGTAGATTACGAAGCAGTAAACACAAAGCTAGTCCAAATGCGCAACCATATAACCATCAGTGTAGACCAGGCCGCAACAAATGAGTATCGCCAAATCAGTAATGGCCTGATGTCAGTAGACGGTGCGTTCCAAAGTGAAATGCTACAAATAATGGAGCTAAACCGGCAAAAAGCACTTGCATGTACCAGCGTTATGGAACGGCTTCTGAGTTTTATGACAAATGCAAGCCGTCAGATGCAAATATCAGAAGAGCAACTTGCCAGGATTTTTAGAGCCCCACGACGCTAGCCATATACAGCGAATGACTTTTGAAGTCGTTCGCTATACAAGGAGAGAATCCCCATGCCAAATCTAATAGGCAATATCGCCGACCGATTTAATGAAAGAACCGAAGCAGCTCTAACCCGTGCAGGAATGGTCCATAGCCAGGACCCTTTCGCCAGAGTTGTTGTCCGAGATGTCCAGCCTCCGAACTTGCCGGCTCCGGTGAACCAAACACTGAATATGCCCACGGGTTCGGGCAGCTTAAGTGCTCGTAACGTTGGCAACTCATCAAATATTGCGTTAGAGCCCGATGTCTATAACCAGGCGATGAAACGTATGGTCTCAATTGATGATTTTGTTGGGGAAGAGGTTTTTACAATGCTGGGGGAAATTGAAGAAATATG
>Ga0123355_10016366_pt1 | contig 11686 bp, 5 predicted proteins | sample TergutEmb28metaG_3_FD_89872 | JGI IMG/M metagenome (GOLD analysis project Ga0123355, IMG submission 89872) | Embiratermes neotenicus P1 segment gut microbial communities from Petit-Saut dam, French Guiana - Emb289 P1 | ecosystem: Host-associated > Arthropoda: Insects > Digestive system > Gut ...
ATCCTAATTCAACCCTTCCAGTAAGCCAGCTCAAGATAAGCTTAATGTTATTCGTAGGATGGGTGCAATAGTGACTAAGTCTGTAGCGGTTAAATTGTGAATCACACTTATTTATTTCTTTATTTATTTAGTCATTATTTATGGCCTCTTAAATGAAGCTGTAAGAATTAAGCTTAGATAGATTATTTATTGTACTGGATGTATTTGACAGACTGACATCATAGACTAATTTACGGTACTGTTGACCTATTTTCATGGCGTCTCAACTCACGTTTCGTCACGACAGTGAGTTTATGGACCAAGACTTGAAACCGGGACATTCGGAATGTTAAGCAGGATCAGCACCAATATTGTTTGATATTCACCGTGATACCAGACCGTATTCTCTGTCAAATATGTGCTGTAGTCTTGATGATACACTGAATACGTCTACAAACAAAATAAGAATGTTAGATTTAACTTTTCATCAAGATAAGTATGAAAATTAATTATTCTTGCAATTGAAGCCACGTATATTGAGAAATGGTTACGAGTTTTGGATACACGTGCTGCCTTTACCCTTTTACTATTCCACAACCTTGGTGTACGCTAAAATACAAGGCGATACACCCATTAGGTGAGTATTTTCAAATACCAAGAAGAGTGAACATAAAAGGCATTAAAAAAATAAACTTTTGGTTTGCCTGGCTTAGGTATCCCGTTTCTGTGTGTGAAAGATACTTTGAGTCAAGCAGTGTGACCTATATGACATGAAAATAAAAGTCAAAGAACGTTTTTAGTGGGTCAGGCGTGTTCTTTAACATATAGATTGTGAGGTTTGAGAGAAAGAGGGAGAGAAAGAGAATTGTAAATATTGGGTTTCGAAACAATTCTATTAATAATGATAGCCCTAGAACGTTTCAGTTATTTCGTAAGTAGTGAAAGCTTCACGTTTCACATAATAAGCAGAGTTATTATTAGTATTAATCCCTTATCCCATAACCTTGACATTACCTTTATTCAAATATCTTGTCTTATTTCACTGAGATCTTATGGAATAATATTATCTTTTATTTCAGTGTTTTGTATCAGAAAGATAACTTAAGAGGCGAGAGCTGATAGCCATTTAGAATCTTTCATATTTTAGACCTTAAAATGGACCAACAGAAAATCCAGCACGTTAATAGGCCTATTCTTATAGGCCAATAGAATATGAGAAGGGGAAATTAATCTGGGCAAGTGTCAGATTATTGGCTCTTAAGTAAAGATATTCTTTATAATTTAATTAAAATTGTTGGTTGAACGTAAATTCACCACATTAAATTTTATCAAAATGTATCATAGGATTTAGGGATATTATTTTTTAAAAGTGCTTTTAACTACATGAAGCACTGATGCTTGGACTTATGGTCGTTGAGCAGTCTGGAAATTTTAATGAGTCCATACGTCCATTGCACAGTTAGGCACAGGTACAAGACGGTCAGGCACAATGAATTGTTTTGAGTCAGATGATTTCAGTTTTCATTCTTCAGAGCTCTAACGACAAGGTTCGGAGGAACTTGCTGCCTCAGCCAGTAGGGTAGAAGGCAGACATTACAGGTTCATTCGAAATGTTGACAGCCGTTTGTACGCAAATTCGTTGCGCATTTTCAATAAAACTCTAACTTTAGACATTAATCGATGTAAGAATCCAAAATCTACAAGCTAAATTAGACCCACAGTAATAACTACATATAAATTACCAAACTTAGTTTGTTCATGCAGAAGAATGTGGGTGAAACACTTGTGCTCTACCGGTATCCCAGTGACATAGACAATCTGTAGGGACCCCCCTCCTTTCCCCATCACGATAATCGAAGGCTTCCGGTAATTATTAGTGAAAGTATTTACAGATATCATTGAAAAGAACCGGAACATCCTTGTGACAGGGGCGGGGAGGGGAGGGGTGGAGGATCCAGTCCGCAGGAACCAACAACAATTTGCATTCTGTAGTTCCGCAAACCCCCCCCCCCCCCCACACACACACACCCCAACAGCTGTGAGATCTGCGGTGTGCCACTTCCGTGTCCTTAAAAACGCACTGTAATGGAGCTTTCCTTTTTTCTTGAGCGAGACAGGAAGGGTCAGTCTCCATTTTCCCTTATCATAACAAAGACCGAGTTTTCCCGAACGAAGGTTTCTCCCCGAACGGTAACTGAAATTACGTAACATAATGGCGAATATTTTTCTTTGACTGCATCCGTTGCATGTAACGGCTAAGTATTCCGTATTTTCTTACTTGACAGAGCGACTCCCTTATTTGTGCTTGCTTGTTATCTCGCTTAGTTTCCGGAGTGGGGAGCGTGACATTCCGATGGACAGAGACAATTAAGTCTAATATTAACGGCATAGCTAATCAGTAGCCTCCAAGATAGTGTTCTTCCTTTAAGTCCTTTTGACTAACCTATGTTGGTGTGCCTCCCTCCCTATTTCGTGCTACATATTCCTCCTATCTCACTCTACGTGATTTGGTATCTGACGGAATTTCAACAAGATTGACAATGTCGCTGCTGAAAAATAATTTAATATTAAAAAAAACTTATTAGTGTTAGGCATAATGGTCCTGTAAATCTTATTTAGTGCAGGTTGATATACACGTATGTTAACCTTTTGACGCCTAACGACGACTATAGTGGTCGTACCGCACCGCTAACCTCTAAATGTTTCATTTTATATATTTATTCGACAAATACAGCTACTGAACATTTTAAACATGGTATATACTCTCCGTTTTTTCTTCTTCAAAATGCAGTTTGTTTCATAATTCCAACGTATTTGGTTCTGTAGTATTCACATTTTATACACAGGGTGTGCTAAAATTAAAAAAATAATTCCGACCGATTATGTTAACCTTTTGTTAACATAATCGGTCACCGGACTCAAAACACAAGACCGGACTTGTTAATAAAATTCATCTTAACCTACATTAAAATTAATTAAGATCTTACAGTGTAATATAATTATAATTACCAAAGATCTATATACATTTTATTAAAACAAGTCAGTATATTCAGAAAACAGAAAAAAATTGCTCGTTTGGACCTTCCATATAAGTGATATGTTCAAACTTAACGTAAAGGGATACAGTTATGTTACAGTGAATATATTTTACTATACCAAATATGAATAAGATCAGTCAGATAGTTCTATATTATAAGGGCAGTTGTGTGGAAGGTGGTTATGGTGTTATTAGGTGGATCTGAGTTTTTTTTTTTTGACAAGCACATATACTGAAGAATAAGAGACCAACTTGATGTCTCTGTTTATTAAGTTTTATTTCACTTCTTCTATGCTCACACATGTTTCGAACATTAATACAGGCTTCAGCCTGCCACCGGATACCACCCCAAACCAGCCACACCGAAACTCCAACACACATCGAAACAAGAACACACGACCAATGTGGTGATACAATAGGAAAGTCGCAGGCTCCTGATGATGGATGTAATAATGTCCGAAACATGTTGAACATAGAAGTGAAATAAAACTTAATAAATAGTGACATCAATTTGGTCTCTTATTCTTCAACTATCACAATGATGCACGGTCCAATATGCATAAGCACATATATGTTACACCAGACTGTACCACAGCCAACGTAAGATCTTCATATTAACATATTATTTGTCACATTTCTAACTTTTTTATTTTTAAGTTACAAATTTCAACTTCTTTTTTGAGGCACAGAGGACTATTTAAATTTGTTATTAATAGGACACTTTAAAGTAAGGAATTTGTTGTAAAGTTTGTACGCATTTTTATCGCCGTCTTCGAAAGTGAGGAATGAGAATTTAAGTCTGAGTGTCACAGTAATCCTTAATAATTGCAGTGATGAATAAATTATTCCCTACTTTTCAGCCACAAACTAAATACATTTCTAAGGTACTGCAGGAATCCGGTTTTCACTTCTGACGCCTGTTGGCAATCATCTTGTCTGTCTGTCCCCACCCTGCCTGAATGTATGTATGTCCGAGTGTTATCATGAAGCCTCGATAATGAGGACACCTCTGACCCACTAGAGGGTTGTTGCGCAATGGATAGGGGATTTCCTGTATTTCATTATTTATCATTATTAAACCTACAGCTAACAACTTACGTACTCCATGGTGCAAAGTCCTTCTTGAGAAGCTAACTGGTTTGCAGCTAGTCAAGAAATTCCCCGCATTTCACGGAACCCGAAGGTTCATTACCGCACTCTCAAGCGTCCGCCACCTGTCTCTATCTTAGGTCAGCCCAATCCAGTCCATATACCCACATCCCACCTGTTGGAGATCCATCCTAATATTATCCACCCATCTACGCCTAGGTCTCCCCAGTGGTCTCCTTCCCTCCGGTTTCCCCACCAAGACCCTATACACCCCGCTCTCCTCACCCATACGCGCCACATGCCTAGCCCATCTAACAACGTTTAAGGTAATCGTCATCTTGTTGCTTTAGGTTCTAGAAAAGTTACGCTTAAGTACTTGCATTTTTCCGAAGGCACAATACGAATTTTTATTTCACAGCCTCTATTAATGGCACTTGTAACGCTTCCATCTCATACGTTAGGGAGTTAACGATGTTGTAACTACAGATTTGACGTAATTAGAATTGTGATTTCGTAGTAACATCAGTGGTAGAAGATCCTTTCTGATTTTGTGAAGAATGGACAATTGAGTAGCAATTGGAGACTAACCTAAAGGTAAGCCCATGCATTGGCAGACTGACGATCTTATATACCTACTTTTACCCTGAGAAAATGAAAGCAAGTCGAATGAGCAATTTGTGCGAAACTATCCGATACTTTGTCGATAGATGGATGTTGAACTTACATTTTAAATGTGTTTAAGAAAACTTTCTTTCTGAATTAAAGGAAACCAATGGGTGTAATTAATCTTTTAAAGACGAAATGTAATCTGCTTTATATAAGGAATCAGCCCGCACCGCGCTGTAAACACTTTCCTCCACGGTTATAAAAACCATTCAGTTAATGATACATAAAGCAAAGGTCGCTGTCTGTTCTGAGATCCGCAGAAAACACTGAAAGCAAAGCGAGCACCATGTAAAATTTTTGAATGTTGAAACTGGTGGTACGTAAAGAAACCGCTAGGCTTTGAAAGGTTAAATGTAATTAAGCAAATTACCTTGAGGAAACTGTGTAAATATCATTAATGTTACAAATACGAAGCACGAATATGGACACATTATTTACACTTTTTGTACTTAAATAAATTCTCCCACTCCAAGGTTCATTATTTCGATTGAATACTTAATATCCATGGTATTATAATTTGTTAGTCATTTTTCAATTGTGTCTGGAATAACTGCAATAAACTTAAACAATCTCAACCAGTTTAACATAAATGTAATTATAATCTCTCTGCCCTTAGATTTCCCAAATGAACCTCTTCCATAAAGTAATCCAAACAAACTTCTGTACCCCTATATACTTGTATACTTATTTCCTCTATTGTGTGACACATGCCCTGCAGATTAGATCATAGTGGTCTCATAGTTCTAAAAATGCTGCTTTTAGACTATACATTATCGCTATTTAATTAATTAATTATTTTTAATTCCTTTTAGGTTTAAAATTCTAATATTTTATTATTCTGTACCGAAACATATCATCATCATCATAATCATCGTCATTTTGTTGTCTCTTGTCGCAGGCCTTTTCTTCCTGTTACTTCTCATGAACCAGTGATGATTCCCAAGACTCAAGCTTCAAGATTCAGACTGCAGTACTTCCCGTGTTACGTGTGATGTTACAAGTATCGTTGTCTCTTGTAGTGAATTTACTGAATGCCTTCCTGACATAACTTTCAATTTTCTTTAACCAATTTTTATTTTTTCGGTGGCTACAATTAGTACCGATAAAATCATACATTCCATATTCCACATTCGTTGTAATCTCTATAAATTTACTCTTGTGCTTGATTTTGTATCTCTTTCTTTTGCGTGGTATTCCTGGCTGCAGGTATTGCCACTTCCAACAGTATGCGTGTTTTAACTACGTTATCATCATCATCATCATCATCATCATCATCATCGCGGTAGCAGTTGTTGTGGTGGTGGAAGTTGTAGTGATGTTGGTGGTGATGGAAGGACACGGATTTTTTCAGTTTCTTCTCTTTAGTTAGGAAAAGAGTTTCACACTATTTGAACGAACAGCAAAATTAAAATCTGAATATTCGCCTTTTCAGTGTAATAAATTTGAGATATTTTTATTTCACTGATTAATCTTAAGCACGAAATTTCTGATAAAATCAAGAGAAGAAATAATACGGTCACGCAGGCCGGCTTCCATTTCCTAAATGGAAGGAGAAACTCAGCATTATATATATATATATATATATATATATATATATATTCTTTGACGAATGCAAACCAACAACAGGTGGAAAAATTATTCTTTAATCTTATGTATATTGGACCGTGCATCATTGTGATAGTTGAAGAATAAAAGACCAACTTGATGTCACTTGCTATTTTGTTTCACTTCATATGTGCTCAACATGTTTCGGACATTAATATATCCATCATGAGGAGCTTGCGACTATTCTGTTGAATTGTCACATTGGTCGTATTGTTCTTTGTTCGATGTGTGTTGGCGTTTCGGTGCTCCTGATAATGGATATATTAATGTCCGAAACATGTTGAGCATATAAGAAGTGAAATAAAATAGCAAGTGACATCAAGTTGATCTTTTATTCTTCAACTATCGATTATTTAATGTTTTCTCTCATTCCATTTTGTACAATTGAGAACAATAAATAAGATGTCATTCAGTCCAAATAAGCTCTTTTGTTCAATGTAAAGCGGGTACATGTTTTCAGGTTTCTGCTTTAGTGGCTAACAGTCCAAACGTAAGAAATATGACAATAAGTAAGAAATATGTATTGTCATTACATCTGCTCCGATCGCGTCTTCTACAGAACACTGAGATCTACTTTAAACAAGTTATGTCGTCCGAAATATCCCCCTATTAATAAATTTAATGACTTTCTGTCAACAGTTTTAGCACGCGCCATAAGCTACATCATACAGCTGGTAAGTTACCACGAATGCTCCATTTTTTCATCACTACTGAGTGTCCTGGGAGTGAACCCAAAGGGAGGTTTTGAAAGGTACGTAGAAAGACGGAGAGAAGCGATACTGTTCGAAGGCATGTGAAGGACTTGTTTTTCTTCCTACATAAGAAGGGAAAAAGAAACTAGAACAACTGGTCGACGCACACGATAAACTCTGTGTAAGAGTGCTCTAAGTAACGGCAAAACATGTATTTTTGCCTTCGGAATTCTTTACCAAATTTATACTGGAGATGGAATCCTGTATAAACATATGTGTATTATGTAGTACAATATAAGAAGACATTACCCCCTAGTAGGAGGCTTTGTAGATTCCTTTTCTTATTTCAATGAAGAACAAAAGCGTGAATATTTGTATATGTCTGTCTGTTTTCCTATTCGCGTTCTGAACCAAATGATAGATATTCACAGACTTCGATGTGGGCATTATGGTATTAGAGAAGACACCATTATGGATCTCTGTTCCGTACAATCTGTAAGAACGAAATGGCAGTCGCAGGATATATTGAAGAAATAACAAAATAAACGTATCTTATATTAGGAGCTTGAAGTGATGTGTGTTAAAGAAATAGAAAATTCGTTAATATATTTTTTTAGTGTACAAATAAAAACATGGAATTATAAAGGAAGAAAAGTGCGTACTTCACGGAGAAAAGAGAGGTTTTATAATTCTCAAGTATCGATAACTGAAAGAAATAATTTCTGAATTTATTCCAGACAATAATAATAATAATAATAATAATACCAGTATTGAAAATTAAGTACCCATTTACCACTTCTATTTATAAGGCAAATATTTATTACATGTGATATGTTTAAGATGGTTTATGACTTTCTTTGTTTTCTCTTTTTTTCTTCCAGATTTTATTTCTCCTCTCGTTGTCCCTCCGTCCCTTTCAAGCCACTTTTCGTCCTCTCATGGCAAACGTTGTTTTTACTTCAGTTTCTATGCATGACGCAAAGTCGGTGCAGAACTGAACTAATTCTTTTGATACGAGACATGTATTGGGTCTATCATCGTTGTGAAGATAGATTTAATTCTTCTCGGATGTTACGCCGTGTCGAACAGTAAATATTAGTGGACGTTTCGGAGGAGAGTGATGCTTCCAGCTTAGGATCTAGCAGTAGAAGAAGTGTGTTCTTAAAGTGTCTGACCTCACTATTTACCTCTCGACACTGCATAATATCCCAAAGTCCTTTAATCTTCAAGAGAAGAGACATTTAATTAACTTAAAATGAAATTTACGAATTTTTGCATTCAAGCATTTTATGCTCAGACATAAAAGAGTAGGTTTTTGTTGTGCAAAATGTCATAACCAAGTACTGTGTTGTAGTACTGATACACATACTGAGCGATACGTTACGAAGAAAACCACATGAAACTTAACAAGTATCTAAAAGAGTGACGTTTTACAAACCGACGTGTGTTGGATCTACGCCGTGCTGGATTTGTGCAGTAATTAGCCATTGTGCTCTCAAACTGAGAAGTTAATGAGGGAAATTTTAATAATAATAACAATAATAATAACTCCGGTACTATCATCATCTTCCTGGAAACAAACAAATTACAAACGGAGGATCTCAAACCTTATCAGTCCAATGTCGCGTTACACTCAACAGTGCACTCCGTTGTGCCAGGAACAATGTCAAGCTGAAACTGATGTTCCTGCCGTCAAGTGGCTAATCTTTTAACTCCGACAATTTAGAATTTTTTGGAAACTTAATATGGACAAATCTAGTGGAATTCAACAAAATATTTTGGACTGCAAAGGGTAAAAATAAAGTTGGTCTAAGTAGATGGACTGTCTCAAGAAAAGTAAATGAATACATTCAACAATCTTAGGTCTAAAAAAACGTGTTAAATTAAACTTACAATATGACCTGTTGCAGAAATAGTTATTTAAATAGGGAAATGTCCAGGTATTGAGAAAGTAAGGTCAAATTTATAAGCCTGTACAATAAAGGTGACAACACATAATTAAAGAGGGAAATTTTAATAGTAATAACAATAATAATAATAATAACTCCGGTAATATCATCATCGTCCTCACTTTTATATTTTCATCGTTGCTTTTATCGTCGTTTTTATCATCATCATCTTTATCATCATCAACGTATAAAGCTAAAATAAGGGAAAGAATTTATGTATGCTCCCTTCTGTCCCCACCGTTATACTGAAATAAATTTACTTTTATATTAAAAGTTGATCATATCTAAGAGATTTCAAAATGCCGAAACTTTCCAAGATTAACTATTTACCAATTTATTTAGAAACGTTTATTTTGATATTATCCTGTAAAAATTGCCCTCAAATGCAAAGAAGGAAAATTTACGTTCATTTCCATATCAAAATCGAATTACGCAAGAAAATTTATATGTCTAAATTATTTTTTCTTGGGTTTATCACAATTGAATACCTTTGTTTTATGTAGTTTCCTGCAAAGGAAGCTTTAATCCATGCGGCGGAATAAATTACATGCATTTCTATATAAATATTTTAAGCGGAAATACACCTCGCATGTATTCACCAGTTACAAGCTTCTTCAGGCTATCCCGACCTTATTAAAGAAAACGAAAAAATCGTTGTTTTAAAAAGGTAGAAACTGAAGGAAAGTAAATAATTTTATTTTAAAAATAATTAAATTCCTTAGAATAGGAGAGAATAATTAAGGGTAGAAACGTGGAGATACTCTCCCATAACGTACGAAACTTCAGAGAAGTGCATGTCTTGCAGCGGAGTAATTATTATCCAAAGAGAATTCAAAGTCTGATGCAGGAGAGAAGCGCACTAAGAACTAGCAGAGGGGTATTTTATTCCGTTAAAAAAGTTCTTACGTTCTCTGTTAAGATTCTTATAGGCCATCTTTAAAGACGAACGGGAGATAATTTGCTACAAATTGCTACAAGCAGCGAGTGGGTGGAGAGAGATAGAGGAGGTCTACTAAAGAGCCTGAACATTTCAGTTTGCTGACTGAACATAAACCGAGTTACGTAAACAGGCAAACCACTGAGAAGTTCTGGTTGCCCATACTTAATTCCGAGCTTCAAGCTGACTCTTTCAGAGAAAAAAGGCGTTTAAGCAATGATACAAAAACTTTTTGTTTTTAAAAGAAAAGTTATATAAATCTTCAAAATATTAGAATACATTTGAAGTAGATTTTTCATTATTCCTTTGTACTTAAATACATATATTTAAAAAATTAACCCTTAATTGACAATTTTTTAGACTTCCAAGTCACAAAAATGTAATAAATTGACAAATAATGCCTAAGACACTTCACACTTTATTTTCAAAACGAAAGACACCCTGTGTGGGCCGAGTATAACATAGTTACTCTATTTAATATCTGTGCCTCTGAGACGTTCGGGAAGTAGGTGTAGAAGAACGAGTAGCTGCGGTACGTTCTCTTCTAAAAGTACGTCATTCCTGGACGTAGAGTTTTGTCTTACAATGCTTTTAACTTCTCCATTAACAAGAAATATGTGAAGGAGATCTGAGGTTCTCAAAGAGATAGCGATAAAATTTTAATCCTTGTGGAATGATACTACGTGCCGACAGTTACATAACCAACGTTTCGGAGTCACTAATCTTTCCCGAAACGTTGCTATTTACTAGTTTAAACAACTTGCAGCTTTATTGTGCGACATTTGTGCATATCACAGCGGTGTTGGTAGAGATGCGCCTGTTGTGCGACGTTAAGCTGTGCTGATTGGCAAAGAATTGTCGACATGTTAGAGAAGTAGGTTTCCTCTGAAATTATTTCGTGATTTTTATGTACATGGGTCCGTGCATCGTGAATCGAATTTAATAATTTTCCAACTAGATGCGACTTATTCAGTTTATTACATTATTGTAAGCAGCTCTACATGTTTCGGGTGTAGACACCCATCATCAGGAGCTCGTACAACTGTAAATACAGCTTCTGTTATTGATTAACCGGATCTATTAGCATCCGCATTCGTTGTTGAGTTCCAACTCAACAACGAAAGCGGATGGTAATAGATCCGATTAATCAATACCACAAGCTGTATTTACAGTTGTACGAGCTCCTGATGATGGGTGTCTACACCCGAAACATGTAGAGCTGCCTACAATAATGTAATAAACTGAATAAGTCGCATCTAGTTGGAAAACTGTTAAATTTTATTTCGTGATTGTTTGCCAGTCGGCACTACACAACACCATAGTTACAACTTCATCGACGCTACTGTGAAAACATGACATTTAGCACAGAAATATTTAACATGGAATAAATTGCCGTAGAATTCTGGACGTGCGAAATGGGGATAGAAAAATGTCTGAAGTCAGAACATGCCCTTTTCATTATTAAGAGGTAACATATCTCATTCACGAGGTGCGCTCTAAACTTTTCAGCCTATTATGAATTATTCTATCATACTCTGAATATTTTCCCGCTTACTATTTTATGGGGAAAGTACGGGTTGTCGTACTGTTTTGCTTAAAATCAGAATTAAACCAAGCTATAGAATCTTTAGAAAACATGACAAATTTTCGTGTACTTGAGAAAGAGATTAACCTATCAAAACTGCTTACTCAAAGCAACTTAAAACCAATTTCAATTCGAATAAACTGACTA
>Ga0123355_10016368_pt1 | contig 11685 bp, 14 predicted proteins | sample TergutEmb28metaG_3_FD_89872 | JGI IMG/M metagenome (GOLD analysis project Ga0123355, IMG submission 89872) | Embiratermes neotenicus P1 segment gut microbial communities from Petit-Saut dam, French Guiana - Emb289 P1 | ecosystem: Host-associated > Arthropoda: Insects > Digestive system > Gut ...
TGCGCCGGTTTCCAAATTTTTTAATGTGGAACGTACAAACGCTGCACCTTTCCCTGGTTTTACATGTTGGAAGTCGGTAATTACAAAAATACCTCCGTCCCATTCAATGGTTACACCGTTTCTAAATTCTCCTGCTGAAATCATAAATTGCCTCCTAAATTTTGTGTATATCTAGTGCATATGCACTTAGTTGTTTCTTGGGACTATACCGTTAAGACGAGCGCGTCCTCCGCTGACGTTCACTGCAATATCTTGCCGATATAAATCAGTACCGAGTCTAAATGTTGCACTACCTGTAACTGTACCACGCGCAAGGTATGTGATTTGATGTGTCGTTCCTTCATAATACGTTTCTGCACTCGTTAACCAACGGCGAATTGTAACACCATCCGGCAAATCTACAGTGCGGTCATGATTAACAGACCATCTTCCATCATCGTTAAGTATCGCTAATCCTACATGGTAACGATTATCAACAAAATCAAACACGACTCCATACCGCCGCCCCTCCGCAATAGACCGCCGTTGAGCATACCGTATATCCGCCTGCAATGCAACAGATGCATTATGCAGATTCCGCCATTCACTATTCCTACCGCTAACAGCCACAAAAACTCCGCCAGACACAATTACCACGACGCCCAGTGCGATCACTAGTTCCATCAAAGTGAAACCGTTTGTTATTTTACGCGTTCTCATTTGCGCTTATTCAGCTCTTGAAAATATCTACGTAACATAAACCGCTCTATTACCCGCTTCATGCGGACAAAAAAGAAATCTTTTTCCGTAATTGGCTTGACCATGATCGTGCCAATACCGGCATTTTTTCCTGCCCAAACATCGGACAAAAGCTGATCTCCAATTATAACCGTTTGAGAATGGGTGGTGCCCATCAGCTTCATTGCGCGTTTTATCCCTCTGGTAAAGGGTTTTAGCCCATTGGCAATCCCTTTTAATTTCATGCCTTCATTAAAGCCTTTTAGCCGCGCAGGAGTATTATTGGTAAGTAAACAAACCTGAAAACCCATTTTCTCCAGACGCTTCATGAGTGCAACAATTTTTGCCGGGGGAAGCTTTTCGTGAAAAGGGGTGAGTGTGTTGTCTAGGTCAAAAATGAGCCCGCGTATATTTTTCTCCCACAAATCCTCGTAAGGTATCAAAAATACAGATTCGTAATAGTAGTCGGGTGTAAGCATAAACCGCTCCTTCATCTATCTCCGTATCAACTCTACCATTGTAAACGTGTAATCGTCAAGATAATTTGAAAAAGTGCTCACTATTTGAGCGGTTACAGTGGCTGAATGCCCACGTATATCATCAACATATTTTGCCACATTCGTCGATATTGTAAAGTTATCTTCTACGGCTAAAATAGTAGTTGTTGCACTATACCTATCTTCTAAAACCGAGCCATCCGGCATAACAAAGTATATGCTCATGTTCCAATTTCGCTCTTCATCCACTTGCGACGTACCTTGCTGCAGCAAAAAAAGAGCGTGCTCATTGCCGGCTATAGCTAGGTCATGCAGTCCCATAAAATTGGCATATCGTGCGGTTGTTTCCCTACTGGATACAGTCACTTGCAGCACAACGTACATGAACATAAGCATAGCCATAGTGGCTACTACCACCATTATATATGCATTGCCTTTACGGGATTTCATGCTCACCCTCCAAACCAGGAAGAGCCACACCGACCGCACGCCCTGCCATATCACCGTTTTCATTCCAAATGGCGGCAATTACTACGTAACTATCACCTGCTGACGGTGTAACTCCGCCTGTAAGAGAAACATTCACCTCGGGCGTACCGTAAACACCAAATTGAGTTACGGATTCGCCAAAAATCCAGACTCTATAAAATTCCACACCATTGTCACTTGCATATCCCAAAGCCGCCCCCTGTGATGATTGCGGTGTTACACCATCAAGCAGGGCATCACGCACGACAAGCATCATTCCTTGCGCCATAAGATGATACCTATAGTTAGATTCGGCGAATCTCATATTGCGCCCGGCTTGGAGTACCATTGGCAATACAGCCATAAGCATAATAGCAAACAGCGCAAGGGCAATTAAAATTTCTATATATGAGAACCCGCCGCGTAGTTTATTCTTCATTTTGGTTTACCCTTTGCAGCATAAGAACGTGTAATTCGTAGCGATACATCCCGTTTCCCAGCAAATCGATACTATGAAGTGATACGTAATCAAATACCCCTGAATCGATAAGCTTTTGCCTGTGACTTTGAGCACACGCAATGTCCTCTGCTTCGCCAAGCAAAACAATCCCTAACGGATTATAATTAAGCTGTGTAAGTCTTGCGCTGTCTGGCAAAGTTTCCAAAATTGTTGTAACCCATAAAGTATTAAAATCCGCAGGAATATTTGCTAAAACGAAGTCGTCAAAATATCTTGTAATCGTCCGGGTTTGCTCGAGCTCGGCCATAAGAAGGAGCGGCCTTTCATCAAAATCCGCGATGCTCTCTGCTAAACCGTGCGATTGCTCAAGAACCCTTTGTTCCCAGTTGTACAAAAATAGTATAACCATGCCTATGCATAAAAATATAGCAACCTGCAAGACTATTATCGAAATTTTAAGCCTTCGCGTTTGCTTGCATTTTTCTATTGTATGGGGCAGAAGATTCACGCTTCTCATGATTTTTTTGTTTTCGCCCAGCCAAGTTTCTCTACTTGCTTTGCACGGGCAATGCCTAATGAGCCGCTTTGCAAATCATCCGTAATCGTAGAACCTGCGGCAACAAGTACCTCTTCCCCTATTTTAACCGGTGCCACTAAATTTGAATTACTGCCAATAAATGCATTGTCGCCAATAACTGTACGGTGCTTATTTTTGCCGTCGTAATTAGCCGTTATCGCACCGCAGCCGTAGTTCACATTTTTGCCAACATCTGCATCGCCAATATAGGCCAAATGCGCCGCTTTTGTTCCGTCGCCGATATTGGAATTTTTGATTTCTACAAAATTGCCGATTCTGCAAGATTCACCAATTTGTACACCTTGGCGCAAATATGCAAATGGCCCTACTGACGTACCTGCGCCAATAACCGTATCCATTAATACGCTTTGCTGAATATGCACGCCATTTCCTATGGTTGCATTCTTCAAATGCGAATGAGCACCAATAATTACATCTGTACTAATTTTGCAATTGCCTTCCAAAATAACGCCGGGATAAATGACTACTCCTGGTTCAATTTCAACGGTACCATCGATGTAAACTGTAGATGGGTCTATCATGCGCACACCGTTTAGCATGTGTTTTGTGTTTATACGATTACGCATATGGCTAATCGCTTCCGCTAACTGAACTTGTGTATTTATGCCGGTAAACACCGCCATATCTGCGCGAGACTCAAATACCCGTACATTAAGGCCGTCTTCACGCAATATTTTGGGCACATCGGTTAGATAATATTCGTTTTGGTTATTATTGTTATCCATTTTTGCAAGCCCTTGTTTAAGCGCGCCGCCCTTGAAGACATAAATGCCTGTATTTATCCACTCTGTAGGAGGCGTGCCGGGTTTTATATCCTTATACTCAACAATTTCTTGGAAGAATCCGTCTGCATCAGCATAAACGCGCCCTAAATCGCCAAGTTCTGGATAATATGCTGCCGCTATTACTGCATCGGAGTTGTTTTTACTATAAAAATTTTTAAGCTCACGTATAAATTCTACTGTAATTAAAGGCGTGTCACCACATAGAATAAGCACATCATCGCAATCGTTTATGCGCCCCATTCCGGCTTGAACAGCATGGCCTGTACCAAGTGGCTTTTCTTGTATAGCAAAGTGCAGCTGCGGATATACGCAGCTAAGTTCGGCTGTGATTTCTCCGCCATCACTGCCTACAACAACGGTTATATCTTCAATACCGGCAAATAATGCTGCTTCTACAGCGTATTGCACTATAGTTTTGCCCAATAGCGGATGCAGCACCTTTTGTAAATGTGAGCGCATTCTTTTGCCTTGTCCTGCCGCCAAAATAATTGCTTTCATAACGATACCTCCCAAAATGTAGCACTATTCACATAATATACAGTTACAAGAAAATGGTCAACCATAAATGAATTACAAATGAAATATTAATGAGCCACTTCTACGAATTTTTATAACATCTTGTAAAATTTTGGCTAATACGCTATGATATCGCAAAAATATACTTGTGGCAGGAGGATTTATAATGTTATGGAGTAATGATTACGAAACAGGCAATGCAAATGTGGATGAGCAGCACAAGGAACTTTTTAGTCTGGTGCAGCAAGTGCTTGACGCCGACGCTTTTACAAATACGAAAGAAAATGTTGAAACGGTAATAGGCTTTTTAAGCAACTATGCGGTGCGTCATTTTGCCACGGAAGAAACGCTAATGATAGAGTCAAATTACCCAGAGTACGATAAGCACAAGGCCTTGCATGACGACTTTGTAAAAAATGTTGTTGCGTTCGTTAACCGTTTGAAAATTGAAGGCGACACAATTTCGATTAAAGATACGATGAATAATTTTGTTATTGTATGGTTAAAAGAACACATTATGGGCAGCGATAAGGCGATGGCAGAGCACTACAAAAAATGGGAAGTGGTAGAGAAATAATGTGTTAAATTTGGAAAAATACTACAATTTAGGGATATTTACACTATAAATAATAAATTTGCGATATAAATAAGTTGCAAAAATGTTAAGAAAATGTTAAAATTACTTCATGGGTGTTACAGACCTGTAAAAAATCACACCTTTGGAGGAAAGATGAAAAAGTTATTTTATGCACGGGAAGGAAACCCACCTTCCCATGCTGCTGGCGGTTGCTACGAAAGGTCAGCTTCGGATTTGATTCGGAAGAAGTCGCTCTTTCGTAGTATAATATCACTGGCAATTGTAGTCATTACCCTTGTTGGCTCACTGGCGTTTCCACCCCAATCAATTAATCTTGTTGCTGCCGATTCTGCCCTGCGTCAAGTTACAGTGTATGACAATGGTAAATACCATCAAGTTTTGGTGGGGGTAACATCCGTTGCGGGCGTAATGCATGAAATGGGTATCGCGTTATGCGATGCAGCCAGAACCAATTACGCCAAAGAATTGCCGGTACAAGACGGTATGATTATTACCATCGAAAGAAAGCTGCATTTCAATGTACAAGTCGATAACGCAACAATACGTACAAAAGCCGTTTGGCCAAACACCTCATTAGAATATGTGCTCATTCAACTACAAAACGAAGAAAATCTGCCTTTAATATACAGAGGAAACCATACCAGGCAAATTGTAAACGGCGAAAAACTAAATTTGAAATCACGGCAGACGCGAATTGAAACAGAAATTGTAATGCTGCCATACGAAACCCACGAAAACCATACAAGCTATGTATGGAGGGGAGACACACATGTACGGCAAGCTGGCTCCCCAGGTGAGCATGAGATTACAACCGAAATAATTTATATCGGCGGGGTAGAGCAAAACCGTATGGTTATAGGCGAATCTGTGTTAGTCGAACCTACAGATGCCATTATTGATGTTGGCACAGCGCAGCTTGGTGCACTGGCAGATGTAACCGCACCGGATTTCCATTATGTACGGCAAGTACGCATGGAAGCAACTGCATATACAGCAGGATTTAGTTGCACCGGGAAGCGCCCTTGCCACCCATGGTATCGCATAACCGCTTCCGGCAGAAGAGTGGAACACGGCATTGTAGCTGTAGATCGTAACGTTATACCTTTAGGGACGCGATTATACGTTGAAGGTTACGGTTTTGCAATTGCGGCAGATGTTGGCGGCGCAATACGCGGCTACAAAATTGACTTGTTTATGGAAAGTTTGCAAGATGCACGGCGGTTTGGCCGCAGACATTTGTATGTTTGGATTTTGGATTAGTAGTAAAGAGCCTCGTATTTTTATTGAGATACTTGGCTCTTTTTTATTCTCACAAGCTCGTCACGCTCACGTTCTTCCAGTTGGTTGGATATGTATTTTATACGGGATTCGTATAAAGGGATTGTGATATTTTTTAAGGCGGCGGCACGCTTTTTTGCTTTCTGTAATTGCACAGTTATGCGCTGCATAGCGGTTTCAGCTTCTATTCGTTTTACAAGTAAAACTTTGACACTTTGCCACGCGAAAAGAGCTTCATCTAAGGATGCAGTACTTTCACTTAAACTGTATGGGGGGGCCGTATGTTTTTTTGTACCACCTTCCATTTTAGGTATCATTGCTCCCATGATATTGCGGTATGTTATTTGCAAGCTTGTGTCCAAATGCTGTGCATCGCTAATTTTTTTTAGCGTTCTATCCCCTACTTCTGTTTTAGCCACAGTTAACAGTGCTGTAGCGTTTTGTAGCGCGTCATCTAATTGACGTTTTAATTGATTTGCCAAAAATTTTACAGCAGCCAATTCCCGTAAAAGCACCTTGTATTTTTTATCCAACAAGTTATGCCCCTGGTTTGCAAGTGTCAGGTTTCGCTTCGCGGTCATAAGATTTCGTTTTGTGGGAAATTGTTCAGGGTTCATCGTTTTTTCCTCTACATATTCCAATATTTTTATGCATATTATTGCGCTGTTGCGCTTAGACTTATTATTAAGGAAAGATTTTTGGAGGGATAATAATGCCGGCAGTTGGTATGGTTGGTGAAAGCGGTAGAGAGATTGTTAAAGTATTTTTGCGAATGGCGGGCGGCAAAGCCAGTTGTTATCATATTACAGACAAACAGCCTAAAGGCCCAAAAGTGAACGTGCTTGTAGCGGCAGAGGCATCGCCTGTTTTGAAGAATATTGTACCTAAATTGGGGCGCAACGATTACTTGGTGGTCAATGCCGACGATAAAGCGATATTTCCATTATTATCCCAAAGCGAGGCCACGCTTATCACTTATGGCTTTAACGCGAGGGCGTGTATTACAGCCTCTAGTGTTACAGATGATGGGCTTCAAGTATGTATTCAACGGGCTTTTCAGGGGATTGACGGTGAAGAACGTTTTCCGCAAGAATTTTCTGCAAAAATAAAAGTAGAGGAAAATTCGGACTGTGTGCTTGCGGCGGCAGCAGCGTGGGCCGTGTGTGGGTTATAGGCATAAATTACAGCTTGCCCGAATAAAGTATACAAAGTCTTTATAATGGAGAGAGGCGGGAACAATGGAGAACGGCAATAACTTTATTGACATTGGTGGACGCATGGCGTCAGAATTTGTATTTAGTCACGAAATTTACGGTGAAGGGTTTTATCGCTTTGACGTAGAAGTTGGCAGGTTAAGCGGTGCAGGTGATATTTTGCCTGTTACGGTTTCGGAACGCATTGTAGACAAGAAAATAATGACGCTTGGCCAAATGGTGCGTATTAACGGGCAGATACGCTCGTATAACAACTATGTAGAAGCAGATAGGCGAAATAAGCTTGTGCTTACCGTTTTTGCACGGGATATCGAACTATCTGCCAACGAGCCGGAAGATAGCCCAAATGATGTCTTTTTAGACGGCTACTTGTGCAAACCGGCTGTGTATCGCACTACGCCTTTTGGGCGGGAAATTTCCGATTTACTGGTTGCGGTGAACCGTTCATATAATAAATCCGACTACATACCGTGTATCGCATGGGGTCGGAACGCCCGCTATGCAGGTAAACTGGAAGTTGGAGACAGAGTGCGCCTATGGGGTAGAATGCAAAGCCGCCAGTACCAAAAGCGGTTGGATAATGGCGACGTATTGGAAAAAACGGCCTATGAAGTGTCTGTATCTAAGGTGGAAATTGTGGTGGATGAAGAGCCAAGTGTTGAGGGTGATCATTCACATAGTGAATTTAGTTGAAAATCGCCTCAAGCTTCGTCCGAGAACCCGCCTACTGCCGCGGGTTTCGGCCTCGCTTTCGGACTGTTTTCAACTAAATTCACTATAATATGCAAGAAGCGTGCATTGCGCGCTTTTTTCATGTATACTTGCAGAAAATTTTATGAAAGGCACGATGTCAAAATGAAAACGAGACTTGAACAAATCCTAGACCGCTATCTAAACGGGCGGGAAATTGCCATATGGGGAAACCCCACATGGTCATTGTTACGTGTGTTAAAACCCTATAAATTTCACATCGCTGAAACCGTAAACCCTGAGAAACACTATGTAGTAGCCGTTACAGAAGACGATATTGCAGATTTTGAAATGGACTCACAAAGCAAGCTTTTTGAAGAAAACCAGGACTACGCCACATTTAGTGACTTTGGCGACGAACTCCCTTTTGAATGGGAGTGCAACGGCGTACCAATTGGGCGGCAAACTTATTTTGGCGAAGGAGTATATGGTTCATGTGCCGAGTTGGAAAGTATCGGCCACTTCACATCTATTAACAGCACGGCAAAAATTTCTTGCAACCATCACCTAAACATGATATTTACAAGCGATGAATTGGTCGATTTTTTGAACGAAGAAAATAAAGCAAAATATTGGGCGGCAATAAATGCCGACCCTGCACACCCCTATGCAATGAATAAGCCCAAAATAACCATAGGTAGCGATGTATACATTGGGGCACACGTTTTTATCAATGCATCAAAAGTCACCAGCATCGGCGATGGCGCAATCATTGGCTCCGGTGCAGTGGTGCTGGAAGATGTCCCACCTTATGCAGTAGTAGCGGGCGTTCCCGCAAAAATAAAAAGGTACCGCTATTCACCTGAAATGATTGAAACATTGCTGCGTGTAAAATGGTGGAATTGGAGTATGGAAGAAATAAATGCCAATATTGACGCGTTAATTTCGCCGGAAATATTTTTTGAAAGATTTAGATGACAAAGTCAGCCTTGGACAGGCTATCTTGTCTATTAAAAGTTAAAAATGACAGGAACATATCTCTGCATTTATTATACTTTTATGCGTAAGGGGGAGAACTATGTCTTGGATAGAAGATACACAAAAAGCGTTGCGGTTTATCGAAAATAATATATTAAACGATTTTTCCGTTGAAGATGTGGCGGATCATATCTATTCATCTTCTAGTAATTTTCAACGTGCGTTTTATATCGTAACAGGTTACTCAATTGCAGAATATATACGTTTGCGAAGGTTGTCTTTGGCGGGACAAGCACTGCGTGAAGGAAGGAACAGAGTAATCGACATCGCCCATCGGTATAACTACGATACGCCAGAAAGTTTTACCAAGGCATTTATTAAATTTCACGGTGCTACTCCGTCTGAAATTAAAAAAGGCGAAAAACCATTAAAAATATTTGTCCCCCTTACAATAGACATAAATATTAGCGAAGGATATGTTATGGCTCGTAAATTAATTCCGAATGTTGAAAAGTTGTATGAAATAAAAACGGAAAACTATATGTTTCCGTGTTGTATGCGCTCTGCCATGTACGCACTGGGTGAGGACAAAAATCTCGATTTCATGTTTTTTGCGGGGGCTTGCGGAGATTTGTTTGTGCAGACATGGAGCAACGATAGATGGGGGTATTGTGTAGAATATTCAGGCAACCATGAAAAACCGACGCTCAACCCTGTTCAATCCGCATTTGACGCTTGCGGATATGAATATGAGTACATTCCGCGAGCCGGCATACAAAAGGATACGGCAAAATATATCCAAAAAATGGTGGAATCCATTGATAAAGGCATTCCCGTCCTGACATACGGTATTGTCGGTCCACCGACTTGCTCCATAATATACGGCTATGATGAAAACGGTGATATATTAATCGGCTGGTCGCAGTTTGCCGATAATGAGTATTTCCAGGTTAAAAACGGTTTAATGGAATCCGATGCTTTAATATTTATCGGCAACAAAAAACATTCGGCGGACATCGCTGAGGGTATCCGTAAAGCGATATACAATATACCCCGTTTCGCAAACCTGCCCCAAACCAATATAAAATTCGGTAAAGCGGCGTTCGATGCGTGGGCAGATTCACTTTTGGATGACGACGCTTTTATGGACGAAGAAAAGCTGGAACAGCCGCTCGATACCTACGGAAGCTGTACTGTACAGTTTGGGACAAATAGGCATTACATGAATGACTATTTACAAAAAGCAAAAAAATTATGTCCCGACATTGTGCCCTTGATTGATAAGCTGGAACAAGCATACAAACACGCCGACGCCGCGTTTGATAATGTAATTGATTTTCAAGGCGGATTTTTCTTTGAAAAAGGTAAAGCCGTTTTATTGGATAAAAATTACCGTGCAACATTATCATCGTTGGTTCGGGAGTTGGGCAAACATTACCATGATTTTTGCCAAAGCATTATAACCGAGCAAGATAAAATGTAAATTGGATTTTATCCACTTTTGCGAATAAAAAAGGAGGGTTAATAGTATGTATGAATTGTTTAATAGCTCCATAGAACGCGTCGATAGACTATTGCCGCTTGAATTTACCCTTGGTGACCCTATGATGAAAAATATATCAGATCAATTAGCTGAATCCTGCCGCCAGCTTCACCAATATACGTTAAATATACGGCGGGATTTTACCGCCAATCCTAGCAGATATTATCTAAATATACCTGGAGGACGCAATTTATACAATAAGTTTGCCGAAGGGTTAATACAGTATTCTTCTGACAACAGCCATTTATATTTGACAAAGGACGAATTAGATAATGTATTCTGGAAGCATCACAAAGGAGTAACCCAAGTATATGAAAAACATGGCCTTACGTTAGAAATCAAACTTTTACCGCTTGAATATATGGGATATAAGGTGGAATATGAAAACGAAAGGTATATCTTTTCAAACCCCGCCTATCCAAACATGTTTATGGCATTAAGGCTATTACGTGATGCCGCGCAAGCTCCAAAATTGAAAAACTATGGTGAATATATATTGAATTGGCGCGATTTCAGAATTTTAGTGAACCCAAGGCACCGGCAAACCGCGATTGACATTATATCGGTTTTGCCAGAAAATTTACAAAGCGGTGCTATGGAAATATATAGTGCAATAGATGAATTAAAACCGCGCTGCGTTCCCTATACTCCCGATTTTATTAAATTTGTGCGTAAGGGTAAAAATGTAGCTGTATTAAAACGTGATCATTATTTAATTTATGTCAATAACGAAACCGCCGTTATTGATTATTTGAAATTGTGCGAACCGGAAATTCAAGAATATATCTTCAAACATCTTAATTATTGCAGAAACTGCCGCCCTGTATGCAAGTGGAAAAAACAGTACAACATCCTTATTAAAAATATCAAAACATGCAGCGATGTGAATGTAGAAATTAAAAATCTTGATAATCCGAAATTGGTTGCAATGGCAAAGCATTTATTGCGTAGTAATGTGTGAAAATAAGTCTTATCGTTACGCTACTAATGAGCGGGCGCAAACCGATTTATATCTGTCTGCGCTCGTTTTGATAAGATTGCTTTAGTATAGCAAAATGCAGCCGCGCCTGTTCTACGGTACTGTCAATAATTTTATCAAATTTTTCAGGATCAAAAAGTTTTATCATTTCGACAAATATCGACATCATGTATGTTGCATTCATTCAGTTAGCTTTGATTTATGTGGCTATTAAATAGTGGGAACACACCCTAGTGCTTATTTTTATTGTCTGTATACTGGGGTGAAAACCCTCGCCTTTAGGCGAAACCTTTAGGTCAACCCAATGAATTTAGAATTGCATCCCGAGAAAGAATAAAAGAAAAATATTCTGGAGAGATGCAAA
>Ga0123355_10016369_pt1 | contig 11685 bp, 10 predicted proteins | sample TergutEmb28metaG_3_FD_89872 | JGI IMG/M metagenome (GOLD analysis project Ga0123355, IMG submission 89872) | Embiratermes neotenicus P1 segment gut microbial communities from Petit-Saut dam, French Guiana - Emb289 P1 | ecosystem: Host-associated > Arthropoda: Insects > Digestive system > Gut ...
TACTCGTGAACTGAAACATTTTCCGCCCATGTGCAGTCTTTTTGCGCGATTGCTTCGTCAGCACCGCCTAGCGTGCCTATAGCACGCGTCGTTGGTGCTTCCTTGCACTCACGCAAAAATCCTTGCACCTAGGCAAAAAATGTTTCGGTTCACGAGTATAGCGGAAATTCAACTGATAAAGCAGTGGTAGAGGGATACTAGACAGGCTCCAATGAGGGCAAATTTGCTTTCACAATATTTATCTAATCAATAAAATTTTCAAAAAGGAGGTGACATGGATGGTAAACGATGTAGTGGCCCGCGAGACCGATATGGCGAACGCGAGCCATTTTTTCAAAGCCACTTCCACGTCTCAACAACAGAATTTCGGTGATTTTATGGCCGCGCTAGATAATCGGGAACAAACCGATGGCGTGCGGGAATCCAGCACCGAACGCGATAATTCGCGACGCACACAAAGGGAAGCCGACGACAGACGCGACCGTTCCGAAAGGGCTGAAAGAGCCGATAGGAACAGAGCCGACAACCGTAGACGAACTGAAAATGCAAGACGAACCGAAAGAACGGTAACACAAGAGCCACAAGATGAAGCAATTGTAGTAGATTGCGCTTTAGCCGCTCAGCCTGAATATGAGTATGGGGACGTTCAACAAGATGAACTAATGGAGAACCTAGCAATGCTCATTCAAGTTCCACCAGAATTAATCAAAAAAATACTGGATGAAATGGGCTTGAAGCCAGAAGATTTGCTTGACCCTCAAAATGCCAACTTGTTTCTTCAAAAATTATTGGGCAAAACCGGGGTTGAACTTCTAAACATGCCTGAATACCCATTAATGATTGAAAATCTTTCAAAAGGTATGGAACAGCTTCTAACTGCGCAAGTACCAGAAGCGTTGGAAAAACTAGCGAAAACTTTTGCAGTATTGGGCGATTTTCAAGCTACTTTAGATGAACACAACCAACTGGTAATTGAAGAATTGGGCGAAGGTCAAATTGTAGAAGCCGAGGAACTCGATGACGCTCTTTTACAACAAAATAATTCTGAAAATTCCAATGCAAACAATACCCAAGCGCAACAGCAAGCAACAACTCAAACAATAATTGGTGCAGAGGAAACAGAAAACGAAATTATTCCAATGCAAGACAACACCACTATTGACCAGCCGCAAATAAATCCAGCCGGATTGCAAGCAGAAATCGTAGCCGAAAGAGTAGCAAAGGCAACGGTCGCCGCAACTCAGGCACAAACCGACCCGGTTAAGGTGATGGAACAAATCATTGACCGTATTAAGGTATTGCCCGCCGATGGTTTTTCTGAAATCCGTTTGATGCTAAAACCTGAAACATTGGGCGAAGTTGCCTTACGTATCGCAACTCTAAATGGTATTGTTACGGCAATGTTTGTTGCAGAAAACCAGCGGGTCAAGGAAATCATTGAATCCAACTTAAGCCAGTTAAGGGATTCGTTGCAAGAACAAGGACTGGAAGTATCTGAACTCCATGTTTCAGTAGGACAGGGAGATGCAGAAGAACGCATGAATCAATACCTAAAAGCACAACAAGAAGCTTTCCGTCGCGCACAACGATTAGTAACAAATGTGGCAGGTACTGAAGGTGAAGAGGCCGAAGCAACTCCAGCCCCGATTTCAGACGGTAGAAGCACAGTAGAATTTTCAGCGTAATGTTCAACACAGTCATAACCTCAGATTACTAACAATTGATAGGAGGTGCGTTAGTAGATGTCAATATGGACACCAGCAGCACCAGCAAACAATTCTGTAGCAGGTTCAGCGGTTGGAGCAAACCAAGCCCCCGGGCGTAACCCGTCTCCAGATTTGGATAGGCACGCATTTTTGATGTTACTAATTGCGCAAATGCAACATCAAGACCCCTTGAATCCAATGGAAGACCGGGACTTTATTGCACAAATGGCGCAGTTCTCAGCATTGGAACAGCAACAACAACAAACCCGCGCTATCGAACTGCAAAAAGCATATTCCATGATTGGAATGGCCGCAGGAGCCACATGGTGGGATGATGAAGGCGGCGAAGACGGTAATGGTGCGTTTTATGACACTTTTGGTGTAGTAACGGCAGTTAAACATCAGTTTGGCCAGATACAATTGGCTATTCAGGATGGTGAAACTGGCCGTGTTCGTGAAGTACCGTTCGAGAGAGTAAGCCTTGTAGCAGACGATTACGCAGTAGCACAACAACTTGCAGGTCTTCTGAATCTTGTAGCCTCTCAGCATGATATTAACCTTATTGGTCGTTATGTACAGGCAGTTACACTTGATTCCCGATTTAACCCAACTGGCTTTGTTGAAGGCCGCGTAGAATACGTTCGCATGAATGGTCAACAAGCTGTACTTATGGTCAATGGCCGTGAGATTTTTGGCGGGGAAGTTCTATCTGTATCCAGTGACCAACTGGTAAAAGGACGTCCGATTTCTGCAACTGTATTTAGAAATAACCAAATGGAAACCATTGCAGGGAATATTACGGGCATTAACTTTAGAAATGCTACAGTTAATAACGTAACAAGCACTGCGGCTTTTGTGGAAATTTCATACAGTCGTACAAACGATGATGGTGAAACAGAAACAACCCGACAAGAAGTACGTTTAGAGCGTGTTGATTACTTGATTGAAGCTCTACAACTAGTAGGTAGGCAAGTTGAACACGGTGGTGTGGCGGGTATTGTTGATTCAATAACCATTCGCGGCAATATCCCATATATGAATATTGGCGACCAACGTATATCATATTCCGCATTTAGACGGGCTATTGATACCACCAGAACAGAAGATTAATTTACAAATTTGCTTATTTGCAAAACGATTAAGTTATAGAAGGTGATGACCATGGACGGACTCACAAACAATCTGCGCGTACTTGAAACACAACCCTCGAAAAAAGATAGCCCTAGTCATCCCGTTAATATTCAAGGCGGATTCAAAAGTGTGCTGAAAAACGCCCTGCACAAACAGGAAACGGTTCATTTTTCAAAACACGCACATATGCGGCTGAACGCAAGACAAATTCAATTGACTGGTGAACAGCTTTCAAGGGTAGAAGACGGGGTAAACCGTGCCAGTGCAAAAGGTATTCGTGATTCTTTGGTACTGGTAGATGACGTCGCGCTAGTAGTGAATGTCCGTAGCAAAACGGTCATTACCGCTATGGAGCGCGTGCAAGACAATGTTTTTAGCAATATTGACGGTGCCGTGATTGTATAGCCGGGCCGAAATGAGGAGGCATTGGATTTCTGAACGACAGATGAAATCCCAATGCGGCACCTATTAATTTTTTTTACTTTTTTGCGGGTTTTTACAATAGGTTGTGATTTTTTCGCAATCTATTGCCAGTATATTGCAGCCTATTGTAAAAATGCAATCAAGATATTTTCTTAAAGATAAAATATTGGAGGTAATGCTTTATGATGCGAGCTTTATTCACAGGGGTTTCTGGACTCCGTGTGCATCAAACTAGAATGGACGTAATCGGTAATAACATTGCGAACGTAAATACCCACGGCTTTAAGTCCCAACGTGTGACTTTTGCAGATGCTATGTATCAACGTATAGCGGCGGCAAGTGCCGATAATCCAACATTAGGACGCGCTGGCCGTAACCCTCAGCAAATCGGTCTGGGCGTAAGCGTAGCAGGTATTGATAATATAATGGTACAAGGTACTCCACAACGTACCGATAATCCTCTTGATATGACAATTATGGGCGAAGGATTCTTTGTTGTGTCTGACGATAGTGGCACATACTTTACCCGCGCTGGTAATATCCAGTGGAATGGCCGTACCTTCTCCATCAACGGTAGACAATTGATGGGATGGAATGCAGTAATCGACCCTGTTACCCGTCAAACCAGAATTCAGGAAGGTTCTCTTTCTCCAATGCGTACACCACCTGAGTTCCACGTTATGAACCCAACTGCAACTACTCGCCTTGACTTTGAAGGAAATCTTAACGCGCAAGATACTCCTGTAACAGTGCGTCCAATGAGATTCTTCGACAGCTTGGGCAACGAATATACAATAGATGTACGCTTTACATGGGTGCCACCAGGAGTAGACCAGGTACCACAAGTACCAGCGGGCGAAGGTTCTGACCATGCTAACAGCTTCTGGAGGTTTGAGTTCTTGGATAGGAACGGAAATCCTTCTATGAATCCATATATCTTTCCAGATAACAGAAGAGATATGGGAAGACCAGTCACATTGGGTGTTAATTCAGCATTTTATGATGGAGATGTTATAAACTGGGGTACAGGCGCAGGTGCGGACGGAAATGAACCTGTGTTAACTTCACCTACAGGCGCAGGCTTTATTAATTTCAACCCAGATGGTGAAATACAAAGTATCGGAAATACTCTTGCCGATGCACGGACTGCTGCTGCAGGCGGCATTGCGTTGGTTCCGGCTTTTGCGTTAAACTTCTTAACATCTCCTCCACCAAACCCATTGCATCCACCAGCCATTATCGGTGGTAGGGTTCCAGTGGAAGGTGATATTCCTATCAATACACCAGGTACAAACATAGGTATTAACGATGATGGTAATAACGGTTCTATCATCCTTGACTTCCGTGCATTAACTCAGTGGGGAGAAATGCACACACATACATTATCACATAAAGCTGATGGTAACCCTCCAGGCCATTTGAATGACATAATGGCTGGTCCAGACGGCATAATCACAGGCCGTTTCACCAATGGTTTTACTCGTGTATTGGGTCAAGTTCCGGTTGCAAAATTCTTGAATCCGGCAGGCTTGGAACGTGTGGGCAATACTTTGTTCCGTACTTCCGCCAACTCTGGGCCATTTGATGGCGTAGGCCGCCACGGCGAATTTATGCCAGGTACATTGGAAATGTCCAATGTTGATTTGGCAAACGAATTTACAGAAATGATTACTACCCAGCGCGGCTTCCAGGCCAATTCCCGTATCATTACAACCTCTGACGATATGCTACAGGAATTAGTTAACCTGAGACGCTAGAAAAGGTAGGTAATGCCTTATGATGCGTGCATTGTTCACAGGAGTCTCGGGACTCCGTGTACATCAAACTAGAATGGATGTTATTGGTAATAACATTGCGAACGTCAATACCCACGGTTTTAAGTCTCAACGGGTAACGTTTGCAGACGCCATGTACCAGCGCATCGCGGCGGCAAGTGCGGATAATCCCGCACTTGGCCGCGCAGGGCGCAATCCTCAGCAGATTGGCCTTGGCGTTAGCGTGGCTAGTATAGATAATATAATGGTACAAGGAACACCTCAACGTACTGATAACCCTCTTGATATGACAATTATGGGCGAGGGTTTCTTTATTGTGTCCGATGATAGTGGCACCTATTTCACTCGTGCCGGGAATATCCAATGGAATGGACGTACTTTCTCCATAAATGGACGGCAGTTAATGGGCTGGAATGCGATAATGGATCCTGCAACGCGGCAAGTTACCATACAAGAAGGTTCCCTTTCTCCAATGCGTACTCCGCCTGAATTCCATACAATGAACCCACTATCAACCACTCGTCTTGAAGTAGAAGGCAATCTAAATGCACAAGATACCCCTGTAACGGTTCGCCCAATGCAGTTCTATGATAGCGTTGGTAATATGTATACTGTTGATGTACGTTTTACATGGGTACCTCCAATTGCAGACCAAACACCTGGTTCTCCTTGGGAAGCTGGTTTTGGTTCTAACCATGCAAATAGCTGGTGGCAATTTGAGTTGCTTGATAGAAACGGCAACCCTGCCACAGGTTCCCCGCCACTGGTTCATATTTTCCCCAACAACAACAGAGAACACCCGATACCCATTGAAGTAGGTATTAGGAGTACCCGTTATGAAAATGGCGTAAGATACCATGGTACTGTGGTGGATTCCGCTGCCCCTGGCGGTTTGGGAACACCATGGGGAAGAATTAATTTTAATCCTGATGGAGAAATCCAAGGAATTTGGGGTGGCGGACCAGCAATTGGCACAGGTCTTACTTTTGCCCCAGAATTCGCATTAAACTTTAGAACAAGCCCAGACCCACCACTTACACCAGGGGCAATTATTGGCGGCGAAGTGACAGAGGCGGGCGGATTGCCAGACAATACCCCCGGCAACAGAACCAATACCAACGATGATGGTAACTATGGCTCCATTATGTTAAATTTTAGTGCATTAACACAATGGGGTGAGATGCATACACATTCTGTTGCACACATGATGGACGGCAACCCCCCTGGCCATTTGAATGATATGATGGTTGGGTCTGATGGAGTTATTACAGGTCGTTTTACAAATGGGCATACCCGCTTGTTGGGGCAAGTTCCTGTAGCGAAATTTTTGAATCCTGCTGGACTAGAACGGGTAGGAAATACCCTTTTTAGAACTTCAGCAAATTCCGGTCCATTTGATGGCGTAGGGCGTATAGGTGAATTCATGCCTGGCACACTCGAAATGTCCAATGTTGATTTGGCAAACGAATTTACAGAAATGATAACTACTCAGCGCGGATTCCAAGCGAATTCTCGTATAATAACAACATCTGATGATATGCTACAAGAATTGGTTAATCTCCGGCGTTAAGCCCCTAAATTGTTAATTTTGTTAAATCTGTAGGTGGGACAGCGATTTTGAAGGCACTTATTGATAAAGATTAAGTCGCTGACCCCACCCCCTGTTTACTTTTCTGCAACAATTGGGCAACATTTGGTATAGTTTTTTTGAAATAGATATGATACAATGCTTGAGACAATGACGTGAACTAATCCTATGAAGGAGTGGAGGGTGTGGTTCCTTGATATCAATCACTAAGATCAATGATGTAGAAATGGTTGTGAATTGCGACCTTATTGAATTAATTGAGACAACGCCAGATACGACTATTACCATGACCACCGGCCGCAAAGTAATTGTTAAAGAATCGGCCGAGGAAGTTATGGAACGTATAGTGGAGTACAAGAAACGTTTGGCACTTTAAGGATTATCATTTTTTAATAAAGCGGCGGTATGCACGCCGTGATACGGGAGGCGTGAGTTGTTTTGGATCTAGGTACATTATTAGGGTTAATAGCGGCTGCTTTTCTGGTAGTATTGGCACTTATGATAGCTGCGAATTGGGATGTAGGTGTAGCCTTAACCGTTTTTGATGCAGCATCCGTTCTAATCGTTGTTGGTGGAACATTCGCTTCAACGTTTATAGCAGTGAGCATCAAGAGGTTTTTGACTTCAATGAAGGCTAGTGCAGTGGTTTTCAAACCCCCTACCTTAGACCCTGCTGGGGCTATTAATCAAATCGTAGGCTTGGCCAACACAGCCCGCAAAGAGGGCGTACTTGCACTAGAAGATTCCGCTGCTAACATGGAAGATGAATTTTTGAAAAAAGGTATAATGCTGATTGTTGACGGTACAGACCCCGAATTAGTCAAAGGTATTATGGAAACCGAATTGGCTTACATAGAAGAACGGCATGGCGACGCCGCCGCTACCTATGAATTGATGAACGGTCTGTTCCCAGCTTGGGGTATGGTTGGTACAGTTATTGGACTTATAATGATGTTAGCAGACTTGGGCGACGCTGATTCTTTGGCCGCCAATATGGCTATTGCTTTGATTACTACATTATATGGTGTGCTTTGTGCTAACATATGGGCACTTCCTTTTAGTAATAAAATGAAGCAAATCAGTAAGGAAGAAGTTTTGCTTAAAACAGTATTGATTGAAGGTATGCTTTCCATTCAAGCTGGGGAAAACCCTCGTATTATTGAGGAAAAATTGAAATCATTCTTGGCTCCAGTTATGCGCGACAATGTCGGAGAAGTGAGTGGACGCGGTTTAGCGTCGGAGGATGCATGATATGGCTAGAGTAAGAAAGAAAAGAGAATCTCTTAAATCATCGTGGATGGCTAGTTTTACAGACATGGTAACGCTCCTCATGTGTTTCTTTGTTCTATTGTTTGCTATGTCAGAAGTTGACCAGGATAGGTTTGAAGCACTTGCAGAAGCCTTTGGAGGTCGAGTAATATTTGCTTCAGGTGCTTTAGGGCGGATTACAGACGGCAATGCCGGCATATTTACAGACCACTCGCCGCCTATCCCTATGCGTCAAAACCCAGAATTGCCAATAAGCCCAGATGATGATACTAGGAGTGCTGAGGCGATTGTAGTTGCACAAGAAGCCGCAGACCGTTTTGACCAAATGCAGGCGGCGGCAGAAGGATTCAGGACATATCTTGCCGCTAGTTATTTGGCCGGACTAGTTGACCTAATTGAAGACCCAATGGGAGATTATATCCGATTCCGATTTACAGACGATATGCTATTTTATTCTGGAGAAGCAATGTTAACCCCGCGGGCTATCGAAACTGTTGACCTTGTAGCATCACGGCTTGCAGAGGAATTCCCTGGTCATAGGATTGTTGTAGAAGGCCACACGGACGATAGAGCAATTGGTAATGTGCGATTCCCAGACAATCATCATCTTGCTGCTGCCAGAGCGCTGTCGGTAATGTTTCGCTTGGTTAATGTGCATGGTCTTACTCATGACCAAGTATCTATAGATGCACGTGGTGAATGGAACCCAATTGCAACAAATGAAACACCGGAAGGCCGTGCGGCAAACCGACGGGTAGAAATTTTAGTTTTTTCCCGGCAGGTTGATTCTGAATAAAATTTAATAGTAAAAAGCGAGGAACAGGTCTATGGAAAAAGGTAGATTAATGATGGTGGTCATTATTATACTGTTAGTCGCGTTATTAGGGACAGTGGTAGGCGTTGCCTTCTTTGTTTTGAACGCGGTGGCAGATATGGGATTGCCAACTATTACGGAACAACAAATCGGTCGCCCTCCCGTTCAGTTAAGAGCGACAGAAATCACCAGAATCAGTGCGGGAGATGTTATCACTACCAATGTAGGCGATGCAAATAGTATGCGTTTTGCGCGTTTCCAAGTACAAGTTGGTATAGACAATACGCAAGGACCCGATACTATTGAAGCTGAGCGAGTAATACGTGAACAAGTTGATTATATTCGCACAATAGCTTTGGAATATGTTTCACGGACTCCGATAGAAGACCTTATGGACTCTGATTCAAGAGGCCATGTGAGAACTAGTATAAAAGAACATTTGGTACGTGAGCTTCGCATTGATTTAATTGTAGATGTAACTTTCAACGAATGGTTGATTACATAATATAAATGAAGGGGTGATTAGCTATGGGCGGGGATGTCCTATCGCAAAGTGAAATAGATGCTTTACTAGCGCAACTTTCTGGCGAAAATGCAGATGAAGTAGTTGCGGCACCAGCCGCAGGCTCCAAAAAAGAAGCGCGGACGTACAACTTTTCCCATCCTTCCAAATTTAGCAAGGAACATTTGCGAACCTTGGAAAATATTTTTGAAACATTCTCCAGAAGCGTATCCTCCTTCTTAACAGGATACCTGCGAACAAGCGTACATTTAGAAGTAGCCAGTTCGGAACAGTTGCTGTATAAAGATTTTAATATGGCACTAATGAACCCTGTGGTTCTAGCTATGACCGAATGGGCACCTCTCAAAGGTACGGTATTATTGGAGATTTCTAATAATATGGGGTATACTATAATCGACCGTATTTTAGGTGGGCCGGGTTTTGGCCTCAAGAACATGCGTGATTTTTCAGAAATTGAGAAAATTTTGTTAGAACGTGTTGTTACCCAGATTCTTAGCTATTTGCCTGAGGCATGGGAAAATGTAGTTCAAATCAGACCAAGGCTAGAGAAATTGGAAACAAACTCGCAATTTGCTCAAATAATGGCACCCAATGACATGATTGCATTGGTTGTACTGCGAGCAAAAATCGGAAGTTCCGAGGGGCACGTGAACTTCTGTTTGCCTCACTTGGTACTGGAACCAGTTATGGATAAACTAAAATCAAGCTTCTGGTTCAACAGATATGATGATGATCAAGCCGAAGAAAACAGACTCAAAATGGAAGATCGTTTGGAAAGAGCTGAAGTTCCAGTTTCAGCAGTAATAGGCAAGACAAATATTATGGTAAGTGATTTTGTACACTTACAAGCAGGCGATGTATTGAAATTGGATTCCTATGTAAATTCAGATTTGGAAATTATGGTGGGGAATCTGCGTAAGTTCCATGCAAAACCAGGTACTAACAGAGGAAGGTACGCCTTTCAAATATCCACGCTCATTGAAAAGGAGGAGTGACATAGTATGGGAGATATGCTGTCACAGGAAGAAATCAACGCCTTGTTGACAGGGGGCTCAAACGATTCCTCTGACGATGATTTGGAGGCTATGGAAGCACTAGGTTCGTTGGATGCTTTGGGGGATGTTGACGATGATTTTGAAGCTATGTTAAAAGGTGCCACTGATTATGTTCCTGAAGAAGATAGTTCAAGTGATACCAGCGGCGGGGCAAGTAGCGACCCTGGCGGTGTAGACAGTAGATTTATAGATGTGCTGACTCCAGAACAAATGGATGCCTTGGGTGAAATCGGAAACATTAGTATGGGGACAGCGGCAACTACCCTGTTTACCTTGCTCAACGAAAAAGTATTGATTACCACCCCGCAAGTTACAGTATCTGACTGGCCTACCCTTGGAAAAGGTTATGACCGTCCTTGTGTAGGTATTAAAGTAAATTACACAGAAGGTCTTGAAGGTTCAAATGTATTGATATTGAAAGAACGAGATGTTAAGATAATTGCAAGTTTAATGATGCAAGCTGACGGGGTAGTAGAAGAGCCTATTGAGCTTAACGAACTGGATTTGAGTGCTATTGGCGAAGCCATGAACCAAATGGTGGGTTCGTCTTCCACTTCTCTTTCTTCTGTGATTAACAGAAAAATTGATATTGGAACACCAGAAGCTTTCATATTAGATTTTAATGATGATTCTTTTTTTGAGGCTGTCGGCCAGCCTCCCGATGAGGTGATAACCTGCATCGCATTCAAAATGGAAATCGGCACGCTGATCGACAGCGAGATAATGCAGATTGTTCCGGTCGATTTTGCGAAGGACGTGGTGGATAAAATGATGGCTAATATGATGGGAGGGGGTTCTGCCCCGGCGGCAGCTCCAGAACCCGCAGTTGAGGCGGCACCTGTCGCACCAGTTCCGGCAGCAATGCCAGTAGCACCTGCTATGCCGGCAGCGGCGGCAATGCCGCAAGCTCCTGTGGCGGGGATGCCCGCTATGATGTATCAACAGCCGGTGTACCCTCAGTCGGGCGCGGTTATACCAGGGATGGCTAGCGTAAATGCACAGCCTGCACAATTCCAAACACTGGATATAACAGATTTGGCTCAACAAAAAGAGAACATAGGCATTATTATGGACGTGCCGCTGGAAGTGACCGTGGAACTTGGGCGCACCAGTAGGAAGATAAAAGAGATACTGGAGTTTGCACCAGGTACTATAGTTGACTTGGATAAGCTAGCGGGCGAGCCGATTGATATTTTGGTCAACGGTAAACATGTAGCCACGGGTGAAGTAGTGGTTGTAGATGAAAACTTTGCTGTGCGGGTTACTGATATAATAAGTGTAGATAAAAGAATTTAGTGTTAGGAGTGATTAGCTATGGCAGATAAGACAATTCTGCTGGTGGACGATGCCGCTTTCATGCGCATGATGTTAAAGGATATATTGACCAAGAATGGCTATGAA
>Ga0123355_10016370_pt1 | contig 11685 bp, 4 predicted proteins | sample TergutEmb28metaG_3_FD_89872 | JGI IMG/M metagenome (GOLD analysis project Ga0123355, IMG submission 89872) | Embiratermes neotenicus P1 segment gut microbial communities from Petit-Saut dam, French Guiana - Emb289 P1 | ecosystem: Host-associated > Arthropoda: Insects > Digestive system > Gut ...
CTGAGGACCTGTCAGCTTCTTCAGAAGTACACTGCTCCATGCAGTCAGTTTCTTACTGCGGTCTCAGTCAGTCCTCCCTTTATATCAATTGTACTGACTATCGCATTACAAAGGCTGTGTGCGTATTTCATGAACAAACACAGCAATCTAAAACTCTTCAATCACAACCAACACACTTTTATGAAAAGTTTATTAATCGGCATTGGTGGCAAAATGGCGGCTACAAAATGGCCGATAAGGAAGAACGTTATTGCATTAACTTAAGTGACCAGCCTCGTGGTCTAGTGGTCAGAGTCTCTGCCTACTAATCATGAGTTCCCGGGTTAGATTCCCGGCTCTATTGTGGGAATTTTCTCTGAAGAGGAGGATTCCCGCGGTGGCCATGGTCTGTTTATGTTAGTAGAATTTAGGTTTAAGGGCCCTCCTGGCACTACTTCCTCCTATATCACCACTCACATCATCGGGACAACGTAACTGCGCCTCATGGGCGTCCCAACCTCAGAAGTCATTTACACTTCTGCCATGCCTAAGAGGGAAGACCACGAAGTCCACAAGGACATGTGGAGGCATTGGGGGAGAAAACATTAACTGTAAATATTGAGTGCTGTAGAACAAAATGTAGTGAAGTGAACGAACAGCATGAAGTGACAGTAGGATAAGAGATGGAGATAGTATTGCGGAGATGGAATTGGATATTGAAGGGATAACAGAGTTGTGGTGACGCTGCTGTGCTGTAAGCAAGCAAGCAATAACAGCTCTGAAATTTTCAGGTATTTTTTGTATGAATTAACCAGTTTGGAAAACAGTGCTGAATATATTCTCATAAAGTTAACAGTCAGTTTCTTTAAAATAAACTGCCTTTATTTTTTAAACCCACTAAAATCAGCTGTTAATATTAGTAGCAACTGCTGGCTACGGAAAGCCGTCAGCCATATTAAAACCGGGCTATTTACTTGCTTACTGGTTTCATTGAATTTTTTAAACAGGGCATCAGCAGTATTGTGATGAATTCAATTGTTTGTGTGCGTGCGTGCGTGGGCGGGTGCGCGTGTTTGTGTGTACAGACTTTTAAAACGAATATTGAAAGTTCCTTAGTTTCAAACCTACTTCTACTACTTTGGTAAAATAGGCCTGTATCTGATTGTGTCACCTTCTTATGTAAGTTTACACAAAATGTGTTTTCGTTGTGTTAAATTTTGCTAGAGTGATATTTCAGGTTAAACTGTGATATCAGTTGACTGCAGCCAAATAACTGCTTTGAAAGTGGTTTTGATCAAACTGATAGGTTCTTTACAGACAGATAACGTTAATCTGTTTTACTACGTTTTATTGAGCATCACATGGAAGAACAGGACCTGCTGCATCTTAGAGTAACAGGCCATATATTAGGATCAAGTAACCGCTGTGTGTATTTCTGTTCGTAAAGTCTTACATTTCAGCAACATTAATATTTCGCATAAATGTAAAGAAAATAATTTGGAAAGTCGTGCCGTTGAACTGGAGACTAAACCATCTACGTTAATTATACAGGGTGGCGCAAAATAACGCATGTTTTAAATCTGCTTGCGATTTCTTTCTTTGGGGTTACCTAAAATCAAAAGTCTACGTTCGAAAACCTCGTACAGTCGACGATCTGAAAGTTTCCATTCGCGAAGAAATTGCAAATATGCCACAAGAAATGTTAGTAAATGTGATGCAGAACTTTGAGGAGTGGCTCCGGACGTGTGTACGGCAAGAAGGACGCCATCTTTCCGATATAACATTCCGTAATTTAGGAACCAATGTAAGTAATCAAAACTGCATTTATTACAGGTTGTTTTGGTGTTAACATAATTTTTTTATATTGAAAATAAATAAAGTTACAATTATTTAAAAAAATACGTTCTCTTTGCGTCACTGTGTATTAGACTTATACAGCGCTTGAAGGATATTTTCATCGATTTATAAAGAATCTAGATGGTGCTTTGAATCATCTCTGTAAACCCAAAGAGTAATTTTTGCTGTGTTGTGACATAAACAGAGATAGTATCAATGAAATCAAACCCCCCAAAAAACAAGCCTCGTCATTAACAACATAAATCTGTTGCACACAGTTAAATTTGCAACATTAAATCAAAATATCTCAATTGTTGCCATTGATAATATATTTGTGGATAACATTAGAATAAATATCTCCCACAATAAAAAGCGTATCAGACCAATATGCTCAAATTCTCAAATTAAATATAAAATGTAACCCATAAAAAATTATTTTAAAGTGGAGAATCGGATTGACAGATAATGAAATAATCAAAATCTGTCAGACAGTACTAAACAAAGAAGCCTGAGAATCTGTTTATACAGATAAATATCCTGACCGCATGTTTAACTCATTTCAATGCACTTTCGTAAACATTTTCCAAGGTTTTCTTCACGTAAATACAGAAATATGAAAGACAAAAATAATTTGATTGCACAAGGAATACAAATTTCTTGTAAACACAAAGCAGTCTGTGTGTCTTCACTGAGAACAGCAATGATCCACAAGAAAAGCACATTGTACGGAAGAATGTAAAATCCAAAGAAAAATCACAAAATTTGCTAAAGTACAACATTACAAAAAACTACAGCGAAATAAATAAGAAAAGAAAAACAACATGGAATATTTTAAAGGAAAAGCAGAAAAAGTACATTCATTGGAACAGGTTCTAAACTTACTGTGAATGGCGAAATATTGAACGAAACAATACACATGGACAATGTCTTAAATAATTTCTTTATGAAAATTACTGAAAAATTAAACATTCTACAATTATATATAGAGGAAATTTTATTTCAATTATAAATGATTCATTTCCTGTGTTATGAGCGCCACGCTAATGAATGCCATACCGTTGCATATATGTATTATTTCCTTAATCACACATATTACTATCATTGTTTATTGATTGGTTAATAGTAGTTAAATTAACTACCAATATGTATTACACTTTCTTTTACAAGTTTTACAAGTTATAGCCATACACGTGGAGCTAAGAGGAAACTGTGGTGAGGATGTTTGTTCAGTTAATATGAACGCAGTAGAGTTTGGTAAGCCACAGAAGAGTTTAGCATCATCTCTCATCGCAGTTCAATGCATCAAGTTTCCTGTGTAAATTCTTGTCATTCCCAACACAACCTTGTAAACAAGTCCGTATAAAGATGAACAGGGTCTTTGCCCAGGATATGGTGATAGCGAAGAAGCGCCAATCGGTTGCTCCGTATTAAAAATGCTTTGATAAATATGGGTGTGATTCACCAATGGATAATCCCTTTTCGAAAAGGGGGATGGTCGGTATTGGAAGACCACACGGAAATAATAAATGATAAATACTCTTTGTTGAGGGCCGGAGACTCACTCTGACTTTGATTGTGGTTAACGACACGTTAAGGAACCAGACGAGGTCCTATCGATAGTAGTGACCAAAAAAGCAAGATGGAGCTGAACTCTCTAAGATGTTGACTACGGTCATCATACTTTGTGAGTAAATATTGTTAACTCTCAGCCAAGACGCGCTGGTTTGGTTAAGTAACCGAGGGGCAAGATTAGGAGCATTCAAGTAACAAGGTTAAATTTTATTGTATTTTATTTGATTAATCTTTCCTTTCCTTTGTTTTATTATTTTATAATATACGAGGGTAAGTCATTAAATAATAGGAATTTTATAATAACTTTTTTAAAATAGTGCTTACAGAAATTGTTTGTGTCTTATTTTTCGACATAGTTCCCCTACTTCGCAACACACTTGGTCCACCTGTCCACAAGCTTGCGGATACCCTCTAGAAAAAACCTCGACCTGCTGTTTCACTGTCTCAATTGCCACGCTAACTGGTCTCCGACTCCGGTGTTCGTCACTGACATTTTGTCGTCGGTTTTGAAATCTTTCCACCAATTCATACACTCTCCCCAGACTCAAACAACTGTCTCCATACTAAACCTTCATTATTCTGTAGATTTCAGAAGGTTTCACACCCTCTGACCACAAAAAACGAATAATGCTTCATTGCTCTTCCACGGTGCAAGTTGACAGCGGAGCGGCCATGTTTTACGGCCTACTGTGCAGACTCAAACTGCTTGATCCTCACGACCCCTAATTGACATATTGCTAAGGAGCCATTTTGTATCCCGAAATAAGATTTTCCTTTGTGCATACTTTTCCATGCACTTTAGAATAAAATTCCTGTTATTTAATGACTTTCCCTCGTACAAAGTTAAAGTTGTTAAGTGTTGTTTAATAAGTACCTTAATTTGCTTCATTCCCACCCTCGGCCTCTGCATAACAACTGCAAACTTCTCCAGCATACAAATAATCCCAATCACTGAAGCAGAGATAAAAATATAATACATCACCCAAAACAAAAACAAAAAAATCATCAGGTTGTGTTGGATTAAGTTGATGTGCATGTAGAGAGATAGTGCTTAATAATTGTTAGTTTCTATATGCACCCACTTTCTTGTAATATTGTGGCCTGATGATGGGCCAGTCTGGGGCCGAAACTGTTTGGGGTTTAATAAACATATTTATAAAAGTGTGTTGGTTGTGATTGGAGAGACTTTAGATCTTTGTGACTGATACAGCAACGGAGATTTTCCATATTATCCATCCCAAGTTATTAGTCGAACTCTCAGTTGTAAGCATTAACCATCTTGGGGATAAATTGCAGGGGAAATGTTTGGAAAGGGTTTACTAGCTTTTAGCATTTAGATTTTCTTCTAGTGGGCGTAATTAATTTCGCTTAGAATCATTTCTTCTCATGTATTGTGGCTGTCAACAATACAGACGAACAGCCAGTGTTGAGTGATCGCTTCTACCAACTGCCCCTTCAACTAAATCAGCCATTCGACACGGCCTCTCTTACTCTGATTTCTCTCGTCACCATCTCAGGCCCCCAATCCACATGCAAGTAGGTTCGTATATTTGCATTGTTTCTGCCGCACCGACGCTCCTCCTCTTCACCTCCCGTCCCTCTACAGCCACTACACCATCCAGTCAGTAACCGTCACTCCACTCACGCTCCTCCTCTTCACCTCCCGTCCCTCTACAACCTCTACACCATCCAGTCAGTAACCATCACTCCACTCACAATTACTCCGCCATATTGTCACTACATGCACAGTGTTACTGAGATTTTGATATGCCCCAATGAACGCCGACACCAAGGAAAATACTGGCGTCTACCCGAGGCCTCTCGCGCGTTTGGTCCACTTTCCGCAACTTCCTGTTGGTGCGTCTCATACCAATAGTGACGGTGTCGTCACGACCCTATCTGTACGGCGGTACTGAGCAGCCTGCAATCTTGATGTTTCAAAGTACCGCTGACAGCACCTACCAAAAGAACTATCAGTCCACCTTACAGTGGATAGCTTTATGCCCAGTACTTAGGAACATTTAAAGTATCTTACCCTCGCTATCGTTATGGTAAATTCGTACAAAATTTACAGAGAATTACAGTGGATCTCCTTACTGTGATTACAGCAGAACTACATCTATCCCAATTAGTTTGGAGGGAGACACATCTAGATATGCAAAAAATCCGGATAATTGGACTTTGCATTAAAGTAGTCTAGATTGGCAGTTAAAGTGGAAATAAATTTCTACAAACGGCTATTTTAGGCTACAAACTTGTTTACGTAGAACTAAAATATTAACACACAATAACTTTCACGTATTTGATAACTGGGCGAAAATCATAGCCTTTTCTCAGAGAACTGTCCCAGAAAGTAGATGGCCTTTTGAACATTTTTGCAAAAACCATTTGTACACAGCATTCTGAACAAGAACATTCTCAGCCCTTGTCATAAGTTGTCCTGTAGAACTGCCATCTTCACTTACAGCTACTGAAACACACTTTAAAATCCATTCTGCACTTAAGTTAATGACCTAAAATGTAGCAACTCCTACGCCATACTCTTCTGCTAGATATCACCTCTCTCATTCACCCCCCTACAACCTGCTAACACTCTTCACTTAGTCCTTCACTGTCAAAACAACACGCTTTCTTTCAGTCGCCATCACTCCGAAAAACTTAAAGAAAATTTCTTACACAAAACCTGTATGTCTGTACGCACTACCGTACAAACACGCACAGCTCACAACCTAACTTCTGCACAGCCGCCGTCCCGATTGAACGGTAGCTGTTACAGCCCGCGGGATTCATGCACAAAACAAATATTTTGGCAAGTAGGCGGCTGGAATTCGGTGAATGACGGTCAAATTTCCCTGCGGACTGAAGGAATTTGTTGTGTAATTTGGGAACCCATTTAGCTGTTATATTTTACAGTATATATCTGCGTCTAAACTATTCAACCAAGAATGATTGGAAGTTCCAGACGCCACAACACTGTACTGTGTTAGATCAGTTTCACGGCAATGTCAAGGAAAGTTATTTTTGTTGAATTCTCGATAAGTTTAGGTGGAAACTCAAGTCACTCATTCCGTTAATTTTATACCAAATAAGTGCGAATATTCACAGAGCTTTACACTAGATATATTTACGCTAAGTACGTTGATATATTTACGGAGCCTTGCATTAACTATCTTTAAGCTAAATAACCAACAGCAATTCCCAATGTAAATTTCTGCCGTTTGCCAGCCAATGCAGTACAGTAATGCTGTATGTTGCAGTTAGATTTGGTGTTTTGTGTGCTTTATTGGGTGCGGTACAGCAGATCGTTCGTATAGCGCCTGATTGTATTATGTAGACATATAATCTAAAAATTCTCAAACATTACATGAAATGAAAATCCGTGCAGTGAGTGCAGATTTGTCCCTTGAAGGCCTACCGTCATTATAAATACAATAGCCGGATTTAGCAAGTATGAAAACGAGCGTAGGAATAACTGGGCAAAATATTTTATGAAATAAACAAAATAAATTAATCTTTGGAATCGTATCTATATGTAATATGTAAGAAATAACATTATTTGCTTAAAGAGAGAAAAATGATTGTTAGTGGTCTGATATAGAATAGTGAGATACGACAGATGTGGTGTGTGTGGTCAGGGGAAACTGAGATGTAAATATAATATTTTTAACAGGAAATATGCAACAATGATTTTAGGGAATTTAAAATTTGAATTTCATAAATTTTAGTTTAAGAAAAACACACTAAAATTATTAAGGGGTTGAAACCTACGCTCATACTGAGTTCGCACTGACTCGAAATATGCAGTCAATTTTCAAATTTTAATTCATATCTTTGAAGTATAACTGCTTGTAAAATGAACAGTTAATCTCGCAAATTATACTTATAAATTTATATTCCCACTATAATATATTCACTTGCTCCTCAGTCTGGAAGTAGCAATCTTACTGTCAGGATTCATTTTCCGTGCACATTCACAATATGCTGTTGCAGGTCAGCAATGCTGTTGTGCAGTTTGAACTGTGCAAAATATATTACAGGCTATTGCTATGCAGCTAGAGAGTGGCTTTGGAACCAAGACAATTTAAAAGTCTCTGTCTGTTTCTTATACAGAAATGAAGTAATTTCTTCCATTCCAGTGGTACGGCGGCACAATGCTAGCCATATTAGAGGATTCGTCATTGAAAAATAAATCACTAAAATAAGGGCTAATTTATATTCAATGTCCTGTTGTCCTACACCATAACTAGTGTCCACATATTGAGTTGGACTACAGTTTGTTAATTTGATACAAACAGATTAGATAGGCCTCTATTTTGAATACAACTATCAACTGTTGAAACTGAAACAATTCTTGTAATAAACATTACTAACAAAATAGAACTATAGACAGTTACAATGCCTGTACAGCTGATAGTTATTTATCAGGACGAGGGATGACTGAATTGGGAAGTTGAGAGAGACAGCAGGATTTACTGTTGTGTGATTTCAGGTTCTGTCAGCGGTGTTGTTGATTGTTCGGTTCTTGTGGGATGTGGCGCAGTTCCGGATGTTTCAAAGGGTCGTGTTGCCTCCATCGTCACGGTTAAGCTGTCCTGTTGAACTCCACTGAATGTGTGTCACACGCTGCGTCTTAGCATGTAATGTAGCATATAGGTTGTGTGACGGCCAATATCTTACAGGATACTGCACGGGAGAATTAGACTTTTAGGCTTTTCCAAAGGAAAAGGTTAGAATAATGCCATCAATAAAATCGCAACTATTCCTTCCAATTAGTACTCTTTTTGCAATAGTCTATGTAGTGCAACAAGATTAAGAACAGATGCTGATAATGAAGTTTGTTGCTTGTTCATACAATCAGGTAGAAAATTCCAGTGAAATTAAAAACGTGTCAGTCGGTATGACATTAAAATTGTGACAGTTGGACATTTAGTGCAGAAACCTCAGTACATCAGCAGCATTGCACCGGACTGCTTATAGTGGTACATTATATAGAATTATGTATGTTTCGACAGGTCTACAGAGTTTCCAGTGAAGATAATGTTGTGAATGTGGAAATTTTGTGATAAATTTGGACTGAGGAATCAATACCTGTGATGCAATGACGGCTTCGATTTAATGGCAGTTAACATTCACTGTAGGATCTTAGGTACATCACTGTGTTGAAATGGCAGGAGTGACTGGCAGCTGCATGTTTTTGTAGTGAGGTAGTACGAGGAACGGGGACGTTCATTAACACTGGCGAATAGCGGTAAAGAGCAGAGTGACAGTGACTATAAGGAGCACTGAACAGTGCAGGGTGAAAGTGACCATATGGAGCACTGAACCCTTCAAAGTTGGTGACCATAAGGAGCACTGAAATCTTAAGATTGATAGTGATCATAAGGGGTGCTGAACGCTCCAGTGTGATAATGACCTTAACAAGCACTGAACACTTCGTTGTGACAGTGCCCATAAAGAGTACTGAATACTTCAGAATGACAATGACCCAAAGAATACTGAACACTTGATTAACAGTGACCATAAGGAGCACAAAACCACTCATATTGACAGTGACCCTTAAAGAGCACTGAACACTTCGCAGTGACATTGACCAACATGTCACCCAACAGGCAATGTTATCAGTAAGTGTACTGAATATTAGTGTCCTGTGAGCTGCTGAACTCCCTGTCAGAATGCTCTCTAAAGTGCGTCTCTAGAACACTGGTGTGCTGCAGTATGATTCAAGATGTCCAAACTGCACTAAATAAAGTGCAGTACAGATGTTAGAAAAGGCGACGCCACTAGACCGTATGTAGCTATTAGTGAGGACATTGCAGGAGACACCAGAGTGTTTAGAAAGGTTTGAAAACGTCCATTAAGACTGTAACAAATGAACTGCATCACACCACGTACTTGAGACTGATGAACAAGTGACACTTTTAGCAATAATAACACTGTGCATAGGTTTACAGAAGTTCCTGTTTTGTGGTTAGTGTTCTATCAACATTAAACTGTCTTTAATCGTAGTTTTATATTTCATTCCACTCTGAGTAGATAAATATGGAACTTCAGTGCACACAAATATGTAACGTTGCTTAAATGTCTGGATAATTAATACTTTTTAAACTTTTGTTGGGATTTTCGTTTTTAAGTTTCGTATTTCACTCTGTCATAGAAGGGAACACTTTTAGACAGCATAAGGCAAGGGTAAAATTATTCTGCATCCTGTTATTCTAGCAGTTCACCTACTAAGTCCATCTGTCCTGTACAATTAATATATCTGACCACACAGAAACTTACAGGGTACAACCGTTCTTATATTGAAGACAGATTAATACGAAGCTATTTAATATTAGAAGCAAATTAATAATTTTTTACCAGCGATATTAGAGAGGATTCAAATATTTTAAGAAAAAATCTATTACCTGATAACAATGGAGAGTTTGGTAGTGATAATTGCATTAATTGCATTTGGCATTTGGTAATTGGAGGTGGTTAATTGTCTTTTAAATGAAGGGGGAGACACTACTATTGAAAAGGGTGATGGAAAAACGATTTTAGATTTGGCTGAAGAAAGTAAATATGCAGAGATTATTGAGAAGTTGAGAAGCTATATTTTAGGGGAAGGATGCTCCCGCTCGGAGACAGACAGATTGAAGTCACACATCTCTCAGCCAGTCGCCGTCAATCGCAATCATGTGTCAGTGTTCCACACTGACACACATGCAAATGCGACTGGCGGACAAACAGCGTCAACTGTTCTGCCGCCTTTCTCAGGAGAACTAAAAGTAGACACAAGACTGAAGTTGAGCCACGATGATTTTAAACATTCAATCGAGCTGTTTGATGGGAACAAACAATTATCAGCCATTGATCAACTAAGAGCAACGCCCCCTTACCCCACACCCCACGTGTTGGCCCTGTTTGCCGACATGGCATACAGTGACAGCATACATGGAGACCCTGAGCCTACTGACGGCTGGAAGTTGCTAACGACAGCATCTAATTTTAGGAATGGCTACTTTGGAACAGCCTACTGGCACCCGGAATATCAGCAAGTGGTGATTGCTCATCGAGGGACTGATTTTAGAGAAATTTTTGCTCTTTTAACAAATTTTAAATATATTTTTGCCCTTCTAAATGACATTTACACGGACTTTGTAGGTGTTCTATTTAACAATTACGTTAATCAAATGAGTTCCGCCAGCACGTTTGCTAATAAGGTGGTCACAGTTCTGAAAGAAACAGAACGAGAAAAGAAGGTCAGTTTCGAACTATTTATCACAGGTCATTATTTAGGGGGTTGGCTGGCGCAGATCACTGCATTTACCACTAAATACCTTGAAGAAAACGGAGGTACATTTCTTAGAAAGCTTACAAGAGAACAAGAGGAACTGCCTGCAAGCAGCGCGCTGCAAGACAGTCATGATGCAACACACAGTTACCATCCGCACACAGTGGTGTTTGATAGCCCTGGTTGTGAAGTGATGTTGTTGCAAATGAAAAAAAAAATTGACGTACGCTTGCACGGGAGTTCTATTGATTTGCAGTACTTAGATATCACCAGTTATCTGTCTGCTTCAAATCTTATCAATACCTGTAACTCACATTTAGGGACAGTCTATCGCATCTTTACTGATTTGTCTGATATGGACTGGGAGGGAAAACATACCCTATTGTACAACATAGCAACACACAATATGGACAAAATTGTTCAAGCCTTTGACCCTGAAACGGGACAAGTACGTAAAGATGATGAAGATAGACTAAAAATACGACAGGTGGTCGATTGGCCTGTTAGTGCGGGCTTAATGTATGGACCGGAATTGGGTGATTTCTTTAAATGGGCAAAATATCTTAATAATTACCAACCTGATGTAAAGGAAATTCCCTTTAACAAGGTTCCTAAATGTTACCACCCACTACGTTACCAAACTAAGGCTTTCGACGAATGCGCAAAGAGTTTAAGCGTCTTAACTGAAGATGTGCGGGGTTTCCTGGTGCTTTATCGTTGGTTACGTCAAGTGCCGGAATTCTTTAAGCCAGGGGATCTGTTTTCTGAAATGAATAATTTTGAGGCCGAAAAAGAAGCCGAACATAAGTTACAGAACTTCGAGCTTGACAATGGAAGTGTTCGCTGTCCAGACGCTAGCACATTGCACAGCCTGATTCCTTATGTCACGTGGTTGGTTAGACTTTTCCCGCACGTAAAAAAGGGTGTAAAGGACAAATTGTCTTCATTCCAAATAAGAAATAGGATTTATCAATACGAAACTCAACTTAGCGTCGCAAAGATTATCAACAGCGCACTTGATTTTA
>Ga0123355_10016371_pt1 | contig 11684 bp, 10 predicted proteins | sample TergutEmb28metaG_3_FD_89872 | JGI IMG/M metagenome (GOLD analysis project Ga0123355, IMG submission 89872) | Embiratermes neotenicus P1 segment gut microbial communities from Petit-Saut dam, French Guiana - Emb289 P1 | ecosystem: Host-associated > Arthropoda: Insects > Digestive system > Gut ...
CGAGCACAGGCGAATGGCCGACGAGGGAATGGGTTACCCGCGAATGAGAAAAACAGTCGTCGCGGCACGGCCCATGTCGCGGCTGCGGCACGCCTGAAGAGGCCATGCTGGCGTCGCTACCGCTCCTCGCGGAGAGCTCCGCGTGCTCGAGATTGCCCCGTCGGCTGCGGAGAGGAAGCCAGCTAGCGGCAGTCACCATCGGCAACTCAGACCGTCAGCTCGCTGGCTCTTGCTTGTGGGCGCACTAGCCTTACGACCCCGTGCGTCCTGCCGCCTGGAAAATAGGATCTCAATTCTCGTGGTGGGCCTGCTTGGGCTGGGCCCCTACCTGAGAACGATGACGCTCGCGTGCGAAACACGATGAACTCTGGCTCCGCCGCCGACGCGTTGTCGCTGCTGGACTGGAGACGCCGCATTGGCAATCTGTACGTGGAGGTCCGCGCCGCGCCGGACAAGCCCGCTGCGTGGAGACACTGGCAGGAGACGCGGTCCCGTCTTTTTCGGGAGCATCCGCAGTCTCCGATACCCGTCGCTCTGCGGCAGGGTTACCCGGGCCCCTACCTGTACGACTATGATCCCGCGTGGGCGCTGACAGCGTCGGTAGAACCGACCGAGGCGAGACGTCTGGAGATCGTGACGAGCGGCGTTGAGCTGATGGTGTTCGACCGCTTCGCCGTGGCCCATTTTGAGCAATCCGGCATCGCTCTGAGCCTCGAGCTCTACTGGCTCACCGGGTACGGCGGCGGCTTGTTCGTCCCGTTTGCCGACGCGACTAGCGGACAGGAGACCTACGGTGCGGGGCGTTATCTGTTCGACTCGATCAAGGGAGCGGATCTCGGGCACCAGGACGGCCTGCTGGTCATGGACTTCAACTTCGCCTACCAGCCTTCCTGCGCTTACGACCCGCGTTGGATCTGTCCGCTTGCCCCGCCACCTAATCGACTCTCGGTACCAGTGCCTGTGGGCGAACGCGTCGCTCACGGGTGAACGGCGCTCACCCGCGGTAGGAGGAACAACCGCAACCGGCTCGGTAGCGCCCTTCAACCACCGCTGCTGTTGGCTCCCGTGCCGCCGGAGCGGCAGCCGAGCGGTCAGACCCGGATGGGCGACCGAGCAGGAGCGAGTGGTGGGCGGCGCACTTACTCTCATCTACGGAGGGTCCAACGGACCCGTCCCTGCTCATCGAGCTGCGGGCCTGAAACACTCCCCGCGTGCGGAAGGTGAACCTGATCGGCTTCGAGCTTGATGAGGCGGGGTGGGCGCGCGGCACCATCGCCAGCCGCGGAGAGTCGCTGGCGCCGCATCTCGGGGCGGTGAAGATTGGTGCGGGCCTGTACGAGGCCGACGCTGGCCGGTGGATCTGGCCCTATCACTACCACCACGGCGTCGAGGAGTGGCTATATGTGATCGGTGGCGCGCCGGTGCTGCGCGATCCCCACGGCGAGCGGACGCTGGCGTCCGGTGACTTCGTCTGCTTTCCCTCGGGCCAAGTCGGTGCGCACACGGTCGCGGGCCCGGGACGCTTTGTGATGTTCTCGGCCGGCGGCTGGCCCGCCGAGACGGGCCTCGCCGTGTACCCCGACTCCGACAAGATCGGAGCGCGTCCCGCGGACCACGGCGTCGACAATCTCAACTTCCGTCGCCAAGACGCGGTCGGCTACTGGTATGGGGAGGGTTCAGAGGAGCCGGTGGGGGCTGCGGAGATCGGGCGCTCACCGTTGTTGAAGGGTCGCCAGGCCGTCCTGAACGTCGACGACGTCGACCTGGTGGCGTTCCCATCCGCGCAAACGCCGGAGGGGTTCCGCGGCAGGGTCGGGCGACTCGGGCCGCTACTCGGATCCGAGCGGCTGGGGGCGGCGTTGTTCGAGCTCGATCCCGGTGAGGGCAGCGCGCCGTACCACTTCGAGCACACGCGTGAGGAGTGGCTGCTGGTGCTCGCGGGTGTGCCGAGCCTGCGCCACCCGGACGGCGAGGACCAGCTCTCCGAGGGCGACGTCGTGTGCTTCCCCGCCGGTCCAGCGGGAGCGCACCGCATCCGGAACCGTGGCACCGAGGTCGTCCGCGGGATCTTCTTCTCTTCGATGGATTTCCCGTATGTGACCGAGTACCCGGACAGCGGCAAGCTGCTGGTCAAGTACTCGCGCGAGCTCCCGGCCGCGATGTTCCGGCTCAGCGAGACCGTCTCCTACTGGGATTGATCAACCGACGGAGCAAGCGCAATGCCGACTGTCGACGAGCCTGCCACAGGCCTGGAGCTCTCGCTTCCGTCGGATAGGCCGAGCGCCTTGCGGCGCTCGGCCCTCCTAAGAACCGGACGGGCACCTTTCAATGCATCCGGCTCAAGCAGGCCTTGGTGGCATCGGGGGTGTGGTGGCTGCGGTTGGCGCAGTCGGTGTGGATCAGATGGCGTTCAGCCGTGCCCGTTGTGCCTGGCACCGGGGCCATGATCGTGGTGATCGTGGCGCGGTTGCCGATCAGCCACTGCTCCCAGTCTTGCGGGGTTTGTGGCCGGTTGGCGGCGACATGGAGTGTCCCGTTGCAGGCGTGACAGCGACCGTCTTGGCTGCGCAGCAGCCAGGCTTCGGTGTTGTTGACCGGCAGCGGGGTTTTGTGTCGTCGCCAGGCCCAGTATTCGGCCAGGTCCGGGTCATCTGGTGATGCTCGGTGTCTGACGATCTGGTGGCGGGCGATGCTGGTCCACGCGAACCTGTGGAGGTAGGCGCCGCTCGCGCGGTCGCCGAACACCCATCGGTCGTTGCGGGCCTTGTTGAACTTGCCGAAGTACCGGGCGATGACCCAGCGCTTCGGCTTGTTGTCGTGGCTGAAGGTAGCCCACTTGTGCGTGAGCTGCCACAGGTAGTTGTCCAGCGTGTCGAACGTCTTGCTGGATGCCTGCGTCCGGTAGTAGGCGGCCCACCCGCGGATGATCGGGTTGAGCCGTTTGATCACTGCCGGTGCGTTGCTCCCTCGCAGGGACCAAAGCTCGGCGCGTAATCGCTGCCGGATCCGTCTGACGGCCGCTTTGCTTGGCATGATCAGCGACTTGGTGCCGTAGCGGCGGACGTTGAACCCGAGAAAGTCAAAGCCCTCGCTGAGCATGACGATCCGCGTCTTTTGCTCATTGAGCGCCAAACCTCTCGGCGCCAGCCATGCAGCGAGCCGCGCCTTGATCTCGAGCGCTTGCTGCCGGGTATGGCAGACCGCGATGAAATCGTCGGCGTATCTGATCAGCGCCGGGGAGTCGACCCTGATCGAGCCACTCGACAGGTATCTGACTCCGGCGGCCTGTTCCATTCCGTGCAGAGCGATGTTCAAAAGCACGGGGCTGACGACGCCGCCCTGAGGGGTTCCCTCCTCGGTGCGGTGAAGCCGACCGTCCTCAACCACCCCAGCCCGCAACCATTGCCGGATCGTCCCTTTTGCGGGGAACGACCCGACCATCGACAGGATGTGGTGGTGTGAGACTCGGTCAAACGCCCCGGCCAGATCGGCGTCCAGCACCCACAGGCGCTTCGGGGCTTTGCCCTTGATCACCTGGTATATGGCCTCGGTCGCGTCGTGGCAGCCACGGCCGGGCCGAAACCCATAGGACTTCGGCTCGAACCTGGCTTCCCACTCGGGCTCCAACGCGTTGACGACCCGCGCCTGGTGGGCGCGGTCGAGAATCGCGGGGATCCCGAGCGGCCGCTTCGTCTTGCCGCCCGGCTTGGGGATGTACACCCGTCTGACCGGCAGCGCCTTGAACGTGTCCGTGTCGTGCTGGATCCTGTCGGCCAGTTGCATCTTGGCCTCGGGGGTCACCACGACCTCGCTGTCCACGCCTGCAGTCAGACGACCGGCGTTGCGCTCGGTCACCCGTCTGACGCTCACCAGAGCGTTAGAGCGGGATCGGAGCATCAACTCCTGCAACCGGCGAACCCTTGCCAGGTCACCGGCCCTCGATGCCGTGAAGATCCGTTGACGCAGCCGACGTACCTCCCGCTCAGCCCGCCGCCAATTGATCTGGTGCCAGTCCGAGTTGGGGTCCTTGGGTCCACTCACCCCACCGGCCAAGGCCGATGGCGCGTCCAGTTTGTCCGTCGGTTCTGAAGGCATCGTCATCTTTCTCATCACAAGCCCACCTGACCACGTCAGCCCCGCCATCCACGAGCCGAGCCACAGGGACCCGGTATCCGGCCAGTTATCCACCGCGATCAGTTGGAGGACTGATCAGCCGCGATCGTTTCCTGTCGCCTTTCGGCCGCCGGCATTCGCTTCTTGGTCATCCTTCTCCCGCCCAGGCGATCAGCGTCCCTCACGGTCAGCCCACCAACCACGGCCACGACGGCCAGGCTGGACCGAGGCGGGGTTTCCACGTTCCGCACGCACAAGACACGACCGGGAAGGGCGCCCTCTGTAGCCCGGGGACAGGTGGTACTCAATCCAGACCCGGCTTCGCTCACCGGCCTGCACCCGGCGCATCACAACGCCACGTCCCTGCACCGCGCCACAACCTCCACCGATGCGCGGCCCTCTGTAACGAGCCATCAACGAGAGTTCAAGCCATTCGCCCGTCCGATCTTCCCCTCGCCCGTAGCCACCGGATGGATCGGCAGCGCCTTCGGCTTTCCCCCGAGCTTCGCACCCCGCGATTACTCGCAGCGCACGTCGGGGCGGGGACGGACCACCTTGAGCACGGGTCCGAAATCAGCGACTACGGCATCGACCGAACCTCCAACCTCGCAGATTTACTTGATACGTGCGACCTCGCGTCGCACACGAAGCCAGAGACGTGTCGACGGCGCCGAGCGGCCGCGCTCTCGCTTCTGCTCCGGGACTGGCGACAGCGAAAGCGGCAGCAGCCAATCCCGCGATCGGATCGGCGACGACCCGGCAGCGAGCGCGCGCCCCCGTAGCCGAGCATTGACGCCCGGATCCATCCGAACGAGATTGACCCTCGGGCGATCGCCAGCCGAGCTAGGGGTACCACGGCGGGCGTCGAACAGGTCTTCTATGCCTGACGAGGCTCAGATTCTGACCGCGCTGACGACTGAGCACTTTGGTCTGGCCGGAGCGCGATCGCAGGCTGCGGCCGAGAGTTCCTCACGGTCGGCGCTCTACCTGGGCGTTGTTTCGGCCACGTTGGTCGGGCTGGGCCTCACTGCACAAGTCTCGAACGGCGGCAGGATCTTCGACGTGTTTGCCCTTGTGGCTCTGCCGACCGTCTTCACGGTCGGCGTGTTCACCTTCGTGAGGCTCATCGAGCTCGGAATCGAGGACTTTCTGCTGGGACGCGCGATCAACCGCGTCCGCCATTACTACCTTGAGCGCGCGGGCGACAGCGCACGCTACTTCATGCTTTCCGGAAACGACGACGCGACAGGCGTGATGTCGAACATGGGCCTTACACCGCGGCCGTTTCAGCTGTACTTCACCGCGGCGATCTCCATCGGTGTCGTCAATGCCGTAGTCGGCGGAGCCGTCGCAGCGATCGCCGTCGGGATCGCGTTCGACGCCACTCTGGGCGTGGCGGTCGCCAGTGGAGCCGCAGTCGCAATAATCGCGCTTATGGTCGCGGTGCGCTACCAGTACACGCGACGCGAATCCGGCACCCGTCACCCGATCCTCTTTCCGTCGGAAGTTGCCTAGCAGAAACGCAGTGCTGCTCGGGGCATCCGACCAGCCAAAGCGGCACCGCGCCGCTAAGTGCCGGTGCGGCGACCAAGCGGGAGTGTTGTCGTGCGGCGGTGCATGACTCAACCGGGCATGAGCAAGCGGCTTGCCTGCACGGTCTGGTCGGCCTGCTCCCACACTGCGTAGACGGGTCCGTCGCCGCCGCCAACGAGCGTGATCGCGAGGAAGGTGCCGCCGAAACCCCCGGGGCTCTTCTGCGCCAGACCGTTGTGGTAGGGGCCGGCGTGGGATGCCGGGGAGAGCAGCCGGGCGATGCCAAGTGCGCTGTTGGGCGTTCCGATTGCGTCCTCGATGCCAATGTTTCGCTCGCCAATGTCCCCTTGCTCTTGGTCGCCCGGCTCGCCGAGCTGCTGCCAGGTGAGAACCGGGCGGCCCTGTGCGAACACAAGCGCGGGCGTCGACGAGTAGGTGTAGCTGGCGTACTTCGATCCGTGGCCGTGGCTTGATCCTCCGAAGGGGTAATAGTTTGCTCCGACGAACGGGTGGATCGAGGGTCCGGCCGTCACCGGGCCGCCGGGTGTCCAGTGGGCGGTCGACAGCAGCCCGTCGCACGGGCCGAGGCAGTCGGCCCACACAAGCTGTGCGGTGTCGTTGGGACCGAAGGCGACGGCGGGAGGGTTCTCGCTGGTCATTCGGGTGGCGAAGCGCGCGGGTGCACCGAACGCCCCGCCCGCCGCCCGTCCAGCTGCATCGAAGTGTGTCTGGTCCTGCCATGTGAGCACAGTGTTGCCAGCGGCGTCTTCAGTGAGCGTCGTCCCGGCGCGCCCGGTTGCCTCGGCGACGGTGGCGACCACCGCCGGCGTGGCGAAGGCGCCGCCCGGAGGTGCCACAGCCGCCTCCATCCGCCCGCTGGCAAATGCCGGCGGGGGCTCCTTGCGAGTGTTGCGGTACCACGCCGCGATCGTCTCGCCCGCAGCCGACATGCTGACCGCAGGCTCAAACCCACCGGCTCCCAGCGCGATCTGCCGCGCCGGGGCTGAGATCACCACCGCTGGGCCGAACCTCCCCGGGGCTGAGCGGCTCGAGGCCATCACGACGTCCGGCAGGCCAAGCGAGTCGGGCGGCGCCTTGGTCGGCCGCACAGAGAACGGCCGGTCACGCTGAAAGACAATCGTGGCGGCCCCGTCATCGGCCATCCCAACCGCTGGCTGCTCGGCGGGCACACCAGCAGGAGAGACGCGGCGCGCGCGGCCTGGCCGGCCGTCGGCCGCGATCGGCACAGCCATGACCTGCGGCGCTCGCATCCCAGGGGCAATCCGCGTGAACGCAATCACAGCTTCGCCGGAGGGGTCCATCGCGACCTTCGGGTCACTGACCGTGCCACGCGACAGGTCGATCGAGCGGGTGGGCGCGAACGAACCGTCCGCGTCCCCGACCGCGACCTCCACCGCCTGACGCCCGTCCTTGCGCACCCCGGGCCAAACCACAACCACAGCCCCGTTGCCGTTGGTGGCAGTCGCGATCGTGGAGATCACCTCGTCAAGGACACGCACGCCGGAGCGCCCAAGATCAAACGGCCTGCCCCACCCGGCAGCCACCACCGGGCCAGCAAGCGCGACGGCCAACGTCCCCGCCAGCATGCCCACGACAGTCAAGCGGCAGGCGCTCATTCTCACGTGAGGGTCAAACACGACAACGAGCACCAAGTTACGGCGGCGTCGGCCGCGCCGCACCGGCGGTCCCAGCTGGGACTGTGCGAGGACAACTCAGAGTCAGGCGGACGTCGGGATCGACCGTGGTTTGGGACCGACGACGAAGTCGACTCGTACGTCTGCAGCGGGTCCGGTTGCTTTTGTGACGCGCAACCGCCAGGTCCCGGCCGGCATTGGACACCATTCCTCTGCCTGGCCACACACTCGTGTGTCTGCTTGTACCCGGCACGATAGGGAGGGATCGCGCTTGCTGGGCGTGTTTGTAAAGGTGATGCCAGCGATGTCCGAGTCGGTCAGCTTGATGGAGACGCGGACGTTGCGGGGGGCTGCGACGCGGGCGAGCAAGATCACGCCGTCAGGCTCAGGGAGGCGCGCTTCGGCTTGCGCGTTGCCTTGCGTGAGATGAAGAACTCGCAAGGAGTCTGGCACCGACGCCTTCGGCCGCTGCGTGATCCGATGGCCGTTGGTTGACGGCGCGGCGTCAGCGGCTGCGCAGCCCACAGCGCACGGACCGACGACAACGAGCGCTACCAGCCAGGTGCCCGCAGTGATCGCCGCCGTCCGGCGAATACTGATGGTCGGCCCCACGCTCTTCATGCTCTATCTGGTTCCCGTCAGTGTTGTTGCCTGCGTGGTATACGGACCACGCCCCGCCACAGGTCCCGACTCGCAACTTTGCCAGGCAGGTTGCAGGCCGATCGGGCTTGGCAGAGACGACGTCGGCAGCAACCATCCAGATTCGCAGCACTATCGGAATCACGAAGGCGGAGGCGTCCGACGCGCCGACTTCGACCCGTCGCTGGCTTCCGCTCCCGGTCTACGACCCGGCATAGCGGCAGCTGGCCGAACACAGCCAGCTGTCGGCGACGGACCGGCAGTGTTCGATGGCTCTCATCGGCAGCGTTGGCGCGAGTCAGCGACCGGACCGAGCAGCGTGAGAGCGAAAGGCTGCAAACCGCGCCGCTCGTAGAACCTGATCGCGTCATCGTTACCTGCGACCACGCCAAGGCGAACCTCGCGGACGCCGAGGGAGGATAGCTGCGCCTCGACGGCATCCATGAGCGCGGTGCCGATGCCTGCGCCGCGCGCTTCGGGTAGCACCGAGAGGGTTTCGACTTCACCGACCGTCGCGGAGGTGACGTAGCCGATCGACCCTGCGGCAAGCCGCACCATGGCGTAGCCCAGCAAGTGGCTGCCGTCCTGCGCGATCATCGCGAACGAGTTGGGTTCAGACAGCAGCGTCAGATACTTCTCGCGCCGCAACCGCCAAGACTCATCGAGGTCGCGCGGGGCAAGCCCGGCAACGTGTGGCATCACAGCGCTGTGATGCTTCTGCAACGCCTTCCACAGAAGCTCCAACTCGTCGATTCGCTCTGGCCCTGCCTTGACGATATTCACCGTCGCCACCATAAACGCATGACATTTCGAGGAGTGCTCCAAGCACGAAGACCGAGCGGTCTGGCCGGGGCGGCACGGGTCCGTGCGGAGTGCTGCTTCGGGTCTTCCGGCGACCGGAGCAGCAGCCGGAGCCTGGCTTCTACGTCGGCGACGAAGCGAAAGTGGCGCATCCTGCCCGGGCAGCGATCGTCGTGGTCTGATCTACTGGAGCATCGGATGCGAAGTCGGCTGATCGCCCCTGCAGAGCACCGGCGCGCGCGGTCCAGTCAGGTGTCGGCCCGGGCCGACGCGGTCTCCTTCAGTGCCGTCCGGATGAGCCCGGCGACCGCGTCGGGGTGCGAGAGGAAGACGGAGTGGCTTGCTGGAATCTCGACCACGGTCGCGCCCGCCCGCTCGGCCATCATCCGCTGCGCCGGTGGCGGGATCATCCGGTCCTCCGTCGTTAGCAGGTACCAGCTTGGCTTCGTGCGCCAAGCGGGTTCCTTGATCGCGCCGCCGAGAGCGTCGACCCCCCACGGGACCTGCGAGTCGGCCATGAACTCCGCCACATCGCCCGCCACGTCGCCCGCGAAGGACACCTGGAACTTGCCCCGGTCGAGGAACAGAAAGCCATCGCGCGGCGGCAGGATCGGCGGAACCGGCGCGTCCGGTGGCGGGTTGGCGATCAGACTGTTGACCGACTCGCCGGCGTCTGGCGCAAACGCTGCGATATAGACCAGGGCAGCGACGTTGGGATCGTTCCCGGCCTCGGTGATCACCGCTCCCCCGTACGAGTGTCCCACGAGGACGACGGGCCCGTCCTGCGCATCGATGATGAGCCGCGTGGCCGCGACGTCACCCTCCAGGGACAGCGTCGGATTCTGCACGACGCCGACGGCGTATCCGTCGTTTCTAAGCAGCCGATACACCGGCTGCCAGCCGGAGCCGTCCACGAAGCCGCCGTGGACGAGGACACCGCTCGGGGCGTTATTGGGTTCGGGCATGATTCCTCCTAACACTTGTGGTTTCTACGATTGAGGCCGGTTCGGTGACGGCTCCGGGAATCGTCGGTGAGTTGGCCTGCGCCGGCGCGGTCGCAGTGCCGGGGGTGGGGATGTGCTGGCTGATGAACAGCGCCGCACGGTCCAGTGCCTGGTCGGCTTCGCCCAGGGGGCCGCCGGCGAAGGACTGGAAGACGTGCGGCACGTCGGCGGTGATGTCCAGGATGACGTCCACCCCGGCCGCGGTGGCGCGCGCGGCCAGACGGGTCGAGTCGTCCAGGAGGATCTCGTTGGTCCCCACCTGCAGGAGCATCGGCGGGAAGCCGGTCAGGTCGGCCACTACCGCTGGGCTCAAAAGCGGCTGGCGGGGGTCCTGCCCGGCCAGGTACATAGCGCCGGTACGCTCCACGCCCGCACGGGTGAGGATGGGATCGATGCCGGCTTTGGTGTCCATACTCTCGCCCGTCCTGGTGGCGTCGAGCCCGGGGGAGAACGCCACGATCGCGGCGGGAACCGGCAGGCCCGCGTCGCGGGCGGCCAGGCAGGTCGTGACGGTGAGGCCGCCGCCGGCGGAGTCGCCGGCGAACGCGATCGTCGACGGGTCGGTGCCGTCGTCCAGCAGCGCGCGGTAAGCGCTGACGGTGTCCTCGATCCCGGCCGGGAACGTGTGCTCGGGGGCCAGCCGGTAGTCCGGTGAAAGGGCCCTGAACCCGGTCTTGACCACCAGCTGCGCCGTCAGCGACAGAACGGCCTCGGGCGAGCCGTACACGTTGCCGCCGCCGTGGAAGTAGAGGATCGTGCCCCCGGGGCGCGCTCCCCGCTCAGGCTCGACGGACAGAGCCGGCCGGCCTCCGAGGGTCGTGGTAGAGGTACGGAACCCGGACGGGACGACCATTGTGGACATCAGCGCCGCGAAACCGGCTCGCAGCTGCGCGACTGAGGGCGGCGGGCCCTCAGGGCGGAGCTGGCGGAGCGTCGCGTCGATCTTCTCCCGCTGCTGCCTGCTCATCTTCTCTCCGATCTTTTGTGCACCCGGGCGCCGAGTGGCGCACCCGGGCTGGGCCGTGTGTGGATATCCCCCGGTCCAGCCTCAGGCCGTGACCGTGGCCCGGCTCAGGTGTCGGTCGAGGAAGGCGGCGGCTCGTGCCAGGGCGGCGTCGCCCTCGTCGAGCATCGCTGCGAACGCTTGGAAGCCGTGGGGTACCCCGGGTGTCACGTCGAGTGTGACGGCGACGTCGTCGATCGCGGCGCGGCGGGCCAGTCGGATCGAGTCGTCGAGCAGGATCTCGTGTGATCCGGCCTGGATTAGGATCGGCGATATACCGCGGAGGTCGGCGAAGATCGGGCTGATCGAGGGATCCGCGGGATCGGCGGAGCCGACGTAGTCGGCCGCTCGGACGCTCACCTTCTCCCGGGTGAACACGGGGTCGATGCCGACCATCGAGGTCATCGTCTCGCCGCTGAGCGTGAGGTCGGTCCACGGTGAGATCAAGACAGTGGCGGCCGGCTGCGCAAGTCCGTCCTCGGCCAGCGACGCGAGCAGCGCGGCGGCCAGACCACCGCCGGCCGATTCGCCGACGATCGCGATCGACCGCGGGTTCGCGCCGCCGTCCAGCAGGCCGCGGTAGACGGCGCGGGCGTCCTGCAGCGCCGCTGGGTAGGGGTGCTCCGGGGCCAACCGGTAATCGACCGACACGACCTTCGCGTCGATCCGGCGGGCGAAGTCGCTGCTCAATCCCGCCGACGTCCGTGCCGAGCCGATCACATACCAGCCTCCGTGAAACCAAAGCACGACCGCGTCGTGACTCGCGTCGCCGACCTCAATGCTGAGCACGGGAACGCCCCCGAGCTCTCCGGGGGTTGTGCTCACGTCGTCGGGGAGTGGTCGCGCGCTCAGCAGCTCTTCGAAGTTCGCGCGCTGCTCGATCGCGTCGCCTCCGATGTCGAGCGGATTGTTGCGGAAGATTTCCTTGAGTGCGTC
>Ga0123355_10016372_pt1 | contig 11684 bp, 6 predicted proteins | sample TergutEmb28metaG_3_FD_89872 | JGI IMG/M metagenome (GOLD analysis project Ga0123355, IMG submission 89872) | Embiratermes neotenicus P1 segment gut microbial communities from Petit-Saut dam, French Guiana - Emb289 P1 | ecosystem: Host-associated > Arthropoda: Insects > Digestive system > Gut ...
GACGCTTGTGAGTGCGGTAATGAACCTTCGGGTTCCGTGAAATGCGGGGAATTTCCTGACTAGCTGCAAACCAGTTAGCTTCTCAAGAAGGACTCTGCACCATGGAGTAAGTAAGTAAGTCTCAGGAGCAAGATTAGTGGGTGCTGTGGAGTGCCTTCTGCAGCTTTTCTCCACAGATACGTTATTGCGCAAACAGGGTAGAGACTAGTCTACGGGCCGGGCGAACGGTGGTTCGAGGTTTAATTTTTCTCGGGGGGAAAATTTTCTGTTCTTGATGGAGTCTAGAGCGCCTCCGGCTACAAGTCAGCCATCGGTACAGTGGGTACCGGGGCCTTTTTCTCAGAGGTTAAAGCGTCCGGGACTTGAAGCTGCGCCTTGCCTTCACCTAATGAAGGTTAATATGGCATGAAGCTATGCCCTCACTATCCCAATGCTGTCGTGGCTTGGTATTTAATGGAACAGGAGAACTTTACCTGTACAGCACGTCTGCATCATGGTAGGTTCATGTACGTTTTTCTTGAGAGCGAGTGACCGATTTGCACACCCATGTAAGATAACAAGTAAAATTAATTTTTACGTGTTTATCGTTATTAAAGTAATTTTGGCTACCGTGAGTAATTAAGTAGCTTAGAGTGCGACAGTAATTCCGCAGATCGAAACCCAATAAGGGCGAGATTTTCCGCACCTGTCTAGACCGACTCTTGGGCCCAACCAACCTCATATACAGTGGGTACCGGGTCTTTCCCGAGGGTAAAGCGGCCGGGGCGTGACGTTGACCGCCAACCCCCGTAAAGCGCCGAGGTTAAAGAAAGATTAGAGCTATACATCTACTCCCCCTATGGGTCGTCGTGGCCTGTTCAAGGGTTAAACACTAATGTATCATATAGCTGATATTAGTACCGCTCTACAGGTCGCTAATACAATTGTCTCATAATTCTTGGAACTGCCAGGAAGCCTTTCAACCGTTAAGTTTAAGATATACCGCAGGGCCGTTTCCCATCATACCTGAAATCCTACAGTTCAACCCCCTCCCCCCTCCCTGTCGCCCATTTTCCATGCTGCTTGGTGCTCCACTTTCTTCTGCAAGTTCTCCACTCATCCCTATAGGTTTCGTCTTGGCACGGTTATTCAAAATTGCGTTTCGACAAGAGGAGGGTGAGGCAGAGTCCTCGCATGGTCGTTGATAAAGGAATTTATGATAATCTGTTTTATATTACGTCCTTACAACGACATGCAAGTTTTGGTTCTGTCTATCTGTTCTCTGAATCAGTTATTGTTTCGTCCTAAGTTATTTGTTTGTTACTTTAGTAAGTGTAGTTATCATTGTTATTACTTTAGCCGACTGTTACGTTGAACCACGTGAGCTGTGACGGATCCCTTTAGCTCGAACAGGCTACCCGAAAAGATATTAATTTGGATAGGGTTAGCAAAGGTAGGAGTGGCGTGCCAGGAAAAACAATCTGTATTATTGTGGGAAGCATACAAACCACAAATATAAATAACTTTTTAGGCTGAATGCTGAAATTTTTGGTATCAGAGCAAGTGGCACGTCTCGAAAACGTTACGCCCCAGACGATATTCGAACAATGTCAATGCTGCAAGATCAACAGCTCACAGAAGACTCTCCAAGTCAATCGTAGCAATTCCGGAAAAGTATACGTGCCGTACAAACTGTGACGTGTTCGCCTACAATTATGACTTCACTTGAAATACAGTAACAATATTTTTACAAGGTTAGATGAATGTGCAGAAAGCAAGTAGATGTTTGGTCACTAATTTTTAGGCGCTTTCGCAAAATTGCGAAAAGCGACTAGTAGCTTGGTCATGTCTGTCGGTCCGTCCGCCCGCCTGTCCGTATGGAACAACTCGCCTCCCACTGGACGGATTTTCATGTACTTTGATGTGGAAAATGTGTCGAAATTTGTCGAGAAAATTGAAATTCGATTAAAATCTGACAAGCATTACGGGTACTTTATGTGATTACCTTTGTAAGTTTATGATAATATCTCGCTTAATTATTCCTAGAATGGGAAATATTTCAGGCAAAAGTTGTAGTGAAAATCCTAACACAATTTTATGTTCAATATTTCTTTTCCCGAAGGTCGTTTATGAGATAAAGTGGAAAAATATCGCAGAGCCAGACTGGCCACAGATGACAATATAATACGGCGCGTAAGGGTGCGATTTGCATGCCGGGTATCTAAGGCAATAATGCAGACAAATACTCATAATATTTAATCCTTACTCTTGTTAACAGCAGTATGAAATATTTTGTAGCTCGACAAGAGAGCAGAGGGAATCCACTGTTGCGTGTCCATGTCAACACAACACATGTTGTTGATAGCTGCATCTACGCCAACAACAATAAAAGGGAACGTGTTGTTTCGTTTCCATGGCAAGACTGATTACAATAGTCCGCCACAATGTAATGTTTTACATACATAGTCTGTGTAGTTAATCTCATGGAAGGTACTGTACCAATTCTGCTGCGCTGGGCGTACGAAATGCCAGTTTATGGAAGGATCGCGGGTATATAATCAAACTTCTCTGCAGCGGTACGGCAAAAACAAATTTTCTTAATTATTTACAAAACCCAAGGGTTAGGAAAAGAGGCATTTGGCATTCGAATGTGCTTCTTTTTTAGGCGCCTTCGCCAAACGAAGCCTCTTAATTTAGTCCGATTTTAAATAAAATTCAGATGTATTGGCAGACACTGACAAGATTCGTTCGTTTCATATTCCATGAATAGTCGTTTGTTAGGCGCGTTCCAGTAAATAAAAGCACATGTTACCTTCGTTTTGTTTGTCCTTCCGCATCTATTATAGCACGGCCCTCACTACGGATTTTCCTGAAATTTAATATTGGGGACATTTACGAAAACGTGTCAACAGAAAATCCACATTGGTTTCAAGTCGGGCAACAGTATCGGGAACACTACGTTAAGCGTTCAGTACATTTATATTGTAAACAGAAATACGAGGTACCGTGTAGCTCAACAGGAGAGCCAAGGGAATGCATTCTTGCGTTAGCATGGCAACAATCAGCGGTTCTATTGTTGACAGCTACGTGTACGTCCACAACAACAATATACAGGGAAAGCACTGTTGCATTTCCGTAGCAACAGTGATTACGTGAACGCACCACAATGTTACCTTATACTTACATTGTCTTCTTACGGCCACAGACAGGCTATGTTCTCACCCAGACAAAAGAAACGCGAGTCTTTTCTTGTTTATCACCTCCAGACACACACTGGGACCCAATAATACGCCTTGCCATTGTTCTGATGGAGTTTCCCAGAGGTTGTCACAACGTTAGGCTGACGCGAATCTTGTCTATACGAAGGAAGTTCCTGTAATGTCCCATAACCTTTAAAGTTAAAAATTCCTGCATATTCCCCACATCATGTTTTTGTGTGCTTCCTCTGACTGTCACAAGAAACAGCTAGATTGGAGTGTGTATACTTGTCTAACACAACTATATGGTGGTAGAGATATGTGTAATTTATTACATAAAGAACTACATGTTTCGGCCCTTTTCATTGGCCATCTTCAGGTTGATAAATGAAAAACTTAGTAAGCAGCTGCACTTGACTTGTGTTGGTTGTATACAGCGGGGAGGTAAGAGATGGAGTGGGTACGAGATCTCGCATGTGTTGTATAGGATGGGTGGAGTAGGTACATGAGTTCTGCTATTTTCTGTTCTAGGTTAATATAGTTGGATCTGTGGTATCATCTTATGTTAGTAGAGGTTATATGTACATGTACACTTGGCTTATAATATATATATATATATATATATATACAGTGTACAACTTATATAAATGTAGTGTCTGTAGTTATAGTAGGTTTCTTGATCTAAGACTATACACAAATATAGTTCTTATAATTGTAGTGTATCACTGGTTTAATCACTTTGTTATTATATTTACTATTATAATACCTCAAGTTTGGTTTCCGTAATTTGTCAGTTCAGTGTCTGAAGTGAAACTATCATAGGAAGGAATAAAAGTGAGTTGGGTAAAGAACGTGAATTTGTAAATAGTTGTATACAACCCACACAAGTCAAGTGCAGCTGCTTACTAAGTTTTTCATTTATCAACCTGAAGATGGCCAATGAAAAGGGCCGAAACATGTAGTTCTTTATGTAATAAATTATACATATCTCTACCACCATATAGTTATGTTAGACAAGTATACACACTCCCATCTAGTTTATTATAAACACAACGGGAATGACGAACCCGATGACAAGAAACAGCGATTGTTTTTCCAAACAACATAGGGCTGAGTGTGTTTTTGCCAGATAGTAACTGAATCGTGCTACTATATTTGGATGTTGTTACATAGACGCTTTCTTTATGGAGTTTCCGAACCCGGCAGTTTTATCACGTACGTAGAAAGCTGCCTCTTTCGGGACATCCCGTGACAACTGCGGTGCACAGGACAGCGATCAAACAAACGCACTTTGCTTGAAAACCCTCCTCCACCTTTGACCTTAATGATGTGGTGTTTCTCGCACGTTAATTTGGTTACTGATAGTTGCAGTTCGCCAATGTTTATATTTGGCAGCCAAATCTGTGTCATCAGTATGTTTTAATTATGACCAGAGTGCAGCTGCAGCTGGACTGTGGCCACCAAATGTGCACGGCGGCTGACACAGGTCGGACTGAAGTAGAATTATACGCCAGTGTTTCATGAAATCGTACAGCGCTGTGTGTACAAATATTAGAACTTAACTGAGACTGTCATTGCGGCTTTCTTTTGGGATATTCCACCTTGTTATTTTTTTGCAGCGACCAGCGTTTCGAAGGAATTTCTTGCCTCCATTTTCAAGGTATGAGATTAATCTTCATTATTGAGGATGGAAGTGGAAACTTCTCATAAACGTTGGAATGTTAATGTGCCAAATTACAGGTGTTCTGTCCTGGAAGGGAATAACATATTGCAGCCGTAAAATTTGGCAACCGTGTTAGGTGGTAGGGTAGGCTTTGTAGATTGTATAGTATTGGTATTTTTCGGTTCATCGCGAGCTTGTACGGGGACCTGAGCAGGCAGGTAGTGGCATGGAGAGTCGGCAGGTCAGGGATTGTCGTGTAGAACGGTGGGCTAGTTGTCTGGGACTAGTGAAGGTATAGAGCACAGATCATTAGTGTAGGTACAGAGAGAACGGCGGGTTTGTGAGGAGTAGCAGAATCGATATATCTGTGTTCAAAGGTCGCGGATCATGACCATTTGTGAATTAAATAAACGATATTCTGTACATTTCCGTGGCAAGTAAAGCGATGTGCGTGTGTTTTGACACAACGAAGCCTGAAACGGGTTCTTCCTGTCAGTGTGTCAGTGTGTGTGTGTGTGTGTGTGTGCGTGCGCGTATGCGTGCGTTCGCTACAACCCTTCACGGCGGATCATCGCGTATACTCCCGGTGATAAGGTAACATATACCTAATTGCATGGAGAACTTCGAATGTGGTGCCGTGAAGTTTGGTAGATGTATCCCGTGTAGTCGTGGGCTGGGATAGCTCAGTCGGTATAGCGACTCGCTACGGACTGGACGGTCCGGGGATCGAATCCCGGTGGAGGCAAGACCGGCCCTGGGGCCCACCCAGCCTCCTATACAATGGGTACCGGGGTTTTCCAGGGGGTAAAGCGGCCGGGGCGGGGCGTTGACCACCCACCCCCATTAGCGCCGAGGTTGAAGGAGGAGTAGAGCTATACATCTGCTCCCCCTCTGGGCCTTCGTGGCCTGTTCTAGGATGAACTTTACCTTTACCCATCTCGTGTAGTCTGCGAAGTGTTGGTGTTTGATACGGATGTCCCACTAATGCTGAGAACATTAGGAATTCGTCAGGTGTGTGCGACGTCCGGTGATAACTGTGGGAATTGGGTAGTTATGCTCTTCTAACGTAAGCGTTAGAAGGGCATAAGGACAGTAGGTAGTTAGTAGGTGTATCCGTCAGGACAAGAACCATTGGTGGGCTCCTGTACTCGCGGTAATGAGTAAGTTCCATATAAAGCCTGGGTTTGACTACTGCAGCAACTGCTGACTTCCCGAGAGGGACTCTTTCATGTAAGGTTATAATGAGAATCGAAGTACTTAAATACAGAGGATGGAAGAAACACTGAGATTTTAGTACAGCAGGTGGTAACGAATTGTACCCACTGCGTTTAAAATGGCTGAAATGAATCTGAGCTCACTGGAACTGTGCTTACAGAACACTTGTTTGTGGACACGCCGAAAAGACGTTTGCTCAAAGTGAGACGAATCTAGACTATTTCCATAGCAGTGACACAGTTTCGCGTGACCACTTAATTGAGCGCGCTGGGGTTCATTACGGTCATCATTGGCCTGAGACTCATAGTTATGTTATCCATTGCTGTGAAATGGTTCAACGACCTTTGTTTTAAGTGTTGCTTGGAATACGTCACGACATCGGAGAGAGATTCATATTTTGAATTCACGTTAATGTAAACATGTTTTACATAAAGTTACGTGATCGCAGTGATGCATCATTTGTTGCCTCAAGCTCAAGGTTGAGTCCTGCAAGCCCGTTCCAACGTTAAGAAATTTTAAAACGGGGGTTTGTCTTCTACTTCAAGGTCTTCCAACGTCTCTTTGTCCTTTAGGATTACAGGAATCCCCACTAAGTTTTGTTCTAGGTGGTTCCGAGACGGGCGACGTTGGTAGAGACGACGTAATTCGAGACAGATTTTGCTATACACACAGTGTTAATCTGTGGAGGGTGGTTCTAGAGAATTATTCTGACCAACAAGAAAAATATGCGCTTATGAGAAAATTACAAAACACATGAAATATGACAAGCAAATGAAAATTTAAGGAGGAGACACTTCCTGTTAAAGTTTGGGCGGGGCATCTGACATAGAGAAATCAAGCACTAAAGTCTGGGGAGACAACTACATCTTATTTCTTCATAAGCTCCACATACCAAGCAAGGAAGGATACTTACAATTCCGTGTATGGTTTTTGCTGTTCGCTGCTCATTCGAATCAATGTCAGCAAACAGTGTGATGATGTCAGCCTCAATGAGTCTATTCTCCTCAATAAAAATCAAAACAATTTTGGTTTTCTCCTTAGGGTTGGACTCAGGTTTCTCAGCTTCTTCACGGTCGCTTTGCTTGTGAATTTCAACAAGATTATCTAGCTTGGATTCCCGATCGTGGGAGTTCAGCAGTTCGAAGACATCTTCAGCGTCGTATGTAGTTTTCGGGGACGATAGTGAGTAATGCTTTCTGGGATGTGGTACCGCGTAGTCGTGTGGAAACTTACAAAATTTCGGAAGAAACTGAGACCTCTTTCTTGCAGATAGAATTTCGCACGCCGAAAACTGAAACATGTTTTTGAAGGTCTAAGAATTGGGCGTAAAATTTGACACAACCTCTGCAACACAAAGGATACGTGATGTGTCGGAAAATCTGAACTGAAGACCAGTTTTGGAATCCTAGGTACAGATAGGAGAATGGTGTCAAAATGGGGTTTAAAGTTTGATTGTAAATGTATGGGCTGGATTTGATTCAGTCACATAGGGTCCAGTGCCAGACTCACGTTAACACTAAAAGTTTTGGGGTATTACAAAAAGATGTTAAGTTCTTTATCAGATGAACGACTATCAGCATCTCAGGGGCTCCACTTCGTATAGTCTGTGTTTTAAACTTTGATCATATTGGTTTACGAGTTAAAAGTCGGTTACGATAATTTTAATATACGCAACCATTCCACGGCTGATGATCCGTCATATTTTATATACATTAAGACTTTTTATACACTTGTAATAAGTTTTTAATGCGAAATAGGAGATCTTATGCATTATATAATTTTTCCTGTATCATATTTTATAGAAGGCCTGATAATGGCTTGCAATCAAAGCCGAAACATGAAGCGTGAATAAAAGTGGTGAAAACTAGTGTTGTGTGTGACTGATTTAATACATACGCCATCTGCTACAGTATTTGTATATGTATATATATATATATATGTTTGTGTGTATGCGCGCGTGTATATATATATATATATATATATATATATATTAAAATTTCTGTTACTTACGTATTTACTCCATGGAGCAGAATCGTTCTTGAGAAGCTAACCGATTTTCAGCTAGTCAAGAAATTCCCCACATTATATTGAACCCGAATGTTCAATCCCGCACTTACAAATGCCTGCCGCCTGTCCCTATCCTGGGCAAAATTCCTGTTAGGGTACAGAATTAACTTATATGGTCATAAGTTGCCCAGATTTTATCTCTGCAGAATTGAACATTGTTGAAGTTTGTAATAGGAAAGTAGGTCATCAGGCTGGCCACCATTTACTGTCGGGTGCTTGCCCAAATGCCCTGTTTAGAAATGATTTCCCTGAGGTAAAGACGGTAAAGTAACATGGCCTCTTACACTTATCTAGTACGGAATTAGTGTTCGAGTGCCGCAAAATACGTTGAGGTTTATGGTTCATTTGTACAGTTAACTTGCTATTTTAATTTCTGTAGACCGTTCACCATTTATTTTAAGAACGAACTTTCATATCATTTTCGGTCTTAATGTATGTGATATCGGGATACAGTTTATTTATGATCATTGCGAGATTGCACATGTAAATTGTTTCAAAACCATATTCACTGAGAAAAATAACTGACCTCAAGAACCTGAAAATTTCTGGAAATCTACCTTTGTGTTGAGATACTACCCTTTGTAGAGTATCTGCGTGCGCCAGAGTAAGTTTCTGAAGTCAGACACAGTCTTTCCAGGTTAACAGTATTTTTAGTACTGCCATTTTCTGATCCTGCTGTTACCTGAGCCTTTCCTGACTCAGTCATACATAACGACAGAATAGGAGGATATGTTTGTGTAGAATCATATTCCGACTTCCTAGTTACTGGAGGAGACAAGCTTTTCTTACATTATTATATTGTATGTGCAAACATTAGATAAAAACGTCAGTAAGGGCATCATTTTCCGAGACCCATGTCAGAAGAACCTGAAACAGCTGCCGAGCAGCCCCTGTTGTTTTTGGACTTGTAATGTTCCTACGATTCACTATTCCTTCCCAGCAGCAAACTTTGGTACTGTACCATGTATCAGTCTACACGGCATCATATCCCAGAGGCGGAAGTCGTGAGCAACATTTTGCTTGATGATCATTTGGGTGGATAATAGGCGGGAACAGTTATTGTTTCTCAGTGTGCCACTGGCGTTTCGTCCACTGTGTTGCGTGAAAGAGACTGATTGTCGAAGTTCCTTGCCCGCTGTTACTGTTGGCTCGAAACAGGCAATTCCTGCTGCCTTGGGCGCGGCGGACCTTGGCCATGTAGATGGACGTAGTAAATTCCTCCGGATCGTCGGTAGTATAGCACACTGCCGCACGGTGCAAAAACCTCCAGGCAGGATCAATAATTAAGGAACAGTGTAGAAAAGCGCAGTCACCCCGGAGTCTTGCATGACTACTGTCTTTTCCTCGCATCATTAATTGTCTGTCAGTAATTGATTTTTATTTTAATGTTCTGCAGGATGTGTTCCGAAGGAAAGAGATCACTTGCTAAACCTAGGAATAGTTGGGAGGATTTTAAATAAATAGGCTGGGAGAGTGTGAATGGATTTACTTAGGCCAGGACATGGGCCAGGGTGGGATATCGTGAACGCAGTGATGTAGCCTACCAGTGTGTTTGAGGAAACACGATTGTTTTGACTGATAAGTGATTTGGTGTGTGAAGAATAATTTTGTTTCATGGAGCTAATTGATTAGTTAGTTCGTAACTGTTTAGAGCATTGTGATAACCATGTGTACCAGCTGGTCTGTCATTTAAAAACTTTGCATTATACTCACCCAGTGTATGTGTGTTTGGTATGAGTCTCACAGGTAAGGACTGTTTCCTTAAACAGCGTTAACCAGTTAGTCTTTAAAATGTTTTCTGTTACATACGAACTAAATTTTTGGCATTCTTTTCATTGTAAAGTGAAGGAGAGGAATGTGGGAGGTGAATGCGCCTTCGTTGATTGCCTGGGTGTATGCGTGCCTTCCAGTTCAACTTTTAAACCATATTTCCGATTTTTACGAAACTTGATACGCACATTTTCATTATGCCAACGCTGTTGTTTTTTTATGTATTTGTCAATAATATTGATAATAACAATAACAACAATGACAGTATCTGCGCATACGTGCGAACCCGCGAGGTGGAGGTGCCACGAGCGCCACTCATTTTGATTTCCTTATATGTATTGCAACGGAGCCTGCAAAACAATAAAAAAGAATGTTTGTTAAGGTAATATTTGTATAGTGTATAGCTTTATGGCTGCCGCGCGCAATTTTTCTTTAGCTTTCTCTTTTATGTACCAATCAGTGACGTTAGCTGGTACAGTTTTTTACGGAGATGGTTCGTATACATCCCTGGACAACATATGTACGAAATAGTGATTGTAAGGGAAAAGTTGTGAAAATTGCGAATCTCTGAGACTTTATTAGACAGAATTAACCTTCACAGAATTTATATTTAAGTAGAAAGTTATTCACGAAAATAAAGTAATACGACCGTAATATTACAAATAAATACGTAGAACTAGAAAGCAGTGCGTTAGGAAAGTGGGCTTTGAGTTATGTTCGGAAGTGGTTGTTAAGTGTTGTGTAGATTAACGTAAGGTTTCGTAAGGCTAAAATGAGGTTAACAAATCAGTGTTAAAAGTCAGTCATGTTGGTAGCTGGCGTTATAGCCTGCTGCTGAGTGGTAACTCGCTGTCCTTTCAAGAGCAGCGACACAGGTTCTTCCTTAACAGCTGCTTTGATATTGGCACTTGTTTGCTTAATGTCTGCCGAAGTAAGAAGTTGTGTTACCCGCGGCTTAATATTGCCACTCTGGCCCGTGATAAGTCTCATACATGGCTTTCAACTACGAATGGCTGGGGGATCGCTGGGGCGTGATTTTGAGTTGGATCGGTGATGCCGTGCAGCCAGGTATATAGGTAACAGCACTTCGGAGGAATCTGGTGCCTCAGTTTGTAGGCTACATTTAGGGTAGGTTTTTTTTTTTTTAATATTTTATGTGGAAGCAGCCGGTTCCTAAAGTCCCGCAGGAAATCATATCCTAAAATACTTGGTTATAATTTTTAATGACACTGTTACTAGCTTAGACTAGTTTATGGCATTGAGTGGTAGTATGATTAGTGAATAAAGAATTCGAAAGATTGTGGAAGAACGTATTTTGAGGTGCCGCACAGTTATGTGACTCGAGGGACTTTGGAAGACCACGGAATTCATCGGACAGGATAGCTAGTCTCCGTACCGGGAGTTGGAAGTCCGCATATGGGCAGGAGAACTGTCCACTTGACAGGGGTGTTTGTTCTTCGCTTTATTAATGCAGATGTAAGGAATAGAGTATTTTTGTGTCGCTGCGGCCGTCAGTAGATGCTGTACCGACGGCTTTTTAATACGAGGGCCGGCTGATAAGTAATGCACACAGTGGAATATCTAGAAAAAGAGACCATGTATTTAAACAAACGAAAGTAGGAAGTAAAGTACAATATTTTAGCTACAAATTGACGTACTTATTTTTCGACATAGTTGCCTTGTCGTTCAATACATTTTTCCCAACGTAAAACAAGTTTACGCATGCCGTCAATGAAGAATTCAGGAGTTCTTTGTTTGATCCACGACGTCACAGCTTGCTTCACTTCATCATC
>Ga0123355_10016373_pt1 | contig 11683 bp, 8 predicted proteins | sample TergutEmb28metaG_3_FD_89872 | JGI IMG/M metagenome (GOLD analysis project Ga0123355, IMG submission 89872) | Embiratermes neotenicus P1 segment gut microbial communities from Petit-Saut dam, French Guiana - Emb289 P1 | ecosystem: Host-associated > Arthropoda: Insects > Digestive system > Gut ...
AACATCGTCAAACGTTGTAGTATTGCTTGATTTTTTGTTACTTCTGCATTCTATCATTATTTCATAATTTTGACAACAATTTTTCAAAATAATATTTTTTCGGTTATTGTAAAAAGGATCCATACAATCCAAATAGGCAGATAACAGCCTAAAGGAATTTGTGGATCCTTTGATTTTTGGTAAGATGGTGGGATGGGTTATGATTGTTGGTTTAGTAGGTCTTTTACCATTGCAATGTTTTTATAGATTTCAATGGTGTTTGGATGATCTGTACCTAGCTTCTTTTCACGGATAAGTAATGCCTTTTGAAATAATTGAAGTGCCTCATCGTATTTTCCTTGATTAGCATACGTAACTGCAATGCTATTATAGGAAGCGGCAGTGGATGGATGGTCTAACCCCAACACCTTTTCACGGATTTTCAATGCCTTATCACACAATTCAAGTGCCTTGCCGTACTCTCCCTGACTATCATACACAGCCGCAATGTTATTATAGGAAAGGGCGGTGTCCGGATGGTCTAAGCCCAACACCTTTTCATGGATTTTCAATGCCTTATCATACAATTCAAGTGCCTTGCCGTACTCTCCCTGACTATAATACACCAAAGCAATGCTACTATAGGAAATGGCGGTGTCCGGATGGTCTAACCCCAACACCTTTTCACGGATTTTCAATACCTTAGCATACAATTCAAGTGCCTTGCCGTACTCTCCCTGCCTAGAATACACCAAAGCAATGTTATTATAGGAAATGGCGGTGTCCGGATGGCCTACGCCCAACACCTTTTCACTGATTTTCAATACCTTATCATACAATTCAAGTGCCTTGTCGTACTCTCCCTGTTTCTCATACACAGTCGCAATGTTATTATAGGAAATGGCGGTGTCCGGATGGCCTACGCCCAACACCTTTTCACGGATAACCAAAGCCTTTTCATACAATTCAAGTGCTTTGGCGTACTCTCCCTGACAATAATACACACCCGCAATGTTATTATAGGAAGAGGCGGTGTCCGGATGGTCTAACCCCAACACCTTTTCACAGATTTTCATAGCCTTATCATACAATTCAAGTGACTTGCCGTACTCTCCCTGACGAGAATACACCAAAGCAATGTTATTATAGGAAGAGGCGGTGTCCGGATGGTCAAAGCCCAACACCTCTTTATGGATAACCAAAGCCTTTTGTAACAATTCCAATGCTTGGCTGTAGTTTCCAAGGTTGCTAAATCCAAAACCGCTCCAATTATATAAATATGCAATTTTTTCTTGATACTCGTCATCAGCCAACTTTGTTTCAATAGTATTTAAACATAACTCCACATGCGGCGTTTGCTTTAAAAATCTATTATGGGACTCAATATCTCCGTATTCAAAATCATATGTTTCATAAAAAAGTGATAGGCAATGTAACATCCATTGTTGATTATGTTCTATTTTATCCCGTACAACTTCCTGCAACAGTCTATGCATGGAATACCCATTTCCATCCGCTTGTTTTTTCAAAAGGGAATACTTTGTTAACTGCCTCCAAACTTTATTGCTTTTCAGTCCATCTTGCAGGGCTTCTTTTAGTGGCAAGGGCAATAACCCTGCACCTTCACTAAACAATTTTTCATAAATATTTTCAGGTGCCATGTATGCACACAAGTACAATAACTGCTGTGCCGCTTCTAAATCTATCTTATCAATAGAAATATTCATCGTTTCTGTAAGCGTTTTACTATAATCCATTACGCCTTCAGCATCATCAAGTGTTTTTAGCTTGTATTTCTCCAGCAAAAGCAAATACTCTGCATATGTAATTTCGCCGGCTACTATATAGGCGGCTGCTTGCTCTAAAGCTAGTGGAAGATAACCCAAGCGATTAGCTATTTTAGCGGCGTTTTCGGTTTGATCCGACTGATTAGCTATTCCTGTACGGCTCTCTAAAAAGGAAATGGCTTCTTCTTCTGTAAAAATTGCGATGTCTATGCTTTCCCCAATGTTAAACTGCTTTTCTCTCGTAGTAATCAAAATATTTTGCAAGTTGTTTTTAGGCCACCATGAGGTATCTCTGGCAATGCTTTCAACGTTATCATAAATAAACAGCCAGTTTTGATTTTCGCTCATCCAATTTAAAACAACTTTAATAATCAGCTCGCTATCTTGCTGATCTTGATGTAGCAATTTCATTTCTACAGCAAATTTTTTATATGATGTTAGAACAGCCATTTCATTTTCGGCTGTTATCCACCATATACATTCATATTTGTCTGAATATCTATAGGCGTACTCCAAGGCGGTTTGTGTTTTGCCTAATCCGCCCATGCCTGTAATTATTTGAGTCAATGAAACAGTGCTACCGCTTTCAAATCCTTTGCAAATTTTTTCAAAAACTTGATCCCTTCCGGTAAAATGTGGATTTTTGGCAAATGGAAGGTTATTGAATGGAAGAGTGCCGGGGAATCTAACTTTTAGAGACTTTGAGGGACTAAGATCTTTTTTAGTCTCAGGAAAAGGAGGGCGCGGATTTTCCTTATCATCAACGTCTCTTATAAGCTTTTTTTTGCTGCTTCATCCATTACTAAAACAGTATTTTGGTCGCCAATTAAAGTCCAGTTATTATCACCGGATATTTCATTTTTTCTATCCTCATTGGCTTTATTATGGTTATTTTTACGCTTGAAAAAATACGTTCCTACTATCGACAGCAGAAACACTCCAAGCCCACTAAAAAACCACTCTCTGTTATTATTAATCCAATATATAATATCGTTCACGGTATCACCCTTTCAAAAAATTTAAAACACTCAAAAAAATCCCTTTTGCTGTTTTTATCACTCATTTTACGCCCCACCTACATAGTGACTATTACCACGTATATTAAATTTTTACAGAACGTTTGTGCTTTTTCCTCTACGGCCTGTACGATGATTTATAATATCCTCGCCCGTTTACTCTGTCAATATTAATGTCATATCAAATGCAGAAATGCAGAAATTAGTCATAAAAAATGCATCCAACCTGCGTACTTGTCATATCAGAACACAAAAAAATAAGCCGCCCATTGGGAAGGTCTGGCTTATTTCCGTAATTATTAAATTCGGGTTCGGTCATACCGTCCCAGCTTGCTTTTTTATTTTGCAACTTTACATATAATATTATACGCTATTCTTTACAGTTTGTAAACTATTTATTCTTTGCAAATCACATTTTCATATTTTCAAGGTACAATCCAATTGCATTTATCCCAATATACTTTCATAATAAGAGTACATGTGATATAATCTACCGTAAAAATCACATAATTCATTATTCTGAATATAGGAGCCGTTCAATGACCCCAATGATGAGCCAGTATCATGAAATCAAGAAAAAATATACTGATTGCCTGTTATTATTTCGATTAGGCGATTTTTATGAGCTGTTTTTTGAAGATGCCATTACCGCATCTCGTGAGCTGGATATAGCATTGACCGGCCGTGAATGTGGCGAAGAAGAGCGAGCACCTATGTGCGGTGTGCCTCATCATTCCGCTGAAGGCTACATTTCTCAGCTTGTAGAAAAAGGATACCGCGTAGCTTTATGTGAGCAAATGGAACCTGCCAAACCCGGTAAAGGGATTGTTAAACGGGATGTTGTGCAGGTAATCACCCCGGGGACAATCACGGATGTCCATATGCTGGAAGAAAACAAAAACAACTATATTCTGTGCCTTCATCACATAAAAAAAGGCTGTGCTTTGGCGGCGGCAGATATTACAACAGGCACTTTTACGGCTACATATTTTCCACTGGAAGATGTAGAAGCAGGTAAAAGAATTGTTGACGAAATGTCTAGGTTCCACCCCTCAGAAGTATTACTTAGCGAAGATTCACCTTATGCTTCACTTATAGAAAAAGCCTTTGCCATAAAGCCTACTCTGTTGCCACCATGGGCTTTTAGCTCTGATTTTGCATATAAATCATTAAATGCACATTTTCGCACCATGCATCTTGAGGGCTTCGGTTTAAAAGAAGATGCTCCGGAAGTCACAGTTGCGGGAGCTTTGTTAAATTATTTAAAGGATACCCAAAAAGGAACCCTCGACCAAATTACCGCTCTCAAACCTTACTATATCGGTGGTTTTTTGGTCTTAGATAAAAACACACGCCAAAATTTAGAACTTACTACACCTTTGCGCCCATGGAACACAAATCGCAGTCGAAAAAAGCCGGATAGTACCTTGCTAAGCGTATTGGACAGAACATGTACTGCTATGGGCGGAAGATTACTGCGTTCTTGGATAGACATGCCTTTAATGGATATCCCGGCAATTAACCAACGCTTAGATGCTGTAGAAGAATGGACTCTTAATGCTTTTTTGCGTACAGAGCTGAGAGATTCTCTTAAAGAAATCCATGATATGGAACGCCTTACGGCGCGACTAGCGGGCAGAAACGGAAATGGCCGTGATATGGCAGCTTTTAAAGCATCTATATCGTGCCTTCCAAGCATTAAAGAAAAGCTTTGGGAAACAAAATCTCCGCTTAACTTGTCCATGTACAAAACCTTTGATGAACTAAAAGATATTTATACTCTATTGGATACCGCTCTTGTAGAAGAACCTCCCCTTTCAATAAAAGAAGGAGACTTGATTAAAGCAGGTTATAATTCTGAACTGGATCAATTTCTTGATATAAAGGAAAATGGAACTGCTTGGCTTGAAGCTCTTGAATCAAAAGAACGAGCCGCCACAGGAATTAAAAGCCTAAAAGTGCGGTACAATCGTGTTTTTGGCTATTATATAGAAGTAACAAAATCTCACTTGGCCGCTGTGCCAAGTAACTATATTCGTAAACAAACCTTGGCCAACAGCGAAAGGTACACTACTGAAGAATTAGATAAACTTGCAGAAACAATCCTCAATGCCAATGATAAAAGGGCTGAATTGGAGTACGCGCTTTTTGAAGAATTGCGGCAAGCTGTTGTTCACAATATGCAAAGAATACAATTTGCAGCAAGTTTAATTGCAACTTTAGATGTCCTTCAATCTTTGGGAGATGTAGCCGACCGTAACCGTTACTGCAAACCTATTGTTGATAATGGGGAAACAATTTATATTCGAGCAGGGCGGCACCCTGTTTTGGAGCAAAGTTCTCCTTTTGTAGCCAACAATACACATTTAGATGGAACTGACCGTAGGATGTTGGTTATTACCGGCCCAAATATGGCAGGAAAGTCTACATATATGCGCCAGGTAGCACTTATTACGCTAATGGCTCAAATTGGTAGCTTTGTACCTGCTGAAGAAGCCTCTATAGGAGTAGTAGACCGCATATTTACCCGCGTTGGTGCTTCTGATGATTTAGCCGGCGGGCAAAGTACTTTCATGGTAGAAATGACAGAAGTTGCTCATATTTTGCATCATGCAACCCGCCGCAGTTTGATTATTATGGACGAAATAGGACGCGGAACCAGCACTTTTGATGGACTCTCTATCGCATGGGCAGTACTGGAATACATTGCTAATGAAGAATGCATAGGTGCAAAAACCCTGTTTGCTACCCATTATCACGAGCTTACTGTTATGGAAGAACGGCTTCCCGGTGTTAAAAATTATTCTTTTACGCTGGGCGAAACGGAAGATGGAGAAATACTTTTTATACGCAAACTTACCAGAGGTGGTGCAGACCGCAGTTATGGCATACAAGTTGCAAAATTAGCAGGGCTTCCATTGGTGGTTTTACGCCGTGCCAGAAAAGTACTGGAAGCATTGGAAGGTGTCAACAGTTATATCAATACATCTGATATTGAGCCTCCTCATGCAATTTTCTTTAGCGAAGATAAGGAAAATGAGGGCGACCTATGATCCAAATACTAAACCCGCACCTAATCAATAAAATTGCGGCGGGGGAAGTAGTAGAACGCCCGTTATCCGTGGTAAAAGAATTGACAGAAAACGCTATTGATGCAGGGGCTTTAACTCTAACAGTGGAGATTAGGGACGGGGGATTGTCTTACATCAGAGTAACAGATGATGGTTGCGGCATACCGGCAGATCAAGTTTTATTGGCCTTTTCTCAACATGCTACCAGCAAAATTAAAGATATCGATGACCTTAGCCATATCCAAACATTGGGTTTTAGAGGCGAAGCATTGGCAAGTATTGCATCAGTTTCGCAAGTAGAAATGATTACAAAAATATCTGAAAGTATGACAGGAATGCGGATAGAAATGCATGGTGGCACTGTTGTATCTAAGCAGGAGCTTGGATGTGTTGATGGAACTACCATAACAGTATCCAATTTGTTTTTTAATACCCCGGCGCGGCTTAAATTTCTTAAAAAACCTGCTCAAGAAGCAGGATATGTAACAGACTTGATACAAAAACTTGCACTGGGTTATCCAAACCTGGCATTTAGATATATCAGTAATGGCCAGTCTTTAATCTCAACTAACGGTAACGGAGATCATCGTATGACCATATACAATATATATGGCCATGAAGCGGCTAAAAATCTTATTCTCATAGAAAATGAATTTATCTCCGGGTATATTGGCAAGCCAAAGATTGCCAGAGGAAGCAGAAGTGGCGAAAATTTTTTCATAAATGGAAGGTATATCAAAAGTGACCTTTTAAAAGATGCAGTGGAGGAAGTATATAAAACTCGTTTGCCCACCGGGAAGTTTCCGTTGTGCGTACTGCATTTAACAGTACCTGCTGATCAAGTTGATGTAAATGTACACCCGGCCAAAATGGAAGTACGTTTTGCAAATGATCAGGATGTATATAATAAAGTGTGTGAAATCCTGGCTCACTCTCTATCATCTAGTGATTTAATACCATCAGTTGATAAAAAAAGGCCACGCCCCGCTTTTTCGCAGGTCAATAAAATAGATAAAGCCAATGAGTTTTATACAGTTAATGAAATTTATAAAACTACTGAAATTTATGAACCAAATAAACCTGTCAACTTTGTTAGACCCAGCAATAAACCTAGCAAACTTGATAATACTGAAATAATAACCCCGGAATACTCTTCCGGCTTAATTCTATCAGAGGAATACTGCGAAAAATCTCCAAATTTATCCGAAAGTCAACAAAATGTTGTCCCTGTACAACCTAGTAAACAACAAGAACTTTCTACTGATTTTGCTATAGCTTTTACAGATTTTAATATACTGGGTCAGATATTTAACACTTATTGGTTGGCTTCTAAGACGGATGAATTGTTTTTAATTGATCAGCACGCTGCACATGAGCGTGTATTATATGAAGAAATGTTAAACACCTTAAATACTGATAAGGCTACATTATCCCAGCCCCTTGTTGAACCAATAGCAATTCAATGCAGTCCAAAAGAACTGGAAACTGCCTTAGAATATAGATCAATACTTGAACAATTTGGATTTGAATTTAAAACAGAAAATTATGATACTATTAATATATTGACTGTCCCTGTAATCTTAAAAAATCCGGCAGAATTTACATTTTTTTCGCAACTATTGGATAAACTTGAGACATACGGCGATGTATCACCCGTTGATTATATACGTGAAGAATTAGCAATGGCCGCATGTAAAACAGCCATAAAAGCTAAAGATACACTTTCGGTTATAGAGGCTCGTGGATTAATACGCCGTTTATTGGCTTTGGAAAATCCTTATTCGTGTCCCCATGGCCGCCCTACAATTGTTAAGCTATCCCAAAAGGAGATAGAGCGTATGTTTAAGCGAACATGACCACAGACTATACAAACAAACCACTCATAGTGATAACGGGGCCTACCGCCTGTGGCAAAACTCCTACGGCTGTAGCTTTAGCAAAAATGATAAATGGCGAGGTTATATCGGCAGATTCTATGCAGTTATATCGCGGTATGGATATTGGCACAGCCAAGCCCTCTATAGAAGAGCGAAAGGGGATACCTCATCATTTAATTGATGTAGTAGACCCTAATGAAAGCTTCTCAGTGGCAATTTTTCAAAAAATGGCCGGAGAAACTATTTTTGATATTCACAGTCGAGGCAAAATTCCCATTTTAGCAGGGGGTACCGGGTTTTATATAAACGCAGTAGTGCATAAAGGGCTTTTATCATCAGAAATGCCGGAAGCAGACGATACCAATATTAGAAAAGAGCTACTGCAACAAGCAACTGAAAAGGGCAACATGTTCTTACATGATCGTCTTAAAATAGTAGATCATCCATCAGCAGAGCGAATTCACCCCAATAATATAAAACGTGTAGTTAGGGCATTGGCATATTACGAAGTCAACGGAAAACCAATATCAAGTCATAGACCTGTGATTGACACATTGTACAATACTTTGTTTATAGTTCTTCATCGTGATCGTGCATTGCTTTATGAAGCTATAGACAAAAGAGTGGAAGATATGGTTATCAGGGGGCTAGTGGAAGAAGTTGAAAAACTCTTGCATAATGGAGTAAATGAAACCGCTACTTCCATGCAAGCTTTAGGCTACAAAGAGATAATCCCTTTTATAAAAGGGCAATGCACTTTAGAAGAAGCAGTAACCGCCATTAAACAAGGGAGCCGCCGATATGCAAAAAGACAGCTTACTTGGTTTAGAAATCAAATGAATGGTCAATGGCTGTCAATGGATGACAAAACACATGAAGAAGCGGCAAGCATAATTGCAAACCGGCATAGATATTTAAGGAAAAGAGGGTGTTTGTAATGGGTAATAGTTATCAAGATATGATATTAAATCATGTGCGGAAAGAAAATATTTCTGTAACCATATATTTAACTAATGGTTTTCAGATTAGGGGTGTAGTAAAGGGCTTTGACAATTATGTAATAGTCCTGGAATCTGAAGGAAAGCAACAAATGATCTATAAACATGCAGCATCCACAGTAATCCCGGCAAAATCATTGTCAGGAATTTTTGATGAAGATAAAAAAACTGAGGAAGCTGAAAAAAATAATGACCAATGACCAATTATATCCGGCAAATATGGGGCTTTCCCCCCGGGTAGTGGATTATGTTAACCAAATAGAGTCAAAAATGGCACCTTCTATGGAGGTGCCGGATTGCGTAGCAGAGTATAATCAATTAAAAGTACTTCATGCCATGCAAGAAAATCGTATTAGCGAAGCCCACTTTGCAGCTACTACAGGTTATGGATATAATGATCTTGGGAGAAGTGCTTTAGAAGCTGTTTATGCTGCAATATTTAAGGCAGAATCAGCATTGGTACGCCCTCAAATGGTTTCCGGTACCCATGCATTGGCAACAGCGTTATTTGGCAATCTCAGACCGGGAGATACACTTCTTTCGGTAACAGGCGCACCATATGACACGCTGCAAGCAGTTATTGGAATCCGCCCAACATCGGGTTCGTTGTCGGAATATGGCATAGAATATCGCCAAGTAGATCTTACAGCGGAAGGTGGATTTGATTACGATGGAATCCGCTCCGCACTTCTTGATTTTCATTTAAATGTGAAAATGGTAGCTATACAACGTTCAAAAGGATATGCTTGGCGGCCTTCATTTTCAATTAATCAGCTTAGTGAGTTAATTAGTTTTATCAAAAATATCAATCCAAATGTACTATGTATGGTAGATAACTGCTATGGCGAGTTTGTTGAATATAAAGAACCAATAGAAATTGGTGCAGATTTGGCAGTAGGTTCCCTTATAAAAAATCCCGGTGGTGGGCTTGCTCCGGCAGGTGGCTACATAGTAGGAGCAAAATCTTATGTAGAAAAAGCCGCTAATTGGCTTACCGCTCCGGGATTAGGTATGGAAGTAGGCCCTACTTTGGGAGTTACTGCTACATTGATGCAAGGGTTATTTATGGCTCCTCAAGTAGTTGCAAGCAGTGTCCGTGGTGCTGTTTTAGCCGGGGCTGTTTTTAAAAAATTAGGTTTTTCTGTACTGCCTGACCCAATGGATGTTAGAACAGACATTGTTCAGGCAATCAAGATAGGAAGTGCCGAGGGTGTATTAGCATTTTGCAAAGGCATTCAAAAAGCGTCCCCTGTGGATAGTTTTGTAACGCCTGAAGGGGCACCTATGCCGGGATACGATCATCGTGTAATTATGGCAGCAGGTGCATTTATCCAAGGTTCTTCTATCGAATTAAGCGCAGATGCACCATTAATCCCACCTTTTACTGTTTATATGCAAGGAGGCTTGACCAGACATCATGCAAAAATAGGCGTGATTTCTGCAATGCAGGAGCTTACAAATGCGGGAATAATACAGAATCAATAGATCTCTTGCAGTATTGACAGCTATGCAAAAGATCTAATATAAGAAAGCAGGAAAGCGAGGGCTAAAAATGGCTACGAGAATTTTAGTGGCAGAAGACATGGAAACAAATCAGATGATTCTGCAAGATATTTTAGGTGATACATATATTGTAGATATGGCTGTAAATGGCGAAGAAGCTTACGAAATGTTACTGCATGGACAAAAGCCGGCATTGATTTTATCTGATGTGGTTATGCCTAAGATGAATGGGTATGAGCTTTTAGCACGTATAAAAGCCAACCCTACGTTAAAAAATATCCCTGTTATTTTCATCACAGATACAGATGGGGAAGATAAGGGCTTAGCCGCTGGTGCCATTGATTTTATTACTAAACCATTTAGCCCGGATATAATAAAGCTAAGAATTGCAAATCAAATTGAACTTTCCAAATATCGTGAATCCCTGGAAAATTTGGTAACGGAAAAGGCTTGGGAACTTGCTGCCACAAAAGAAATTTTCTTGGAAACTATGGCTACCATGATAGAATATAGAAGCCTGGAAGCCGGGGAGCATATCCGCCGTACAAAAGATCTTACCGGTATTTTAGTAAATGCGTTGTTGTCCCATCCCAAGTACAACCTTAAATTAGTGAAAGCTAACCCAACTACTATTTCGCAAGCGTCTGCTTTACATGATGTAGGTAAAATAGGTATACCAGACCATATTTTATTAAAGCCGGGTCGCTTAACCCCGGAAGAGTTTAAGGTAATAGAGACACATGCAATAATCGGTAGCGAAATGATTGCAACCATGATTACAGATAAACAGGATGATTATCTTCAACATTGTTATGATATTGCACGATATCACCACGAACGATGGGATGGAAAAGGATATCCGGATGGCCTGGCAGGAGAGGAAATACCTATTTCCGCCAGAATAGTAGCATTGGTGGATGTTTATGATGCTTTAGTAAGTAAGCGTTGCTATAAAGATGGTCTGGCTCATGAAGTAGCCTTGGATATTATAAAAAAAGAGGCGGGCACTCATTTTGATGCTGATATAGTAGGTGTATTAATAATGGTGGAAGATCAAGTGCGCAGTGTTTATAGTAGCTAAAGCATTATAGTTTTATTATTTTTCGTGTAGCAACAAAAGCTACACCTGTATTAGCTACATTACCTAATACAATATCCCCAACATTGATGGGGGCTTGCACCTTTACAGAGTGGACTGCATTTATGCAGTCCATTATTTTGTTTTTTGGTATGGGATGGCTGGTTTTTATAGAAAGCATTGGCAAGTCACCACCCTCAACTTTTACAGATGTGGCAATGTTTCTGGCAGGGGCAGTAGTCTCTTCCCTTCCGTATATATCTCCAATTTTGCAAACATTGCCACTTACTTTAACATCTGATTTTGCAATTTCTACAGTAAGTTCGCAACCCATGGGGCATCCTATGCAGGTTATGACTTGTTTATCCATTTGA